>LULE01000700.1_pt1 | contig 18652 bp, 26 predicted proteins | sample 728231 | NCBI WGS metagenome assembly LULE01 (sample SAMN03860297, study PRJNA289734) | marine metagenome | biome: seawater column; feature: ocean; material: water; isolation source: Red Sea water column Station 192 - depth 10m | place: Saudi Arabia: Red Sea | collected 2011-10-15 | depth 10 m | reverse complement strand
ACCTGCTGTAACTTTTTGAAAAGCAAACGGTAATTGTTGTATAGCATCACCAGAACTTGCTGCTTGTGCAGTTGTTCCTTTGACGCCTCTTGTTACTGTAGTTAATCCTGATCTTGCTGATGCCTCTGTAGGCAAATATCCAGTAACACTACTACCTGCTTCAACTTGTATTCCCCAAACTTCGAAACTTAAATTTGCACTGGAGCTAGAATCTACTCTAAAATGAGTTCCTGCTTGACCACTACTAGAAGATTCATAGGTGTTAACAACAGTAACTGCTGGATGATTTTTATCTATTCTTGTAAATTCAGTAGTTGATAAAGAATTAAAATTTATTTTCCAATTACCAGAAGCAGCATTACTTGGATTTGAGAAAAATAATTCTGTTGAAGATCCACTTACTCTTTTAATAAAAAAAGATGCCTCTAAAGGTTGTCCAGACGTTGAATAATCTGTAGTTATTACATCAAAAATATCAGAGTATGTACCACCAGGTGTATTGTTACCTTGAATATTACTAATTAAATTTGATGTATTTGTTCCATCAGGAGCAATTCCAAAATTTGCAGTTACAGTACAATTACCTCTTTTAGTATAATTAGATTGAGATAAATCTTGTGAGTAAGGTTGAAAATTTTTTAGTTGTTTCAATTTCTGCATCTACACTAGTCGAAAAACCAGATGTGCTAGTAACGGGAATGTAGTTTTGAGAAGCGTTTATATTTGCTGACAGTGTTGTAGAAACACTTGTCAAAGTAGATCTAGTGGCTTCTGAATCAAAAAAGCTCATTAGACCTTACCCCGCTGTCAATCCTGGTCCCGAATATTTACTTGTAAATAATGTATATCCAGCAACGTTTGTTTTAGTCTTACAGAAAATACCTTTTGGACAAACAATACCGCCTCCAAAATTTAAAGTCAGTATCTCGCCAGTAGGAACGTCTGCATATAAAACTACGTCACCTGCATTGGATGTTGTAGTTAATTCAAGAACGCCAGCTCCTCCGCCATCAGATGCAATCGATATCGAGTACAGTCTAACAGGTGGTGAGATAATAGCGGCTGCTCCTGCAGCTGCTGCCGAACGCGTAGCTTGTATGTCAAGTGGTAATCCAAATCTCATATTTTATCCTTAATTATTATTATCAGGTTTTTAAACATCTCGCAACAACCATCCTTGAGTTGCATCTATATAAACTAAAGTAAATGCAGCTCTGTTTGTACTTACTGTCATGTTAGAGGCCGCTCCTTGAATTTTATGACCATTTCTATTTATGGTAATATTATTCGTTGCAGCGGTTCCAGCATAATCAATAATCGAAACTTCATGTCCTAAAGAAGCAGAAGCGGGTAAAGTTACCACAATTGCTCCTCCAGTTGTATTTACAGGATAACCTCTATCAGCATCAGCTGTAAAATCAGCTGTCTGTACTGTAGCCCAGTTATCGTGAGGTCCGTGCGCTTGGAAAGAAGGCGCAACTCCTGCACCATTAGACGTAAGTACAAATCCAGCGCTTCCTTCGGGGACTCCCCCAAAAGATCCAGCGTTGTTATACTGTACCTGTCCTGTAGTGCCGCCCGGAGAATTAGAGGCGTCAGTCGCCCATCCTAAATTTCCAGCTCCATCAGTTTTTAAAACCTGATTTGCACTTCCGTCAGTACTCGGTAGTTTCCAAACGAGACTTGTTGTTACTGTAGTTGGAGACGCAAAACCTACATAGTGTGTATTATCTGCATCGCCTAAACGTAACTCTCCTTTGATCTTTCCTTTTCCGACCGTTAGCGGTCCTGTAAAAGTTGTTTTCATAGAGCTTCGTTGTTACGATCTTACTAGCTCTAAGGTAGATATTAAATGTCTTATCTAAAATGTAGCGTAGTAAAATCTAAAGTTTATTACGCTAAGTTTAAAGTAGTTGCAGTTAATATACCAAAGAATGTTAGTTCTAAAGTAACACCAGTACCACCCGGAACTCCTGAAACAACTGCAGCAACTTCATCAGCTGTGCTTAATGCTCCATCAGTTCCTGCGATTCCTCTTAAACCATTACAACCAAGCATTCCTTTGAATCCAGTAGTTGTACCTAGTGAAAGAGCTGCGCCATCAATGTAGTCATCAGTATCAGCTTGAACTCCAACGTCTACTAAATTAATTCCATTAGTAGAAGCAGCAGTAACTGTAACTGAACACATCATTGGCATGAAGTTTGCAGGCATTCCGATAGCAGCTTCATTTCCTGAAGTAGCGGCAGCACCGATTGAGATGCTCGCTGTGTATGTTTGTAATTGAAATGCTTGAGAAGAAGCGTCAGTTCTCATTAGAACTCCAGCACCTTTCTGCGAAGCAGTAGTTGAAACACTAGTCACATTGTTAGCGTCAAGATAAGTTGTCTTTGCGCCAGTAGTGCTATTTGTTTCGATAACCTCAAATCCGTTTTCTGAACGAACCGGGCCATTAAACGTAGTATTAGCCATTGTATTTATCCTCCTAGTTGCGAAACGTGATCTCTAGGCCGTCGACTATACGCGTTCACGTTCCATTTAAATTGTATAGTGTGATTTTTATACAACAGTTTTAAATAGAGTGCAAGAGAACCTGTAGTGCGGATTGAATTTTTTCCAACGATGTAGCTGTTTTTCTAAGGTGCTACTGAAACCTCAGGAGAAGAACCGTGTGCAGCTTTCGCTTCAGCCATTTTTATATGGTTAATTAACTCTCTAACTTTGTGGTCAATTTTAACCATATTAAGAGTGTATCTTCCAGCACTCTTATGTTCCTGCTCCCACTCTTTGTGTAGATCCCTCTTTTTGTTGTAGAGATCCAGGATGTGGTCGTCCATCTATAACCTCCTCATAGGTTATTCTGTGTTTACGGGAATCATACATATCTCCCGTATACTCCCAATTTATACCATTTTGTCCTAACTTGTCAAGGATAGCATTTTCTAGGGATGTAGGGTCATCGTTAGATTTGACCTGAAATTCTGTGAAATAGTCGTAAGCGTTGATTTTTACTAAGAATGTTTTCATTATTTTTCCTTTCTACCATAAAAAAAGGGCCCAATAAAGGGCCCTTCTTAATTTTTATTTATCCGAAAATTACGGAGTTCCTGGAGATCCGAAGATACCTCTAGGGTCTGAGAATCCAAAAGAATATCTCTCTCTAGCTTTGTATCTTACGTTTCCTGTATCAAAGTCACCTTCCATTGAAGTTTTGATAGGTGATCTATTGAACATTTTTAGTCCATTAGGTACATCTGTTTTGATAAAGAATGCATCCGAGTCAGTTAAGTAGTGGTTTACTACATAACCTTGCGGGATCATACCTTTCGATACGATTGCATTAATATCATTATCAGCTGTTTGAGTTCTACCTTTTGACTCCATAAGTCTTTCAGCAGTAAACTGAAGCTCTGAAGGAATTATCATTTTAATTCCTCTAGCTGCAATTTTTAAACCTCTTTCATCAGTGAACGCAGCGATGTCGATTAACGATTGTTCTAATGAAGTCTCGTTAAGATCGGCAGCCACTCCTAATTCATTTGCGAAAGTTCCTGCTAAAGTTGGGTGTGCAGTTGAACAAAGCTCAACGCCGTCACCACCAGCAAAGTTTGGATCAAATGCATTGTTTAATACATTTGCACCTTTTACTTGCTTAGTGTTCGCCATAGATCTTGCTAACGCTTTTGTATATCTAGACGCTAGTCTGTCATACAAGTTATCTTCGATAGCTTCTTCTGTGATTGCGAATGCAAGGGCGATTGTCTCGTTTGTGTACCTTGCAGTGAAAGTCTCTTGAGCATCATCGAATGATACACCTTGACCTTCTGCTTTGACTTGTGCATTACCGAATCCAGATAACATTACTTCCTCTTCGAAAGCTCTGTCTGAAGTTTCGATATCAAAAATCTCAGCATGTTCATTTTCGTAGTTTTTATATTCCAGACCGAACAGTGCGTTCAAACCTGGCTCTAGTTCTTTAACTAGTTGTGCTCTTGATATTGCCATAGTTTATTTCCTCCTATTCAGCTTATTGATATAAATTACTTGCTGCATTGTATGCTACAATGATGTTCGCACCAACAGCAGTTAGATCTTTGTTTTCTGGATCTTCTGCTGATCTTACTACTCTAAACATTTTAGTTTCGGCTGCGCCTCCACCAATATCTAATGTAGCAGTTGATTGACCATCTTTAGCATCACCTGCAGTAAAGCTATTAACGTTAAATGATGTTCCGATCATTGCTTGAGTTACTGCCGCGTCCGCTTTAACAATAAATTCTTGTTGCGGATTGTCATTAACAAAACCAATTCCATCAGAACTACCAGTATTATAGTCAGTTCCAAATGTAGTGCCCGCTGCAACTGAGTTTGCAAAAGTTGGTTTGCTTGTAGAGCTATCTATATAGAAAGCACCATTAAACGTACCAACTAATAAAGCTTCTGTAGCATTTGTGAAAGTCGCTCCACCAGCTCCACCGTCATCAGTTGTTGCAAAACTTGCATCTTGTAAATAACCTGTTTCACCAGCAGCTGCGCCACCGTCGTTTAAAGAAACTGGATTATTTCTGAAGATACCTACATCTAGTCCAGACTCGATTTTGTATTCAGATTGACCTGAAGTTGCTGGTGTATTACCAACAGTCATAGTCGTTCTTAAACCAAAACCAGTTGTACTTGCGTTTGCCATAGTTTTTCTCCTTATTACTATTTAATATTAGTGGGGGGAATTGTTAAAAAATTAACTTTTCTTTGTACCACCAAAAGTTACACGAGTCTGTCGATCACTATTGATCGGCATACTTGGATGTTGTTCCTTCATAAGGTCGTTATTAATTGCATCATTTCGATCCTGAGTTTGTTGTTTAAAATACTCAGCTCGAGACTGCGCGATCTCATCCGGTATCCTTGCCAACACAAGGCCACCAACTCCGATCACTCCTGCGTATTTTCCTTCTCGCATAGTAGGATAATCATGATCTGGGTATTCATCAGCTCTCACCAATTCGTAACCGGATCTAATTTTACCGGACATGTTTTTAGTATCGTCAAATCCTAAAACCTCTGCCCTGATCCATCTATGCCTATAACCGTCTGGCGCAGGTGGTGCATCTAAAGAAGATGGAGGGGTCCAAGTCGTAGGTCTTTTTGTTTTTTCCCTAGACTGGATTGCACGAGGAGTTTTTTTAGTTTCTTTTGTCATATGCTATACCTCCTTTGTGTTTAATTGCTTCGCATATTCTTCTAGTGGCACACCTAATTTTTTAGCAATTGCTACTTGCGATGGTGTGAGTCTTACGCTTTTGCGACTAGATTTTACACTTCGCTTCGCTGAAGCGACGGTTTGTGTAGGTTTAGTCGTCTCCCTTTCCTCATTTGTATCAAATTTGTGAGGGAATTCAAGTCTTATTCTTTTATCTATTTCAGAATAATATTCGTCTGTTTGAGGGTCATAACCTTCTTCATCCACTAACTTTTTATGAAGATCAAACGCTGTATAAGTCATTGCTGAGTCAGTACCAAACCATCTGTTTTTAGATGCCCATTCCGAAGCTTTTGGATCCGGAGTTCTTGGTTCTTCTCTTCTATCTGTTCTTATATTAACGTCTTTTATTTCTTCAGGTACTACTTTTTTAGAAGTATCTTTCATCTCATTAAGTCTCGCCTCCTCGTACCCGAGTCTAGCTATTTCTTTTTGAGCTGAAACTTCTGCTTCTAAATCGTTTGCCTCTCTTGCAGCAGCGAGTTGCGCGTATGAAGCTTTTAAAGAAGAACTAATTTTTTCTTCTTTATCTTTTAAACTACCTACTTCAAGATCAGCATATTTTTTCTTTATGCTTTCAGCAGAAGCTTTTATAGATCGTGCATAGTCTAGAGCTTCTTCTTTTTGCCTTTCGGCTTCTCTCATTTTTTTAGTTAGTTTATTTATTCTTCTTTTTACGCTATCGCTATAGTCTTCTAATTCGTCTTTCTTTGTTTCTTTCTCTGTTTCTTTTTCTTCTTTGGGTTGTTCTACAACCTCTTCTTTTTCTTCTTGATTAGATTCAACTTCTTCTACTTTAGGAGCTTCTAATTCTACATCAGCTCCCGGTCCAGAAGTGTCTATATCTATCATGTCTTTATTTTCTTCTTGCATAGTTTTTCTCCTTCTATGTTATTTTAAATATAATGAAGTATAGCTTCTGGATCTGGTATAGTTCCGAGCACTTCATCATCGTTTAAAATTCTTACTTCTCCACCTTTAATAGGTAATCGTGATCCTGCATATCTTGCAAATATCACCCAATCTTTTTCCTTGCACCAAGGACCTGTTGAAAATTTTTCTTCATCCTTATATGCTAATGGACCCATTTTTAAAACGTATCCACAATTAACTGCGATTCTTAATTTATCTAAAGTTTCTTGTGCAATTAATAATCCACCTTTAGTTTTTTCTTTCGGTGTAAAAGGTAAAACTAAAAGTCTCCAACCAGAAGGGGTTGGAAGTTCATCGACGACATTCTCTATATTTGTGTGATCAACTCTTTCTGCGGCTTCTTTTTTATCTTGTTCTTTGTATTTATCTTCAAGTGCGAGTTTTACTTTCGGACTCTCCGAGTTTGACAACGTTTCCTGTTTCATCATTTTGCTCCTTCTTTTCTAGCAGGTTAGAGATTTCCTGTTGTATTATTTGTAAAGCGTGTGCTTGTCCCAGTAGATACTTGTATTTTTCCATGCTGTCAACCCCACCACCCATTATGGTATCGGTGATAGATTCTAAATTTGTTTTTAGATTACGTTGTAGTTTGGAAATTATAATTAGATCTTCCATTATAATTCAGCTCTTGGAATTACAAACTCTTTCAAAACTTTTAGTTTTTCTTCAGCATTTGCAATTTTTTCTACCTGTTTGTCAACCTCCTCTATGTGTTGAGGATGTTCTCCAATTCCAACAGGGTTTTCTAAGTATATCTTTATTGTAGCTTCAGCTTCAGCTATTTGGGCATCATACTTTTTTTCTAATGCATCTAATATTGCTTGTCTCATTTATTTAACATTTCCATCTTCTACGAGCCTGTCTTAGTCTTGAATTAGGATCAGCTGCAGCTTTTGGAAATTTTTTCATTTGACCTGCGCTTCTTGCACAGTACGACTTACGTCGGTTTGCAGCCTTAGAACCCTTTTTCACTTTACCAGTGACAGCTGTTTTTAGTTTTGAACCGGGATTTTCTCTTCTATATCGGGCGACCCCAGCTTTTGTCATCCCTGCTCCAGACTTTGTAGATCTGAAGTACTTTTTAGTTTTAGGTGGTTGTTTATCTCTTTTTCGCATGAGCTTTCATTTTCTTTATATGCTTTTTAACTATCTTAGCTTGTTTAGCATGTGTCTTTGATGCTTTCTGCAGACCTTTAGCTACTTTTTTTAATCCTTTAACCATTATACGTCCACCATCCTAGTCATATTTATAATTCCACCATTCATAGCTTTTTTTCTTTTTGCAAATGTAGCAACATTAGTAGGTTTACCGCCTGGATTACCTGCAGCTCTTTTTCGTTTGACAGCACTCGCCTTTTGCGACTTTGTCATCCGTGTGGCTTTTGCAAGTGGAACGCATTTTGGATATTTTCTCTTTGAGCCTTTTGATCTCCCGCATGGTTGATACTTTCCATTCTTCTTCGGAGCTCCAATATCTACCCATTTTTCTTTCACCCATTTACGTAAACCGTTACTCGCCATTATCTCATTTCGCAACCTCTGCCTCTTTTCGCAGCTCCTCCGCTGCTAAAAGAAACACGACCACCTTTAGCTTTTTTCTTTTTCTTTTTACCACCTGGAGTAACTTTACCGCTACAAACAGCAGATGCATACATATTTGCATATGCGCTTGGGTAAACCTTGAACTTACGCTTTGCGGCTGCTTTTCCTCTTGGACATAGTTTTGCCATTCTTCTTACCTTTTTTCTTAATTACACCTTTTGCAATCAAAATATCTTTCTTAGTAACTTTACCGTCACCAGAAAGATCTGGAAATTTTTTCTTTGCCATACTATCTATTTATCTTTCCAGATTTTTTTGCTTTAGAACCAAATCTTCCATAAGACTCATCTCTTGAATCTTTTAATTGTTTCTTAGTTCTTTTTTTTCTTATTCTCATTGCGATAGATTCATCTTTTCTATCTTTGTAGCCTTGCTTTTTCTTTTTTGTAGAGCCACCTTTTTTCATGCCAGATCTTTCCCCATATGGAAATCTAACACCTGATCTTACACCGTTCTGTCTCATTTTTTTCCTCCGTTTCTAAAAATTTGTGTTCCCTTTATACCAAAAATCGATCCCACTACAAGAATCCAGAGTGAACTGAACCAAGTCGGGAGCGCCGCGAAATGCTCGAAGAACACTTTAACTTTGTCGAGCGCTTCTGCGTCATCCGAAAAAACTCCCCAAGCGAGCACAATAATGGGCGCCGAGAGAATTAGTAAAACGAATTCGTCTTTATAGTCGTTTTGTCTAGCTTCTAACAATTTACCTTGGTAAGCTTCCTCACCTCTAGCTTGACGCTCTGCATGTAGCAGTTGTGCGTCTGACATTGCGACTTTTGCCTTCTGCTTGTTAGCATAAATCTTACTTCCAGCAGAGACGGCTAATTTAATTGCCGATAACCACATAATTATTTAATACCAAGTTGCTTTTACAGGTTTTTTGTCAGGTCTCATTCTTTTTGTACCTCTAACTGTTACAGTTTGAGATGTAAAAGGATCTGTAGCCTGAATTTGTTTTCCACCTCTAGCATAACCATCTTTATTTAAGTCAGCTGCTAAAAATTTTGAAACTTTTGGGTCCTTTGTCATAAAACTCCTTATTTTTTTCTTAGTTTTCTTAATGTTATCGCAAAACGCGCTCTTTGTCCAAGTTTTCCTTTCTTCTTTGCTGCCGCTTTTAGTTTTGAGGCAGGAATTTTTTCACCTTTTTTAACTCCTAACGCTTTTCTTAGTGCTCCCGGTTTTTTAATCGCTTTTTTTATGTTTAATTTTTTCTTCACTTGTCTTTTTTCAGTGTATTTTGTAAAAGAGTTTTTTCTAACGAAGTTTGAGCTCGTAATTTCGCCAATTTTTCATTCTGAGCTAGTTTTTCTTCGTTATCTGCTTGGTTCATAACGGCTTTTGTTCTGTCAATCTGTACTCTGGCCTCTTCATACTCTTTTCTTCTTTGATTTTCTTGAGCTCTTAGGTCAAGTTCTCTACTTTTTAGCTGAGTTAGAGGGTCATTATCAAGTTGAGACGTGATTTCTTTTTCTTCTTTTAAGAATTCAGCTGTCATTTCAGCAATCAATACCGCTTTTCTAGCTTCAAACTTCAATGTAAACTGTTGCATCTGTTGTTGTTTGTTGTATCTCTTCTGCAAATTCTACTTCTGTTTGTTCTTGTGCCATTAAAGAAATATGCTCAAATACATTTTTTTCTAATGATGCAAGTATCATTGGATTATTTCTTGCCATATTTGTTCCCATAAAATCTAAATGAGCTTCGATGTGTGCTCTATGATCTTGACCTGGAAAAGCTTGGAATGGTTTACCACCCATAGCATCAATGTGTTCTAGTGCTGGATCCTTTGGTGCAGGTGGTTGTGGCCTCACCAATATTTTATCAATGTCTTTTACCCCTAATGCTTCATACATATTTCTGTAAACGTTATATGTATTGTGTATTTGTGGGTTAGACATTGCCAGTTGTAATTCAGTTTGCGCTAAAGATATTCTTTGAGCCTGAGAGAAAATATTTGGATCAGCAACTGGCAATATGTCAATTCTGTCATCAAAGTCCATGGCTTTGATATTTCTTTGTCCACCAACAACATCGTATGGATATTCTGGTGGTAAGTATGTAGCAAAAACTTTTGCTAGTAATTTAAATTCTTGTTTCAATGCTGCATAAATTCTTTTGTGAATCGCAGACATTGTTCTACTACCTCTTTCTAACAAGGCGACTGTGGTGCCCACCGCAGCTTGTTGATTACCCTCTCCTACTTGCAGGTCTGCAATTGCAGCAAATCTTTGTCCTGCTTGTACCACCACACCCATAAGCTGTAACAGAGTTTGTGAAGGCTCTTTATAAGGAAGCATCATAAATGAATCTCTGATGTTTCCTCCTGGTGCATCCACATCTCTAAATTCTCCAGGTTGGATCGATTGTGCATCGTCTCTAATTCTAATGCCTCGTTGTTTAAAACCAGCAGGTAAATTAGATAGAGTTCCTGCATCGAGTAATTGTCTTAAAGCAGCGGTAGCTGTTCGGGATAGTCCACCTATCATATGTATTAAACCAAAACCATAAAAACCTAGCCCCGGTAAAAATTTAAAGTGAACAAAGTATTGTTTTCTTTTTCTCATTGGATCACCTTGATCAAAGTTTCTTCTAATAGATAAAATTGTTTGTGAACTTTCTTCTATTGTTACAATGTAAGGTAATTTTATTCCTGTCTCTTCTCCTGTTTGTGCATTCTTATCTTCGAATCCAACCAAGTCTAAATCCATGTGGAATTCTAAAAGAGTGTGAATGTCTTCGTCTCTAGTTTTTTGTTGTCCTTCTAGTTCTCTTTCTTTTTTCTCTAATTCGTTTGAGCTGTCATCTCCTGGTTCTGAAATTTCTACATCTCTGTAAAAACCAGAAACTTGTTGTTTACGTAAATCATTTTCGGATGTTTTAATTACGTGAACGATAGCTTCCGCATCGTCTAATGAGGTAGCCGAATACGGAACAACTAAATCGTCAGCGGGAACAAACTTGGAGACTGCTCTTCCAAGTAAATCATCATAATAAACTTTTTTAAATGTAGATCCCGCAAGTGGTAAATAAAAAAGCATGGAATCAAACTCAGGTTCGTATTCTTTCATTTGATCCATTAATTGATAATTCATAAATTCTTTTACTCTTTCTGCCTGTTGTTCTTTTGCAGGAGTAGACGCACCAAGTATCTGTGTTCTTACTGGTCCGTTAGCTGGTAATAATTCTTTATATGCTAAAGCTTGAAACTGAGTTACTGCTTCTGCTAAAACTGGGTGAGTTGCACCACTTGCACCTTGAAATGGTTCACTTCTCATTGTGTATTTAAATCCTAAAAGATCTAAACCGGTAATATACGCTTGTTCCCATTCTTTTCTAGAATTTTTATAGTCTCTGTATTTTTCTGTAAGATCTGTTCCTAATAAACCTAATTCTGAATCGTCCATATAATCTGCAAGATTAGCAAAATGATCTTGTGGCATGGGTGCCGTTTCTTCTTCAAAATTTATATCAACGCTTCCGTCTTCGTTAGTTCTTATATCAGTCGGTTCGTTTACTTCAGGTTGTGGTAGTTGTTCGATTTCTTCTTCGGATACCGTAACTGTTTCCGATACGTTCGGTAGCGCTTTGTCTATTTCTGCCATTTATTTTCTCCAGTTTTACTGTCTTAACATTATTGTAATTAATATTCAAGCCTTGAGGTGTAGGCCCAGATTTAGGTGGTAGTAGGTGTGTCTTTGGATATTTATTCGTCATAAGTGTATTTTTTCATCTCTTCTAAGTCTACATCTTCTATGTACTCTTCTATGTCTTTAAGCTTGCCATCACCATCAGGTCTAGCTGTTGCTTCTTTATAAATTATACCTCCCGTTTCAGGATCAGTTTCTATCTCCATTTCAATTTCTTTGTAGTAAGGATTATCAGGATCATCTGTTTTTCTAATTGTTATGTTATTACCTTTTTCTGTAATAACATAATCATCCGCTTGATAAACATCAGCAAATTCATCTGAACTTTTACCTGTAAAATATTTCATTCCAGTTGTTTCAGCTTTTAATTTAATTTTAGTAATAAGATCCTTTATAAAATCAGGCATGGAGTCTGCACCTCTTTTAACTGTTTCAGCAACTGCCGGTGCAAGTGGTCCTAAAATTTTTAAATATTTTCCAAGAACTGGAATAGATGCAAGTCCACCTAATAGCTTTACTGTTTTTCTTTTCTTAGGATCAAACCCATCTTTAAAACCTTTACGAGTTATTAACCCACCATCTGCTGCAGCTATACCCATTTGTTCTTCTTGTTCTATGTTATATGCTTCTCTTTCTTCAGGAGTCATATTTTCAATTCTTTCAAGTTCGTCTTTTACAAACTTACCATATTGATACAAAGCTTCTCCACCCAATGATGCTATTCCAAGTGGTGACGCGATTCTAGCAACACGCATCGCGGCTTGAGGTGATAAACCTAAATTAAATAATCTTTGCAATAATGCATTCTTTGTAAGTTGACTTGTACCTTTGACAAGTGATGGAGCTAAAGCTGCTTCTGTTCCTAACGTAGCTCTATCTATTGCGGACGTTGGATCTATACCAAAACCTGCAGTTACACCTGCAACACCTAGAGGTGTTCCAGCGGCTGTTAAAAGTTTACCTGCACCTCTTCCTGCGTCTTTTAAAAGATCAGTGCTAATAAATCCTTGCTCTAAATTAAGATTTTCAGCTTTTTGTGCTACTCGTTTAACTTCGTTTTTAAAATCTTTTTTTTCTTTTGCAGTAAAATCTTTAAATTTTTTATTTCCAAATTTAGCAAGCTCACTTGGATTTTTATCCACTCCTTTTCTAATTTGTGTTAATTCTACAACAGTTCCATTTTCATCAAATACTGGGCTATATTCTATGTAACCTATTATATTTTTTAATCTTTTAGGTAATTTTGCTTTTGCTCTGTTGACGAGATCTTTTGATTCAGCATTTAAATCATTTAATTTTTTAACAGCATTAGGAGCTGATAAATCCATGGTATTTATTTCGTCTGCAATTTCGTTTAATCTATAATTAAATCCTCCCAATCTTTCGTTAATTTTGGAGTCTAGTATCATAACATCTTGTGGGCTAAAATCAGGTATCCCACCTATAGGAAATATGTGATGAAAATTTTTAGAAGCAATTCCGGATACGTCAAATCCTTGTGCGTTTCTTATTCTGTTTGCTCTTGCAACATTTTTAGGACTTCTTTGTCCCGGATCAACTCTTGGTCTACCAGACTCTTCAACAATTCCAAAATTTAATTTTAAGCTATCTAATTTTTTCTTTCCTATTCTATCTCCATATTTTTCTAGAATCATTTTTCTAGACATATTGGGAGCATCCGTTTTTATTTCTTCTATAACACTTTTGTCAAAATTATGTTGATTAAGTCTTCGTTTATCTGCTTTATCTACTTTGATATCTGGTTCTACTTTTTTAATGTAATCAAGTATAGTATCATTATCAATATTGTATTCTTCTGCTAGTTGAACCGAAGAAAAACCATCTTTAAATTTTTCTATAATTTCTTCACCTATGCCACGCCCTGTAATTATATTTCTTCGTGAACCAGTCACAGGAGTATCAGAGTAAAAAGTTCCAAATCTATTTTTTCTTGGATAGATGTGTCCACTGCTTTCGTCGTAAAATTTTTTAGTGGTGCTAAAACCTTCTCTGGTGCCTAAATCTTTGCCTACAAAAGCTCCGCCGCCGATAGCTTTGTTAACTCTTTTAGGGTTTGTTCGTTTATAGAAACCTCTCTCAGTGAGAGAGTCTATCATCTGATTATATTGTTCTATTGAATTCATGCTCTACCATAAAATTTTTTCAGTTGAGCAAGCCTGTCCATAGCTTTTTTGATTTGTTCAGGACTTTTATCTTGAATTTTTCTTTTGTTAGCAATTACGTTTTTTAAACCTTTCATCAATTGTTTACTTTGTCTTTGTTTTAATAAATTTAATAGTTGTTGATGTTTGTTACTAACTTGCATTTTAATTTTAGGGTCTTTAGTTTTTAATCTTGATCCAAACCTGTAACCTACTCTACCACCTTGTTCATAGTTCATAGTGTTACCTGGTCTACCTTGTGCAGCTTGAGCTTGTTGTTTAAGTTCATCCATCTGTCTTTTCTGTTCATTCATCATCTGCATACCTTGACTAGAGCCTCCTCCTCCAGAAATCGAGGAAGGTCCTGATATGCTATTTAAAATAGCAGCGTAAGCTTTTCTATCTAAATCGGCTAACTCTTGAAAAGATTCATTACCAGTTAATACTGTTCCTGGTAAATATCCGTCATCAATTGCTTCTTGAATATCACCTTTTAGTTTTGCTTTACCTAAAGCTAATTGGTCGTAGGTTCCATCAGATCTTAAAAATTGTTTTGGATCAATTCCTCTCTCGGATAAAATCATAGCTGTTGTTCCTGCTGAACTACCATACTGTTGTAAATAACCAATACCCGCAAGGACATCGTCTTGCTGTTCCATAGTCATATTATCAAAATCTGATTGTGATATTCCCACGTTCTGTATTAAGTTCATAGGATCAGCTTCTTGAGGTATCCTAGAGCCGACGTTTTCTCCGGTTCCAATCCTCATCGGTCCTTGATTCATCAGCATTTGCTCTACTTGTTTTGCTTCTGATGGAGCTAAAGAACTCATATACTGATCAAATTGAAATGGGTCCATGTTGTTAATTTCACTCACGCTTTTTAAATTTGATGGTGTTGACATACCACTTGCAGGGGTCATTGAAGAACCTGTAAATAGCGTTGAAATAGCTTCCCCTTCACTTCCACGTTTCTGTGATATTGGTACTCCAGAAGTTGGAACAAGTCCTCCTGGCTGACCTTTCACAGGTGTAGGTCCTCCTAACGCAGGTGAACGACCTGTATTAACAGGGGCAGACACTGGTGTGTTTGTTGCAGGTATATTCACTGCTGGTGCTCTATTTAAATTTAAAGGTGTTGATGGAGACATTGGCATAGCTTGACCTTGTCTAGCAGCAAAATCTCTTTGTGATAATCTTCTTCTGTTTTCTAATTCTTGTTGAGTAAATCCTGGTACTGTTCCTGTAAATAATTTCACACGTCCTCCTTGATTCATTTTAACAGCTCTTCCGCCTTTTGCAAACGGTAGTTGAACATTACCTGCAGTACCTGATATAATATCATCATCAGTTGAACCTATTGTTTCTTTTATTTTATCAGCTGCCATTTGTTTAGCTTTATTTATAGCTGCTGTTTTAATAATCTCCTTAACGCCGAGGTTTCCACCACCAGTTAGAAGAGTTAGTGCAGTATTACCTACAAATTTAAATACGTCTCCTAAAGTTATTTTATTTCCTTGGTCGTCTGTACCAACAGTTTGATTTGATTGTGATCCTATAAAATTATCAAGCTCCTCTTTATTAGAAATATCTAAACCTTGCGCTGATTTTTGAAGATCTGAAACTGTTTCTTGGTTAGTTTGAACATTAAAATTTGGATTAGCTGTTGGATCATCTGGTGAAGCTGAATCTAACATATCTTCTTTTTGTTGTTTTTCTAAAAGAGTTTCTTCGTTTGGATCACGATTGTCTGCATCTACCTTATCCTGTAAAGATATGTCTTCATTATTCGGGTCGTACTGATAACCATCAGATGTTCCTCTTGGATCTGGACCTGTGTAACCACCTAGATCTAATTTTCCTGTTTGATCATAGTTTGCAACTTGATCTCTTAAACCTTGTAATGTCATGAAATCATCTGCAGTAAAAGTTAATTGACCTGCATAAGGTGTACCCATTCTAAAAGAACCAAAACCTAAAGGTGTACCACCTGAAACTGAAAAATTACGTAAATACTCTTGGTAAGCTGCTAATGCTTCTGCTCCTGTTGCTCCGCCCGAAGTCCCGGAACCTCCGCTGCCTCCCGAAGTAGGAGGAGTAAGATCTATAGTTTCTTCTGTTTCTTTATTAATGACCGTAGTTCCACCACCTGTATTACCTTTACCAATTATACCCGAACCTCCGCCCGAGCTTCCTGTACCTCCACCAGTTATGCCTGTGTTAGGTTGATAATTATTATATCCTGGAATCACACCGCTATTATTCCCGCCGCTCGTTCCTCCAGTCCCGCTGCCAGCAGCTGGCGACGAGGGGCTAGTGGCATTGAGATTAACACTTGCAAAATTAACTGTAGGATAATTAGTTCCGCCAGGTTGAAATATATTTGAAACAGGTCGGTTCTGTCTTGCAAGATAATCTAAATAAGATTGATTTGCTCTTTGCTGTAATTCTGGAGCAGTAAAAGCACCACCAGCTTGAGCGTTAACTCTATCAGTTGTCAGCTTTTCTCTAAAAAACAATTCCAGTTCTGGAAATTTTTTAGACGCGATTAAGTCTCTGTATCTTTTTTGTTGTTTTGCTTTTGACTCTTGTTTGTCCGTTTTTCTTTTTGCCATTACTTTGTCCATCAAAGTAACTATGTCTTCGCTAACATTAATTCCACCTTGTGAATTTTTCTTTCTACCGCTTGGGTCAAACTCATCTAATATTTTTTTATTTTTAGATTCTTCCGCTGCTTCTTTCATGATACGTTCGGCATCTAAAATACTTTGATCATACTCGCCTGCACCTTCTGTTTTAACTTTTAAGTCAGGCATTTCTCTTCTAAATATTTCTTCGTAATGTTTAAAAGACTCACCAAGTCGTAATTCATCTGCCATAGTATCGGCTGCTTCAAGTGCATCTTCGCCATAGTATCTTCTAAATACATCGATTGGGTCATCTTCCATCATCGGAGAATACTGATCAATTCTAAGTTTATCTTTTTCTGATAATTTTAATCTACCTTCTGCAGCTTCTGTTCTTAAAAATTGTCTGATTGCAGTTCTTAAATTACCTTCTGCATACGTACTACCACCAGCTATTCTATATTCTGGGTTATCTCTTTGAAAATCCATCTTGTAGGTTTTGAAAGGTTTAGTTTTATCTTTTGATCCGGCTGATTTTCTAAAACCTGTTGCAGCGTCTAGTGCATCTTTAAGTATAGACTCTTCAGTAACTTTATTTTCGTCTATAATCTTTTTTAGTTCATCAGCTTTCTTAGACATTTTGTCTGCAACGTCCATGATACCCTCAGATTTTTTTGTACCCATTAAATCTTCAGTTCTATCTTTTACGATTTTTCCAGCGTCTTCAGTTTTACTTTCTACAAATTCAATAAACTCATCTTGTTTATCTTGTGCAGATGGAGTTAGATCAGTTTTTTTACCTGTTGGAAAATCTTCAAAACCTACAAATCCTTCCGCTTCTTTTTTAAATGGAGTTACTTTTCCTTCTGGTTTTTTATCGTCTGGTTTTGATTTCTTTTTAAATATATTATCTATTTGTTTTTTTAAAAGAGTAGTTATTTCACCAAACTCACGTCTAGCAAAATCTTCAATTTGTTTTTTAGACATACCTAATTTTTTTAGGTTTCGTGCTGCAATTAAAAATTTAATAAGTGCGTTCATTAATAATACTCTGTTTTCCTTCTTGGTAAATCTTCGTCTTTGTAGTCTTCAGGGTGAATTAAGAATCCACCTTGACGAAATCGCATGAGAGCTTGGGTCATTGAATCGACCAAATCGTCATGATCTCCAAAAGGAAAAGCTGCGCATTCCTCTATAACTTCCTGGGCGAAGTCTTTTTCTTTAGGAGCATATATCATACCAGATTCAAATAAAGGTGCAACCGAGTTTACACGGGTGTGTTTATCGTTTCCTTTTGACGGGGTATAATTTACGACTGGTACACCCATATTTCTAAGTTCGTATGTCAGAGGCAGTCCAGATGCTTTTGCCTCAACAATAACAGACTCAGGTTGCCAGTAATCATACTGTTCTTTTGCTACTCTCCTAAGCTCTGGAAACTCAAATCTATCTTTTACAGACTCAAATCTATCTTTTACAGCGTCCAATAATATTAGACTGAAAGGTGAGTCTTCGTCTTTTTTAAATACACCCCACGTTGTGATTGCAGAATAGTCAGCAGACTGTTTTTTCATATAAGCTGTATCGTAAGATTGTATAACGTGCTCTAAAGTTGGAATATACTCTTTGTCCCAATCTACCCACCACTCTCTTTTAATGATAGCACCTTCTTCTGAAGTTGGGTTTTGCATATACTGTGCATTCCATTTTGATAATGGAATACTAGCTTTAACTGCTTCTAGATCTTTTATGTTCCAATACTCGGGCCATACAGGTTTTTTACTTGGTAAGATCGCTGGAAACTCTATAACTTCCCACTTGTCAGCTTTTATTTCTTTCTGAGCGTTTATTAATCTACCTGTCAAATCTTTTTCATTCCAACGAGTCATTACAACTACAATAGAACCACCTGGTTGTAAACGTTGTCTTGGTCCTGATGTGTACCATTCGTAAGTTCTATCCAAGGCCATTCTGTTCATGGCGTCTTGTTCGGTGTGTGGATCATCAATAATCAACAAGTCTGCACCTCTTCCTGTTATCGCTGATCCCACACCAGCAGCATAATACTCACCTTTTAAATCAAAATATGGTCGTAACGCTGCCATATTCTCATAATTAAACTGTTCAATCACCTCAGCGACATAGGGCTGAAAACTTGCCAAATCAACCTGCGGTTCATCGACCACTTGCAACTTGGCTTGGTTAAAACTCAAGGTGTTATGAATAGTGCTGAGATAATGATCTACCGAACCGAGTTTACCACTCACTAGTAACACATCGACCAACTCTTGTGGCTGCTGTTGTAGCCATGCACGTAGCTCGTCATGCACCAGTTGATAGGGATATTGTTTTTCATTTTCAGCAATTTTAGAAAAATCTTTGCCCTTTTTAGAGTCCATTTCAAATTGTGTAGCTTTT
>LULE01000280.1_pt1 | contig 18851 bp, 14 predicted proteins | sample 728231 | NCBI WGS metagenome assembly LULE01 (sample SAMN03860297, study PRJNA289734) | marine metagenome | biome: seawater column; feature: ocean; material: water; isolation source: Red Sea water column Station 192 - depth 10m | place: Saudi Arabia: Red Sea | collected 2011-10-15 | depth 10 m | reverse complement strand
TCAGATGGACGATGTGGAGACGATGATCGTGATCCTTGGCTAGTGAGGCCGCTCTTTTCGTGGCTAGGAAAGCGCATTCAACATCTCTGCACTCTGCATGAGAAGCAATGTCAGTACGATGTTCAAACTCTGCAGTACGCTGCTGCAAGCGTTCCTCATCTTCCGCATGGGTCGCGATAATCCCCCCTGTGTTGGCGAAGATATTCTCCAGTTGCTTTTGCTCATGAACGAGCAGGTCTCCAGTACTGCTGCCCATGAAAATCTTGATTCCACAAACGCCATCCATTCCTTCCACGCTTTGCAAATCTGCGATATTGTCGTTTGTAGCACCTATGAAGAACCCATGATGGGTAACAGACTTCTTTGAAGCGATAGCAATTTTTCGTTCCAAAGTCGAACGATTTGTAGCATTGGGATCGTTGTTTGGCATGTCAAGGAATGAGGTTACTCCTCCCGCAGCAGCAGCTCTACTTCCGCTCTCTAGATCTTCCTTTTCGGTGCTTCCAGGCTCCCTGAAGTGAACATGAGGATCGATTGCTCCTGGAAGCAAGTGTAAGCCCGTTGCATCGATCACTGCCTCATTACTTCTAGCATCCAATCCCCCTCCGGGTGCTATGGTCGAGATAGAGCCACCAGAAACACGCAGGTCTCCTTCAACAACCCTATCTGGCAAAATCAGGGTCGCATTCTGAATTAGCAAATGACCATCCATGGTGGGTTCCTATGTTGTCGGAACGCTGACATCACAATACTGTTGCCATCGCTGACTCATTTTCATCCCCCGCTCGCTTCAAATAATCGAGGCCCCAGCGCGGAGGTAGCGGGTTGGAGTAGTCAGGTTATCTCGTCGGGCTCATAACCCGGAGACCGATGGTTCAAATCCATCACCCGCTACCAGAAAATAAAGTGAAAGTGAAAAATCGCTGTACTGCAACGATTCTCAAAGAATGACTACTTTCATAGAGCGACCAGGGGTCCTTCATTTGTTCATATACCCCCGATTAAAGACAGGGAAGTATTGGTGAACAGGATGAGCGAAAAAACAGCAAGTGAAAGAATGGAAGAAGAAGAAATTGTAATCGATGTGGACGATGCAGAGCCCACTATCGAGGATCTCCCAGGCGTGGGTCCTGCAACTGCGGAGAAGCTTCGAGAAGCAGGTTTCGAAGAACTACTTGGGATAGCTGTGATGAGTCCATCTGAACTATCAGACCAAGCAGAACTGGGAGAGGCAGTAGCCGCCAAGATTATTGCAGGAGCAAAGAAGCTAGCCAATATTGGGGGTTTCGTTAGTGGAGTAGCACTTCTAGAGAAGAGGAAGAGAGTCCAAAAGTTGACCTCAGGAGCTTCATCTCTGGACGAACTACTAGGTGGAGGTTTCGAGACTCAGTCAATAGTAGAGGTATTCGGAGAATTCGGAAGTGGAAAGACGCAAATTGGACATCAGCTAGCGGTGAACTGCATTCTTTCTTTGGATCAGGGGGGACTAGATGGCGAGGTGGTTTACATTGACACTGAAGACACTTTCAGACCGGAGAGAATAGCCCAGATGGCAGAAGGAGTGGACATGGATCCTCAAGATGCTCTGGATAGGATACACGTAGCCAGAGCTTACAATTCTGCTCACCAGATGTTACTTGTCGATGAAATCAAGAGGATGGCAAAGAGTATTGATGTGAAAGTGATCATTGTCGATTCTCTGACAAGTCACTTCAGAGCCGAGTACGTAGGCAGAGGGATGTTAGCTCCCAGACAGCAGAAGCTAAATCGACACATGAAGGAACTCAAGCAGGTCGCAGATGTGCAGAATGCGATCGTTTTGGTGACAAACCAGGTTCAGGCGAAACCAGATGCGATGTGGGGAGATCCCACCAGAGCAGTAGGAGGGCATATCGTCGGACACGCCAGCACATTCCGCCTTTACCTCAGGAAGTCAAAGGGGGGCCGTAGAATTGCTCGCCTGATTGACAGCCCTAATCTACCCGAGGGTGAGGCAGTCTTTACCGTGACATCCGAGGGCCTGCGTGACTAGCGCGCAGGTCTCGGAGTCCGAAGACTAAGCAGCCAATTCCGATAGCTCTGACTCGACCATCCCGAGTAGGGAGAGGAAGTGTCCCTCATCGAATCCTAGTCTCAGATCCGCTGCTTCAAAGAGCTCCGGCAGCGTCTTTGTGTTCCCGAGTGACATCGCTTTCGCATAGTCATCCAATGCCTTTTGCGGATCTCCCATTTGTGTCTTCCATAGCTGCAGTGATCCGAGTTGCGCTATTCCGTATTCAATGTAATAGAAAGGTACGCCGAAAAGGTGACCCTGCTGCTGCCAAGAAACCTCTCTGAAATCTGTATGACCAGTCCAGTTCATGTCAGATCCGAATTTGTCCCTTATTGAGAGCCACACCTCCGCTCTTTCCTCCCTGGAATGGCCCGGGTTAGCGTAAATCCAATGCTGGAAAGAGTCTATGGTGGCTATCCAAGGAAGCAGGAAAACCACTCCTTCTAGATGCGTCCTCCTCGCCCTTAACGCGTCTTCTTCATTCTCGTAGAATTTGTCCCACCATGGTTGTGTTAGTAATTCCATTGACATAGATGCGACCTCGGCGAACTCGATAGGATAGTCTCTCTCATCAATCAGTTCCAGATGGCCACAGTACAGTGAGTGGAAGGCATGGCCTGCTTCATGAATCATTGTCTCCAAATCACCTTGTAGACCAGCCGCATTCATGAAAATGAAAGGTACCCTGCTCTTCTCCAAGTAGTATTGGTAACCCCCTGGGGCCTTGCCCTTTCTGGTGTCCAGATCAAGGGTATCCATTTCTACGAGTCTGTCGAATTTTCCACCGAGGTCTTCTGAGATTTCATTGAACATATCTGACAGTTTCTCTACCATTTCTTCAACCGTATCGAATGGCCTTAGCGGATCTTTGCCGTGTATATCAGGGCCAGAACCTCCCTTTTCATTAACATCCCACGGTCTCAATTCGCTGATTCCAAGACCCGCTCTCCTGTTCATGTTTATCTCATTGAGTATTGGGATACATACAGATTCTACCGAGTCATGAAATTCTAGACAGTCTTCAATGGTATAGTCGAACCTATGCATCGCTCTGAACATGTATTGCGTGTAACTTTCGAATCCTGCGTTGAGAGCGATCTGGTGTCTTATCGAAATCAACTCATCGAAGATTTCCGAAAGCCTCTCGTTATCCTCCATCCTTCTCCCTGCCATAGTGGTCCAAGCAGCCTGACGCTCCGATCTATCGTTTGATTCTAGGAATTTGCTCATCTGTGGGAATGTCATCTCTTCTCCATGGAAATCAACTGTCATAGCACCGTTTATGGACTGAGCCTCTGTTACTAGCTCAGTCTGCCTGACTCCAAGAGGGATGTTCTCTTTTCGGAATATCTCTATATCATTCCTCATCCCTCTAAGCATCAGGTCGTATCTTTCAGGGAGGTCATCAACGGATGGATGATTCACAATCCTTCTATTCAGAGAATCCGAGAATTCAGACAGCCTGGGCCTTACATTGCTAACAAACTCTAGGAAACTACCTTTCTTCTCCTCGCTCTCTGTGTCACATGTCATCCCAATGTACAACAGCGCTCCAGTCTCAGAAACATGTTCTGCTAGTTTGGATGAGTCTGAAATTAGATTCTCTAAGCAACCTGAACAGCTTAATTTCCTTTCCAAGAGGTCCCTAGTCAAGGGCTCTAGGTTTTCCCACTTAGATGCATCTAAGTCATCTGGAACGAAGTCATTCCCCATCTTAGCCCTCACTTCTTTACCGACATAGGGCCCAGAGGCAAGGGGCCCTCTTCTCTAGTCCACTTCGCGCACTTCCACTCTTTCACAGATGTCTGAACCTTCTCCATTACCACTTCCTTGTCCGGATGATCGGGGTTGTTCTTCTCTATCCAGCACGCAGTACAGTATCTCTTGGCATCATGTATCAGGAAGTTTCCTGATGTGCAAGCAACACCACAAACTATGCATGAACCGTATCCGTAGTACTTTGGCATGTTATGGTTATCTGTCAGGACACCCATCTATCAACATGACTGATGAGAAATCACTTACCTTAGGCTTGAAAGCGATAAATGCGTAAGAAACGCATCTTCAATATCCGAAACCTTCGAGTCTATTCGATATTCACTCCCTATTCTCATGAGCCCTTCAATCGTAGGAATGGGTCTTTCAGGAACTAATGAACCTCTAAGATGCTCTATGAGCTTGATAGCATCTTCATTTGAATCATTGAATGTGTCCAGTGGAATCGAAAACTCGCCGAAACCAACTCCTAGTTCTGAATCTGGTAGCATGACTATCCATGCCTTTTCGTCACCCAATGAGATTCCAGACCTCTCGAATGCCTTGTTTATCTGTCGAGTACCCGAGATTAACCTTAGAAACTCAGTGTCTGCAGTTTTGGCTACCATTTCTCCGGAAATCTCGCTCCTTCTAAGTGCGTACCATGCAGTCCAAAGGTGCATCTCGCTCGCAGCGGACTCGAATGCCAGAAGCATCCATCTGTTGCTCGGTCTAAATTCATTGATGATTGAGACAATAGAGAACACGTTGCTGATCGGTTCAGGAAACCTAACCCCCCATGCCGGAAACCAGGGAACTGGATGCTCCGAATCCATGTGCTCGGATGGAGTCCCCTAAAAGAATTTGATTAGCGTGACCTTCTCACCGAATTTCCGGCCGATCTAACCAGATTGTCAACGAGCTTTGGGCTCCATCCCCTAAGGTCGGAGAGTCTTGCCCTATCCCTTTCAGTGATTTCTGAAACGTCCAAAGCGGTTGAAACTCCCAGAGTATCAGCCATCTCTCTAGCTCTAATTCTGCCTACACCTTTGATTGAAACAAGTCCTAGGATGTCAGCCCTGCATCCGTACCTTACTCTCCTGTGTACCTCGTCAATTGAATCATACAGAGCTTTATGGGCATCACGTTCGATGCTTGCTAGGTATTGGTCCTCTGAAAGGATTCTTCGCATCGCGAATAGCAGCCATTCCATCAACTCGACTCTGCCCCTAAGATCTCCGGGTTGAACTCCCCACTCCTCTTCGATACTATCCAAGGAGGCTTCCTCCATCCATGATTGAACCACTAAGGCACCCTTCATTCTTCGTTCCTGTTCAAGATCTATAGATTCTCCCAACAACTCTCTTTCATGCCCATGCAAGACCCCCAGTATTGTATCGTAATCACTCTTCCTTGGCCAGAGAGGAAGGAAATCAGGAGTGCAAGAAGCCAGATGAAGGAGAGTTAAAGGAGACACCTGTCCAATCTGGTCTTGACCTGAAATAATTTCCATTGCCCTATTCAGACCATCATGGATTATCTTCCCTGAAATTGGGTTAAGGTAGAGTCTTGAAACTCTTGAGCCCAGAGAAGTGGGAGAATATGTCATAGCTGCTGGTTCCGGTACCCAACCCTCTGAAACCTGGTAGGAACTAGCCTTGGTGAATCCAAATATTGCTGGGCCGGTTCTAGGAGATAGAACCGGTTTTCGCCCCTCTTCTTTCTTGAAAAGATCCAATCCTGGAATTGAAGTGGCAGAATTTGCCCAAGATGGCATCTCGTCTTCCCACGTTTCTTCGTCACTAGACTCTGAAACTCTGTCTTTAATCTCCCTCTTGACTTCCTGGGACTCTCCAGTCCTTTCAATCATTGAGTTCTCGCAAAGCCAATGGAGAACGTCATCAGTTCTGGCTTCCAAGGACTCTGCAGGCATCTGGCTAGCCAGGAAAGTCTTAGATAGGAACCGCGAAATTCCGTCTCTGTCATTTATTCCTGCAGTTGCGACTATTGAGAGAATGTGAGCTAGTAGTGCACCATCCTGTTCGGCATGTTGTGCGCTCGGATTTGCCAGCTTAGATGTAACTTGTTCTGATTCTCCTTTTAGGTAAAGCTCTATTAGATTCGACTCATCTTGAATGTTTTTAGAAACTAGGAAAGACTCTCCAAAGTCATCAAAACCAGGCCTTCCGGCCCTTCCCATCATCTGCCTCACCTCCATTACTGGCAGGGGCATGCTCCTCGATGCAATTGTACTCCATCTTCTGGTATCTCTGACAACAACCCGACTCGCTGGTAAGTTTACTCCTTGCGCTAGAGTTGGAGTTGCGACTATACACTGAAGATTTCCACTCCTGAATCCATTCTCTATTACCTTTCTCTGGGAGGATGTCAAACCAGCATGGTGGAAACCTACTCCTCCTCTAACTGAATTCGAAAGAGCCTTCACAGTGGCCGAACCATCCTCCCCCCTCCACAACTGCTGTGACATGGAGGTCCAAGATTCAACCACTGCCTCAGTGAAACCCAGATCTCCACTTTCTAGCTTAGTCTTCAAGTGACCTGAGAGCTCACTCGCCTCTTTCTGTGCAGATGATCTCGAAGAAACGAAAACTAGCATCTGTTTCCCCTTCTCAATAGGGTCGTTCATCACAGAATGGAGGTTTTTCTGAACACTTCCTTCGAGACGCTTGGGTTCTGGTAAATTGAAATCCGATCCCGGGCTCTCTACCGAGTGATACTTCATATCCAATCCTGTCAAAGTACCTGAGTAGAGGGCTATTGGTCTCCAGTTAGAGGTTACTAAATCTGCCTCCAGCCATTCGGACAACTCCTGTGCATTTCCTACTGTAGCAGAAAGAGCCAAGATCTGTACTCTCGATGAGCTATGTCTTATTCTGGACAGTAGAATCTCAAGAGTAGGGCCTCTGGAAGGATCTTGCATAAGGTGAAACTCATCTGCCACAACTATTCCAATGTCATCCAGTAGCGATGGCTTAGATCGCAGCATTGAGTCTAGTTTCTCGCTAGTACAAACTAGTACGTCTGAATTTTCCACTAGGCTTGTTTCACTACTCCTGTCCCCGATAGCCAGACCAACTTTCAGTCCAACGCTCGAGCACACCTCCTTCAATTCCTCGTATTTCTCCGATGCTAGAGCCTTTAGAGGAACGATGTAAATTCCTCTTTGTCCACTCAAATCTCCAATCAGCCTGTTTGCCAGTGTGATATGAGCAACTAGGGATTTTCCGCTTGCAGTAGGAACTGCGAGCATCAGATTTCTACCCTTGAGGGTGTTCGGCAGTGCTTCCGCTTGTGGTGGAAATAAACTATTTATTCCCCATTTCCCCTGGAGCATATTCTTCAGACGTACATCGAATTCGAACTCTTCTAGACTTGAGAAAGATGCCTCATCCCCGTCGTCCATGGGGGGACTCTAATTCGGCCGTTCTAAAGGATGCCGAGTGATTATTAATTCCATCTATGAAAGGCTGGATGACCCTCCTTTACTGCAACGAATAGTCCTGTTCCAGTTGCGCACACTTCTCCATCTGCAGAGAGGGACATCTTCACGTTGGCCCTGTCATCTCCAATCTCAGTTACTTCTCCCTTGACGATTAGAGTACTTCCCATTGGGGTCGGACGCCTTAGTTTGATGCTATATGATGCAGTTACAGTACATGGAGGCTCGGTATCTCCTGCCTTGTCCATTAGTGCAATCGCCGCAGTCCAGTTTCCATGGCAGTCGAGAAGTGTCCCGATAATCCCTCCATTAATCATCCCAGGGAATGCCTGATGACTCTCCTCAGGAGTAAATTCCATTTCCAAGCCATCTTCTGTCCTGAATGATCTGATTCTAAGGCCATCCTCGTTAGAGGGACCGCAACCAAAGCAAATACTCGTTGGGGCATGAATTTCCTGAACGGAAAGCCCCTCTCTATCGCCCATGACTGTCGTTAGGGGTTATTCCGAATTGAATTTTCCCAAAACCTCACTCCGCATTGTATTAATTTGCCAATCCCTCGGGCCAACAGTGCCAGAAGACGAACAGGCCACTTCGATTCCGACCTCAGATGCAGAGGAATCCAAACTCCCCCCCCGCGCTAAGAAGCGAAGATTCGCTCCAATCAAGATAGCTAATCAGATTCCCATGAAGCGAAGAAAGGAGATAGAAAAAGCTCTGGGAGAAGTGGGGGAGAGCCCTTCCAAATGGTCTCGAAATGAAGGAACGAGGAATCACGTATTCATGAGAAAGAGGATAAAACCAGGAACAATTAGACACATGGAATACGAACTCCTGGATGTTGAAATCGGAGAATCTTGGCCAGTCCCGATAAGCATAATTCACGGCTCGAGGCCTGGTCCTGTAGTAACTCTCCTAGGTTCAATACATGGAGACGAACTTGTAGGGCCACTAGCCCTAACTTATCTATGCGGACCCAACTTCATGGGAGAAGACCGAGTCATAGACGCTAGTGTATTGGCTGGAACAATCCGAATCGTACCCATAGTCAACCTTCCCGGATATCGGAGGATGATTCGAGACTTCCCTGATGGGAGGGATTTGAACAGATGCTTTCCGGGAAAGTCCGACAGCAATACCACCTCAAGAGTGGCCTACAAGCTATGGAGCAATGTCATCAAAAGCAGTGATTATGTGGTTGATCTCCATTCCGCGGCGAAGGGAAGGACAAATATCCCCCAAATCAGAGCAAATTTAGCCCATGCAAGCAGTAATCGAATTGCGAGATCCTTTGGAATAGAGACTATTCTAGATAGCGAGGGGCCAAAAGGGTCCCTAAGGAGAGTAGCCAATCAGGAGGGAATAGCCTGCATCACTTACGAAGGAGGTGGTTCGGATGAGGCAGATCCGGAGTCAGTTCAGATTTCCATGTATGGAATAATCAATCTTCTAAGGAGTCTCAGAATGCTTCCAGGTTATCCTAGCAAACCGAGGTTCAGGATTCTTGCATCGGGATCAGTCTGGATTCGTTCCGATCAAGGGGGCCTGTTGGACGTCTTAGCACCCGCTGGAAGCTTCGTTGAGGAAGGAGAGATAGTTGCAACTATTACCGATCCAGAGCTTCCGGGTATTCAGCATGACGTCAAGTCCCCCATACGTGGGCTCCTAATCAGCTCAGCAACACATCCGTTCGTGAACTCAGGGTCTCCGATTGGTCATCTATTGCCAGTCAAGAGAGGAGTATCTACTTTGAAGAGGAGGCTAGATAATGAGGGTTGCCTGATAATCAGTGGTTCCGATGGAGAGCCTCCATGGAGAGAGGATGATGATATCGAGGACATCGCAGTATTTGGGGAGTGGTCTGGAGGGTCCCCAGATGCAGAATGGGGTCCAGAAGGTTCGACGTACGAGGAGGAAGACAACTGATGACCAATCTTTTGTCCTCTTAACTACGGGTTTTCATCGTTCGACCAAGATATATCTGGAGCAGAAGGCAAAACCACACCCCTGTTTTCGGGACTTATGGCCAGTCTCTCTGGATTTACTCCATATGCTTCGAGGGCATCTTGTAACTCTTTAGCCCTCGAAATTCTGATTCCAATCAAGAATCCTCCTGCAGAGAGGGCAATAAGGAAAGTGACTATCCCAATTATGCCTGTTGGGCTAGAGAAAATTGAGGAAAGCCAATTCATTGATTGCGGCTCTACCCAAATAGTCACCATGATATTCCACTCTATTTCAGTGTAGTAACCGTCTTCTGAGACGACCGCTTTTAGCTTCTGAATTGACGACCCCTCATCGCAGAATTGTATATGCATACTTTCCTCTGTATCTCTGCAATGGATCGGCATCAGAATGACAGTCTTCCCATCTTGGCTGGTGTTGACTTCCAGAGAATAACCACTCATAGACCAAGTGATTACGGCGTCAACCGATGACTGAATCCCATAGACTGAGATTTCAAAGGACTCATTCGCTGAATCCCAGGTAACTGGTATCGAACTAAAGGTCTTAGGACCATCGTATATATTCCCGTTTTCCAAGAAAACAGTACCCGACGACTTATCGTAATTTGACAATATTAGACCTAGCCTGTTCAAAAACTCATCCTCTTCTCCGTCGCAGTCATCATCAACGCCATTCCACTGTTCGACAGCACCAGGGTATGTACTTCCGACTAGATCGTCACAATCGTCATAATCGTAGAACCCGTCATCATCTCGGTCATAGTCTGCGAACACCGGACTAGAAAGGCCACGAGCAATTTCAGTTCCATCGTCTACTCCGTCTTGGTCCGTGTCTGCAGAATCGAATGATGTGCTGTAGTTGTGATACTCGGAATAGTCACTCAGGCCATCACCGTCAGTATCTCTTTCGTAGAAGTCCTCATCCACTAAATCGTCGCAGTCGTTATCTTTTCCATCTAGGTCCTCAGGACGCTCAGGAGCCCTTTCGAAGTCATCATCATCACAGTCTTGGAAATGGTACCAGCCATCTAGGTCAGAGTCAGAATCTGCAACAAGCGGGTCAGACATGAACTCATTCAATTCAGTCCCATCGGGGAGTCCGTCCCCGTCAGAATCCCCGTCATTAGGATCCGTGGAGTATTGGTGATACTCTGCATAGTCAGTCAATCCATCCATATCTGTGTCAATCCAGAAGAAGTCTTCGTCTATGTCTTCGTCACAATCGTTGTCTAGTCCATCTAGGGACTCAGTCACGTCTGGTGCAAAACTCGAATCGTTGTCATCACAGTCATCGAACCAGTAAGCTCCATCGCCATCTGCATCTAGATCAACTATTAACGGATTACTACCGAACTCCAACTCCTGCCGATCTGGTATTCCATCCCCATCTGAGTCAGAATCCTCTGGGTTTGTTCCATGTATGTGGAATTCTTCCCAGTCCGACAATCCATCTCCATCTGCATCTGAATCATTGAAGCCCTCATCCTCAAGACCGTCGCAATCGTCATCCTTTCCATTGAGGATCTCTAACATCCCCGGATTTACCTCGATATCATCATCATCGCAGTCTTGGAAATGATAGTAATCGTCCGAGTCGTTGTCTGCGTCAAAGGTCAGGGGGTCTGAGAACCAAACAGTTATTTCATCATAATCGCTAATTCCGTCAGAATCAGAATCGTATGACAGTGGATTCGTGCTATGGACCATTACCTCTTGATAATCGCCGAGCCCATCATCATCGGTGTCGTTGTCAATCGCCTTGGTCCCGTAGATTACAACTTCCTGATAGTCATCCAATCCATCGTCATCCGAGTCAGAATCTAATGGATCCGTCAGATGCACCGAGGTCTCATTCAAATCACTCAGACCATCCCCATCATCATCCAAGTCAAGGTAGTTGCATACTCCGTCCAAGTCAGTGTCCGACGGAGTGGACGAGTTATCCAGAGGGTCAGTCGAGCAAGCTTGCTCGGTAGAGTCATCGGATCCATCCCCATCATCGTCCGAGTCAAGGTAGTTGCATACACCGTCCGAGTCAGTGTCCGACGGAGTGGATGAGTTATCCAGAGGGTCGGTCGAGCAGGACATCTCGTCTATGTCGACCCAACCATCATTGTCATCGTCTAAATCGTTGTAGTCGGGCCACCCATCCCCATCTGTGTCTGTAACATTCCCGACTCCATGGAAAATCAACTCCCATGAGTTCAGAGTCCCGGAGTTAGATCCCGTGACCGAATCTCGAACCTTCAAGATCCAGTTCCCCTGAGAGGACTCGTCCCAGTGCTGGACCGTACCGAACCTCCAATTCGAGTAGTCTGCATTGTTGTCATCATGAACCTCAGCAAGCCACGACTGGTGACCACTAGGGGACTCCAGAACAATGTCCAGCTCTCCTCTGGCAGTGTGGGTGATATCGACAATAACGTCTACCGACTCTAGGCTCAAGTCAATTGGAACCGAGAGGTTGAACTCAGTCCATGCGCTTGGTCCGTTATCGATGACAAGATTCTCTGTGAAAGGCCCAAAAGTAGCGTTCGCCTCCTCCCCACTGCTCGTCCAATTCTCAGCCAATGACACTGCTGCACCTGCATCCACTGCTCCGAATCCGTACTTATGAGAGACGTTGAGACCTCCCCCGTTCACGGTCCACGAAGAATCGTTCACATCGTTCTTCCTGGAGCTATGGACGAGGATATTCTGGACATCGCGCCAAGTCAAATCGGGATTTGACTCCAGAATCAGAGCTATTACTCCGGAAACAAGAGGTGTTGCACTCGAGGTTCCTCCGAAGTCATGGTTAACGTCTCCTCCGCTGTATCCGCCTGTTCCAGTGATATCCGTGGTTGTTATCCCTTCGTAGTCAGGCGTCCCACCATTGGAGTGTGCGGTTACCAGAATGTTTGCCCCAGGTTCAGAGTACCACGATTGATCGCCGTAGTGTGTAATAGCGGATACTGCAATCGCATATCTTAGGCTTGCATAGCCGTCATAGTTAGAATTGTCATTTGCTTCAAGCCCATTCCCAGCGGCCCACGTGTAAATATTGCCCAGCCCGGACCTTCCGTTGTATATCGAATCCTCAATGGCTGCAATGGTTATTGGACCAGGGCCCTCAAGACTGCTCCCATCGTCTGTGGGCCCCCAGGAGTTAGAGTAGATATCTATGTCTCCGTTGTCATAACTAAGAGCATCCGCAGCGGTAGAGTCCGTGAAACCACACGCAATCAATCTGTGGCCGGCGATATTTGCCCCGAATGCAGCACCTGTCACTCCGATTGAATTGTTCCCGGTTCCTGCTGCTACTCCGGCTACCGCTGTTCCATGCCCGTCCCAGGAGTTAGGGTCCGGGTCCGGATCATCTCCGCACCAGTCATAGGAGTGCTGAGAGAGGTAGTTAGTGGTAAGGTCAGGGTGAGAATGCTCCACACCGTCGTCAATCACACTGATCACGACTCCCGAACCATTGTAGGAGTTCCAGACTGCAGTTACATTAGCATCCTCGCCCGACGTACCGCTAGTTTGTCCAGTGTTGTTCAGATGCCATTGATCGTCATAGAATGGGTCATTTGGCTCGAATCTCGTAGAGACAGACCTATCCAGTAGAGGCGAGAAAGACTCAATCTCCCCCTTCAAAAATGAACTCCTCAGTTTTTCGAGTCCTTTTGTAGAATCTTCGAAAGTCCATATGTAGGAACCCCTAAGATGCTCTACTGGCTTGCTTTCCTCAGGCTCCGCTTCCGTCCATCTATGCTCCTTAATCGGGATTCCAGTCACGACAAGCCAGGAATCTACAACCGCCAACTCTGCCTCTTCATATGAGTCGATATCAGAAACTCTCTCGAACGCAATCTGGACCGATCTTGAGTATGTCCCCAAGATATCTTCCAAAACTACAGTGGGTATTTCCTCAGGCTCTTCCCCTCCTACGGCGTGCGCAGCAGGGGAGAAGGACACCATCAACAATACCAATATGGCGACTCTCACATGGTAGTTACATAAACTAGAGAATATAGCCATTCGTCTTTGTTGCTGGTCAATTGTCCGAGTTCTCAGAGTCTCCAGAAGAGGATATTCTGTGGTACACGAAGGGTGCTATGACGAGATACATCAGAACCCCATATACTCCTGAGGGCAAGCTTAGTGTAGATAGGCCCCCACTAGGAGAAGCGAGAATCAGACCTCCCACGGTAATTCCTACAGTCGCATTCTGTATTCCACTCTCAATCGAAACAGTAGTAGCCCTTGAGGGCTCAAGGTTGAGTAATTTCGCACTTTGGTAGCCGATAGTGAGCATAAGGGCGTTTAGTGCTACCACAGATGGGCCTAGAGTTCCGATATTGTCCATCAGAGTATCCCATTCACTGGCTATTGCTGCTAGGACGATTATCGCAAACAGAACCGCTGCGGCTAGGCTGACTCCCCTGTCAATAGAAGTTGCTGTAATAGGCTTGATAGCCCTGATGGACATTCCAATAGCTACGGGGAGAGTAGTCAGCAAGAACATGGTAATTCCAAGACCAATGATGTCTATGGTCGGCGCCGACTCTCCCATGAAATGGTCCATTGAGAAGCCAACCACCAATGGCAACGTAATCACGGACACAACCGAAACAACTGCTGTGTATGAAATTGAAAGCGCAGTATCTCCTCTTGCCAACTTCGTAAGTATGTTCGACGTGACTCCACCAGGGCAACATGCTAGAATCATCAGACCCACTGCGAGCTCCCCGTCCAGATCGGCCAAGCTTGCTATGGCGAAACCCACAATTGGAAGCACCAGCATCTGATTTACTATCCCGATTGTAAATGCCCTCGGCTCTCTGAAAACTAAGGCGAAGTCACCTGTGGTTAGTCCCAAACCAAGTGAGAACATGATGAACGCGAGTGCAAGTGGTAGCACTATATCGATAATCACGTTGTCCTCATCTTCTGTCTCCTCTTGAGCCTGAACCGAAGATGAGACCATCACCAGTACAATCAGTACCGAAATAACGACTATCGCTCCTCTCATGTTCTCCGAGGAATTTATCCTCGTATAACTGTGCTCTCTTACTTGGTGGCTGTGAATTCAGAAATTGCATCGTGTACCTCTTCGTCGGTCATCATCCTTCTCTGACTCTTTGCCACATCGAACATGTGCGCTACTAGATCTTCCTCTGCTTCGTAACCATTTCTCTTCAGCCAATGAATTACATTTGATCGTCCGCTCATGTGCCCGATTCTGATTACCTGCTGTAGTCCGAAGTCACCAGCAGGGACGCCGGAATAGACTCTATCCGCCAACCAATCATCCCCTTTGTCCATCGCCTTGATCACCGCCGAAGCATGAACACCAGTACCTGTCTCAAAGGCATCCTCTCCGAAGACCGGATAGTTATGCGGAAGAGCCACTTCCACATACTTGTGAGCCATTCTTGTATATTCGTTCAGCGCGGTAAGATCGTTCTTGATTACTCCCATCAGGCTCAAATTCACAAGTGTTTGGTCCAAGGGTGCGTTACCTGCTCTCTCCCCTACTCCTAGAGCCGTTCCGTGAATCACATCAGCACCTGCTTCGTATGCAGCTAGGTTGTTCGCAACTCCCAGGCCCCTGTCTTGATGCCCATGCCAGTTAACCTCTATCTCTCTCCTTTTGACTCCTGAGTCGGGAATGACCTCTTCCTGGATGAATTCAAGGAGCTTTCTAACTCCATTAGGGGTAACGTGTCCGCACGTGTCACAAACACAAATTCTGTCTGCCCCCAATTCTATAGCCCTCTCGTACACCTGCTTGATTTCTTCCGGCTTGCTCCTCGTAGTATCCTCCGTTACGAACATCACTGGGATTTCGTTGTCCACAGCGAAGGTGACCGCTTTCTCGGCGGTCTCCATTATTCTCCCCATAGTCCATCCTTCGGCAAACTGCCTAATCGGGCTTGTTCCTAGAAATGCACTCGCCTGGATCTGCCTCTCATGCTTTGCTTGTAGCTCCACCAGTGGTTCGATATCTGAGACAACTGTCCTAACAGCACATCCCGGTCTGAGATTATACCCATTTTCTCCCATATGATTTAGCATGGAATCGATATGGTCTATGTGAAAGGGTCCTGCTCCGGGAAGACCTAGATCCACCTTCTGGATACCTAGTTTCTCCATGTAGTCGATTAGTTCTATTTTCTGCTGAATTGTTGGGTTTCTGGCGCTAGGACTTTGCAAACCGTCTCGAAGAGTCTCATCGTCGAACCACAGCTCATGATGTGGTAGATTTCAACTCCGTCCTAGTCACGAAAACAGTGGCTGTGATCGCTCCAATAACGACTCCAAATTTCCCAAAACTCCCAGTTACAAGAACTACGAACATCAGTGCAAGATACAGCATCGAGACGAAAAAAGAAGTTGCAGCGCTGGAGATCCTACCTGTTTCATCGGGCTCCTCTGAAATGTCTATCCTCCAAACAGTGGAAGCATACCAAAGACCCAACCCTAGAATCGTCCAACTCAGGACGTGGTAACTCCAATCCTCAATTTTGATTGCCTCTAAAGTTGTGGGAGCCGCCAGCGACAGAAGGACCAGCAGAATTGAGTAAACCTTCATCTCCAAAAGAGTTCGTTCAGGCCCTTTCACATTAGGCAGCATCGGGACTCCCACTTCCGCATATTCTTCGGATCTGTACAGTGCTAAGGCCCAGAAGTGCGGTGGAGTCCACAGGAAGATAAGGAAGAACATGAACCATGGCATTAGACTACCGATTTCAATCACCGACTCTAGTACAGAAGCCATTGAATCGGTTGAGATAAACAGGTCCCCCGACGAAGCTGACCATCCTATTACTGGGGGGGTCGAACCAGCAATTCCTCCAATTACGATGTTCTGCGGAGTCCTTCTTTTCAGCCAAATGCTGTAAATCAAAACATAGAATAGAACGCTGAAAGCCGACCAGAAGGCAGCTACTTCATTCGACATTTCATAGAACCACCAGACTCCCAGAATGGAAATAAGAATCCCGAAGAATAACGCGGATCCTGCCTCAACTCTACCAGATGGAATGGCTCTGTCGGAGGTTCGGAGCATCTTAGGATCTATGTCTCTATCATACCACATATTGATTGCATTGGCGCCCCCTGCGGTAAGATATCCTCCAATCAGAACTACCACCATTGTCTGAATCGAGTCGAAACCAAAATCTCCTTCCATTGAATCATGAATTATCACTGAACATATCGCAGTAATTTGTAGAAGGACCACCACTCTTGGCTTAGTCAATGAGAAGTAGTCTTTGATGGAATGAAGAATCTGAATCACCCATCCTCAGCGATCGAGCATCCGATCCAAGATATGGCCATAGTGACGAAAGTCAGTGATGCCATCATGAGGTGTACTAATGAGAGGAATTCAAAGAATCCTTCTTCCAAATCCCAGGATAGAACATAAATCGCCCCAATGGATGTATTGACGAAGAAAAAGAAAGTTGAGCCCCAAATCCAGTTCCTAAGGACATTATTCCCTGACTGCTCGTTGGAAATCGAGTATGATGCGAAAATCAGTGCGATTAGCATCAGACCGACAAACCATCTGTGAATGATCTGCGACTGGGCGACAACATCCTCTACTGAATCAATTATTTTCCCATTACACAGAGGCCAGGAATCGGGCAAGCCGTCCACGCCTATTGACAACAATCCTACTCTGACTTTCCATTTCTTAGAGATCGAGTAATCGAACCTTAACCACCCAGGAAGCCCATCCTCCGTCCTAGTGAGAGTTAACCACAACCAAAACATGCTCATGGTAAAAGCCAATGCAGAGCTTAGGTGAAGGGCTACGCTCCAATGGAGATTGTCCATTTCAACTGTCAGCCACCCAATGCCACCTTGCCAGACAATTAGGACAACAGTCAATGTGGATGCGAACTTGACTTTCTCCTCGCTTCCTCTCAGCATGTACCAGTTGAGAATAACCAGAGGTCCCAGAACTAGGCCTGCAAGAATCCTGTGCAACCACTCTGTGAATATCTGGAAAGTAGTGTATCTATGTCCAGATCCCCTAGAATCCACCTCATCTGGATTCTCAATGTACCAAGCCTCTTGCTCTTCCTCGGAAATATCGAAACCGATGGTCCCGAAACACAATGGCCAATCCGGGCACGACTCTCCTGCATCGTAGATACGAATTAGGCCGCCGAGTCCGATTACTACCACAGTCAGGCCGATCAAACAGGCTGTTAGGCCCCTAGAGTACTTCCAGTTAGTCAATTGCTATCGCTCCCGGTAAGGGGCCGTAACGCTTCATTCTTCCCCGAAGTGAGGGTCAATGTCAATGGGGATCTTGTTCTGCTCGTACTCCAGTGTGGCTATCTTCATTGGGTCCAGAACGACTTTCTCCTTCGCATCGTCTACACCGTATAGTTGGATCAACTCCCCGCTGTACTTCTCACGTAGCTCGTCCTCTGTCACGAAAAGAGGGGCTCCCATGCTTATCTGGAGCGCTCGGGCACCGATTATTCTGGCCTTTTCGAAGCGTGTATGAGTGCGAGCTGGCTCAACCATCGAGGCGGTGGACCGGAGACTCCCAAATAAGGTCTATGACTGGTATGGGAGAACCAAAACTTGGCTAAGGGCACTCTACCATCATTGCTACTGCGTTTCCACCGCCAAGACAAACTGTCACAATCCCCCTCCTAGATTCTCTCCTTCTCATGGCATTAACCAAAGTCATCAGGCACCTAGCCCCTGTAGCTCCGAGTGGGTGACCGATGGCAATTGCCCCTCCATGCGGGTTGAATGACTCATCGGGAATTCCTAATGAGTCCCTAATCGCGCATGAGGCTGAAGCGAAGGCCTCGTTATGCTCCAAAATGTCTACATCTTCCAATCTCATACCAGTCATCTTCAACAATTTCTTGACAGTAGGTATCGGCGCGGACATCACTCTGCTGGACTCCACTCCAGATGTGGCATACTCCACAATTCTTGCCAAGATTGGCCAACCTTCTCTTTTTGCCTTCTCTTCTGAAGCAATCAATACTGCAGAGGCTCCATCCGAGACTTGACTGGCATTTCCTGCGGTGACTTGACCGTTTTCTGAGAAAACAGTCCTGAGTGATGATAGAATCTTTTCATTCGTCTCTGGACGAATGCCTTCATCAATAGAAAGAGAGCCGACAGGAAAAACCTCTTCATTGATCCATCCCTTCTCCCAAGCTTCATTGGCCATGGAGTGTGAGCGGACTGCGAATTGATCAGATTCTTCTCTGGTAATTCCATGCTCCTCTGCTACCGTCTCCCCTGTATTGCCCATTGACTCTCCAGTGAATGCGTCCTTCAGTCCGTCTACAATCAGTATAGACTCAAGAGAACCAAATGGGACGTCTTGTCCTTTGGCTACATTCCGAGAAATGTGTGGTGCATTGGTCATTGACTCCATCCCCCCTACAATCACAACTTCCGAAACTCCTGCTCTAATCTCTGTGGCAGCAATCATCGCAGCCTTCAGGCTTGAGCCGCACACTTTGTTGATAGTAGTGCAGGGGGTAGTTACCGGCAAACCCGCTCCTATGGCCACTTGACGAGCCGGTGCCTGCCCGCATCCTGCTTGCAGAACTTGGCCCATGTACAATTGTTCCACCACTCCTTCTAC
>LULE01000427.1_pt1 | contig 18895 bp, 18 predicted proteins | sample 728231 | NCBI WGS metagenome assembly LULE01 (sample SAMN03860297, study PRJNA289734) | marine metagenome | biome: seawater column; feature: ocean; material: water; isolation source: Red Sea water column Station 192 - depth 10m | place: Saudi Arabia: Red Sea | collected 2011-10-15 | depth 10 m | reverse complement strand
GGAGGTGAATGAGCGCCTGGTGGGCTCCACAGTCTTCAAAACTGTTGAAAGGTGTAAAAGTCTTTGGCAGGTTCGATTCCTGTCCACCTCCGCTACTTTATAAGATATACATGTTTAATATAGAAAAATGGCAGAAGAAAAAAGCTTATTAGATGAGGTGCAAGAAGCACCTGCTGGATTCAAGGTTTCTCCAGGTTGGAGAGTTGGTCACCTAAAAGAAGAGACAATTACTAAGTCAGGACTTCTTGTACCAGCTGGTAGTGAAAAAACTTCAGAAGCACTTCCTCTTATTGATGTTGATACAGGACAGCAGTTCTGGGCTGTAGCTAGTGGTGCATGGAAATTTATCTGGCCTCCAACTGGAAAAGTAGTTTTAGCTGTTAGAGAATCTCAAATTATTGCTGAAGAAGAGCTTTCAAAATCTTCTGAAAATGGCCAATTACCTATAATGAAATAATTGAATCAAAGAAATAATCCAAACCAATCAGACAGAAGGCTTCTAACAGTATCTGATAGAGATATCTTTGTCACTACTCAAAAAGCATTATTAATTGGAATAGTCTTAAAAAATGAAATAAGAGCTGACAAGGAAGAGTCTCTTAAAGAGCTTGTAAATTTAGTAAAAACTGCTGGATCAAGTCCAACAATAATCCAGACTAAAAGGGTTGAAAAAATTGATCCTAAAACTTTTATTGGTAAAGGTTCTATAAAAGAATTGGTAGATATCTCAGATGCAAATGATATTGATGTGGTTTTATTTGATTGCGAATTAACTCCAAATCAACAAAAAGAATTGAGAGCTTTATTCAAGTGTGATGTAGTAGACAGGACTGGTCTTATCCTTGATATATTTGCACTTCATGCTCAGTCAAAGGAAGCCAGCTTACAAGTTGAATTAGCTTTATCAATTTACTTAAAACCACGTTTAGCTGGCTTAGGTAAAACTTTGAATCAGCAGGGCGGTGGTATTGGAACAAGAGGACCTGGTGAAACAAAGCTTGAAACAGACAATAGATTGATTGACAACAGAATTAATAAATTAAAAAGGGAAATTAAAAAAGTTAGTAAACAAAGAGAAGTGCAATCTAGCTTTAGAAAGAAAAATAATACACCCCTTGTTTCAATTGTTGGTTATACGAATGCAGGAAAATCTACCATGCTAGAAAAAATTACGTCTTCGAAAACATATGTAGCTAATGAGTTATTTGCAACTGTTGATTCTTTACAAAGAGAGTTAAAAATTGATGGAATAAATGAGCACATAATACTCTCGGATACAGTTGGGTTTATTCAAAATCTTCCAACAACATTAATTGAGTCTTTTAAATCAACACTTACAGTTGTTAAAGAAGCAAATTTATTAATTCATGTTGTTGACGCAGCATCTGCAATACCAGAAATGCACATAAATACTGTGCATGAAATACTAGACCAGATTGAAGCAGATGTGCCTGAAATATTGGTTTTCAATAAAATAGATAGAATTGACAAGGCGTCTTTAAATTATTTAACAGAAAAATATCCAGATGCAATATTTGTATCATCAACAAAAGGGACAAACATTGAAAAATTAATTTCCGAGATTACAACAAATGTCTTTGGTGATCTAAATGAAGTTTCACTTATAATATCGCCTAAGGACTTGGATCAACTACACAAGTACTCTTCCATCATAAGTGTTAAAAATATTGAAGAGGGATTAGAAGTAATTGTAGAAATTAGAAATTATTACCTAGAAAATCTGCTTCAAAAAGATGTTGTTAAACTTTTATCATGACTAAATCTATTGGTTTAATTGGTGTTGGGGTAATGGGTAGCAATATTGCTCTTAATTTTTCTGAAAAGGGCACGCCTGTTCACGTATTTAATAAATCTGAAGATAAGATCAATTCTCTTATAGAGAAAGACTCTCATGGGAACATTTCTGGCTCTACTGACATCGAGAATTTTATAGAATCTTTACCAAAACCGAGAAAAATTCTTATGCTAATTCCATCTGGTAAACCAACATTCGATATGGCAAAAAAAGTAATTAACTATCTCGAACCAAATGACATATTGATTGACGGGGGTAATGCATACTATCTTGACAGCAACATACTGGGTGCTCTGTGTGCTGAGAAAGAGATAGATTTTATAGGAATGGGTGTTTCGGGAGGAGAAGAGGGTGCAAGAAATGGCCCGGCCTTAATGATTGGTTCAGAGAAATCAATTAATAATGAATTAAAAGATTCTTTATCTTCAATAGCTGCGAGTTATGAAAACTCATTAAGTATTGGGTTTTATAAAGGTTATGGAACTGGCCATTTTATTAAAATGCTTCATAACGGTATTGAGTATGCTGAAATGCAAATTATTACTGAGGCTTACCATATTTTAAAAAGAGCAAACTATACCAATATTGAGATAAGCGAGTTTTTCAAGGAATTTTCCCCACAAAACAGATCTTCATACTTAATTGAAATAACTTCAGAAATTTTATTAAAGAAAAACGATTCAGGATATTTACTTGATCAAATACAATCTAATGCAAATCATAAAGGAACAGGCAAACTAACAGTTGAGACATCACTTAACTATGGCTTTCCATTACCTAGTGTCTTTGAAGCATTCAATGCAAGAGTAGAGAGTAACTATGAAAACTTATGGTCAAAAAATATTGATGGACAGTTAATAGATATTTCTTCAGAATCTTTAAACAACGCAATATATTTTGCAAGACTAGCAACAATGATTCAAGGTTTGCTCTTTATCCAGCATGTGAGTAACAAAGAGCAATTAGATATAGATTTAAAAGAGGTCTTGCAGAATTGGTCAGCTGGTTGCATTATTAGATCTGACCTTCTAAATGAATTGGGTAATGCAAAGCTGCTGAACCCTATTACGACAACCTCTTCTATTCAAGATTTATTACAGAATAATCTCAGTGATGCAAAAGAAGTAATTAAATCGTGTATCGATAGCAGTATCTCAATTCCTGTTATAAATTCTTCATACAACTGGTTTGTAGGAACATCAAGTAAATTTAATCCCTCTGCTTTAATTCAAGCTCAAAGAGATTATTTCGGTGCGCATCAAGTGCAGTTTAAAAATTCTGAGGAATTTATCCACTTGGAATGGGATTGATTTAAATTCTTACTAATATTTTTAAATGAATAAAAACATTAGGCTACCAAAAATAGCAATTCCTCAAAGATACGAAATCAATCTAGACATTAACTTAGAAGAATTCAGCTACACGGGTAAAGAAGTTGTTTTTTTGGAAATAGTTGATGAAACAAAAGAATTACAGCTTCACTCATTAGGAATTGAGAAGATAAAGTTACTCAAGGAGATTGGCAACTTTATCTTGATTTCAAAGCCACAATAGTTGATGAATTAAGAGGGTTTTACAGGAGTAGCTTTAAAGATTCAGAAAATAAAGATGTTTGGATTGCGACTACTCAATTCGAACCAACAGCAGCGAGAATGGCATTTCCTTGTTGGGATGAGCCAGAATTTAAAGCTATATTTTCCATAGCTTTAACTACAGACAGTGATTTGATAAGAATTAGTAATGAAAAAGTGTTGAATGAATCAACTGAAAACAATAGAACTACAACTAAGTTTGTTGACTCTATGAGAATGTCAACATACCTAGTAGCTTTTGTTGTTGGTAAATTAGAAGTTTCTAAGATAGGATCTTCAAAAACAACTGATGTAGGAATAGTGCATAGGCCAGGTTTTTCTAAACAAACTAATTTTGCTGGCACAGCTGCAATAAAAATTCTGGATTTCTTTGAGGATTATTACGGGATAAATTATCCAGGATCAAAATTAGATCTTATAGCAATACCTGATTTTGCTATGGGTGCAATGGAAAATGTTGGGGCCGTTACTTTTCGAGAAACGCTACTGCTTATTGATGTAGAAAAAGCAACAAGAGCAGAATTATCAAGGTCTGTTGAAGTAATTGCTCACGAATTGGCTCATATGTGGTTCGGAGACTTGGTAACCATGAACTGGTGGGATGGTATTTGGCTAAATGAAGCATTTGCAAGTTTAATGGAAGTTATAGCTTCTGAAGCAACTTACCCCGAGTTTAAATTGTGGAATCAGATGAACCTAGACAGGTCAAGAGGGTTTGGAGTTGACTCATTAAAGTCTTCAAGGCCAGTTGAGTTTGAAGTAAAAACTCCAGAAGAAGCAGAAGAAATGTTTGATGTATTAACCTATCAAAAAGGTTCTACCGTACTCAGGATGTTTGAAACATTTATAGGTGAAGAAACTTTTAAGGATGGGGTGAGAAAATATCTTAAAAAATATGAGTATAAAAATACACACTCTTCTGACCTTTGGAACGAACTTACAAGTGCAAGTTCTTATAATCTTAGTGAAATTCTTCCTACATGGATACAACAAGAAGGGTATCCAATTGTAAATATCGAAAAAGAAGGTTCCAGTTTTAAAATATCTCAAAAGAAATATTTGATTGATGGAAGCACCGACAGCTCTCTTTGGAGCGTGCCATTGAATATTAGATACTTGGATAACGAAAAAGTTAATAAGTTAATTATGGATTCTGATTCAATCACAATTGAAAATGATGGTGAAATTCCTTTTATAAATAATGGTGGTTGGTCATTTTTTCACTCATCATATAGTGAAGATATATTTGAAGAAATATTATTAAATTTTGAAAAACTTGACTTAAACGAAAAATATAGAATTTTAGAAGATTCTTGGATGGCATTGCGAATAGGTGAGTTGAAGCTATCACTTTTTATCAAACTTTTAAACTTATATACAGGGGAAAAAGATGTAAATGTTTGGTCATTAATTAGTAGCATATTTTCTACCTTTGCAAAAATTGGAGAAAATGATAGTTTTAAAAATTATGTTAAAGATTTTAGCTATCCGTTAATAGAATCTCTAGGAAAAGACTATCAAGATAAATTTGATCAAGAAGAATCCCAGTTAAGGTCCTTACTGTGTGGAACTTATGCAAAGATAACTGAAGATACAAAATTTATTGAATTTTTTACAAATCAATTTATTTCAAATGAATATGAAGAATACGCTGATGGTAATTATTTTAATTTAGTGTTATCAATTGCTGGAATGAATCAAAAGTGTTCCTCAGAAATATATATTGAAAAGTTTAAAAATTCATCATCACCCCAAATAGAAGCAAGATATAGAGGGGTCATCGGTACATTAAGTGACCCTGGTACTCCAAAAAATGTAATCGGAGCAATTTTGGATCAAACAATCAGAGGGGCAGATGCCCCTTATATAATCGCTACTTTACTTTCAAATAGTAAGAATGCTTCTAACGGGTTTATGGAAATAAAAAATAATTGGAGTGCCTTGCTCGAATTAATGCCTGGGTGGACAGCATCACGAATACTTGATTCACTGCCATCAATATATGACGAGTTACTGAGTGAAGAAATTAAATCTTTTATTAATGAAAATCCACTTCCATCAGCCGAAAAAATAACAAGACAAAATATTGAGCGAATGGATGCGAATATAAAATTTAAAAACGCAATAAAGGATGAGTTTATTAATACTAAATTTGAACTGTAAGGAGAATAAATATGAAACCAAGAATAGCTGTATTTTTACAACCACAACATGCTGAGTATGATCAGATAAGGGCTGCTGCAATAGAGTCTGAAACAATAGGTGCAGATGTAATTTATAATTGGGATCATTTTTACCCCTTATACAAAGAAGATGGAACCCAGTGGGCTGAAGGAGAAAGGCGTGAAGGTAAACATTTTGAATGTTGGACAATGCTTTCAAGTTGGGCAGAGGTAACTAACTCTGTAGAGATAGGTCCTTTAGTAACATGTAACTCGTATAGAAATCCAGAACTACTTGCTGATATGGCCAGAACTGTTGACCATATATCAGATGGTAGATTAATTTTTGGAATAGGTTCAGGCTGGTTTGAACAAGACTATGAAGAGTATGGTTATGAATTTGGCACTGCAATATGGAGGTTAAAAGAATTAGAAAAATCACTCGAAAGAATTGTAAACAGAATGGGGAAACTCGATCCTCAACCTAAACGAAAAATCCCTATTCTTATCGGTGGTGGTGGAGAAAAAGTTACTTTAAGATTAGTGGCTCAGTATGCAGATATATGGCATGGATTTGCTACAAAAACTGAAGAAAGAAGCGGGATTGAAACAGTCGCACATAAAAATAATGTACTTAATAACTGGTGCGACAAAGTTGGAAGAGATCCAAATGAAATCAAAAGATCAATTGGAATTGATATAAAAAGAATAGATTTGGCAGATGATTTGCTAGAAGCTGGTGCAACTGAAATCACGCTTGCTGTGAATGGGCCAGGATATGACCTCACACAAGTAAAAGAGTGGATTGCATGGAGAGACTCTAAGTAGAAAATTGAAATCATGGAAATAGTAATTCTTCTTGTTGGGTTTTCGATTGGATTAGTCTTACTTGTAAGGGGAGCTGATGAAATGGTTAGCTCTGCAGTCCAAATAGCTTTAAAATTCAAAATTCCTAGCTCTATCATAGGTGCAACATTTATTGGATTTGGTACATCTGCACCAGAATTGTTTGCAAGTACGGGAGCTGCATTAAATGGAGATTTGGATCTTGGAATTGGAAATATAGTAGGTTCAAATATAGCTAATTCATTACTTGTAGTAGCCGTTTTGTATCTTGCAATTCCAAAGGACTTTGACAAGAAAATTAAACTCAATCAACTTAGTCCGGTTTGGATGGCAATCCTCACCACTGTATTTGTATCAACTTATGTTCTCTTCAGTAGCTTTCCGCTTTACTTAGGGATTGTTCTATTAGTTTTGACAATTTATGTAGTTTACAAAATGGTAAGTACTGACAGTGTTGAAGAAGAAGATTTCAAACCTGAAGAAAAAAACTACGTGTGGCTCAGGGGATTACTTTCTTTAGCTGCAACTCTTTATGGAAGTCAGTTAGTGGTTGATAATGCAGTTAAGCTAGCAGAAACATTTGGCGTTTCATCTTTGGTAATAGGTTCAACAATTATTGCAATTGGTACTAGTCTTCCAGAAGTTGCTGGAACAATAGCAGCGGCGAGGATGAGAAAGCCTGACATTGTTTTTGGAAATATTTTTGGTTCAAATCTTTTTAATATTGGATTAGTTGGTGGTGTGGCAATTTCAATAAGCCCTGGAAATATTCTTTCAAGAATTGATTACCAGCTATTTATGATGTATTTTGTTTCTTTTCTTGTAATATTTTTATCAAGAAATGTCATTAAAAGGAACATTGTTGTTGGGTATTCTTTTATAGCTTTTTATCTTCTATTTATTATTAGTCTTTTTTAATATTTTTATTTTTTAAGAAAAAGATTAATCCTAAAAATGCGAGAAGGGCTCCTCCAATTTGATTCCAGGTAAATACACCAATCGTAGAATCTCCCATTCCAAATCTTAAGGTGTCTAGAAATGCTCTTTGAGTTCCATACCATACTGCCCATAAACCAATCCAAGATCCTTTCCCAAATTCATAATGATTTTGTAATGATCTAAAAATAAAGAAAACAATTAATGCAAGGATTAAGTCATACAGTGCAACATGATGGTATGTTCCACATGTTAGCAGTGGCTCCATACATTCTAAAGAATTGTGTTGTGGGGCAACGTCATATCCTGGCTTAATTTCATAGCCTAAAAAGAAATTTGTTTCTCTTCCTAGATGTTCAACGATAGCAAGATCGCCAATTCTTCCAATGACAGTTCCAAGTATTAATCCTGTGGCAGCGTAATCTCCATATTGTTTAAAGTCTTCTTTATTAAAAATGCTAATTTTTAGATATGCAGCAATAATTCCCCCTGCCATACCACCCATAATTGAATAGCTACCAGCTAATGTAAAAACATCGCTTAATCCATACCCTGGATTCGCATACCATTGTGCAGGTATGGTAAAAAATCTTGCACCAAGAATGGCTCCAAAGATTGCCCAGGTTAGCGCCTCAGAAAATAAAATAGGGTTTGCTCCATCTTTTTCTGAAAGTTTTAAAGCATGACTAGCCCCAAAATAAAATCCAATTGCTGCAAAAACTCCGTGTAAGGAAAGAAATACTGGCCCAACTTTAGTTATTGGTATTGGAGGATAAGTTATTGAAAAAAATATTTCTTCCATGATTAAGTATTCCTTATTGTAAAAAGAATGTCAGCAATCATAGACAAAAATATTACAGCTAGATAAGTATTAGAAAATACAAAGTATGATATTGGTTTGATTTTCTCTGAGTACAAGCCATAAGATTTAATCATTAAATAAATTCCAAAAATTAATGCCAAAAATAAATAAATCAAACCAAGCTGTAATACCGGTGCTATCAAAAGAGATGTTATTACGGTCGCACATGAATAAACACCAATAAAAATTGATGTTCTTTTTTTTGATTCTTGGGTTGGCAACATCGGAAATTCCGCACCCTTATAGTCATCTACATTTTCAATTGATAATGCCCAAAAATGAGCAGGAGTCCAGAGAAAAACAAGTAAAAATAAGAGCCATGATCCCGTATCAAGTTCAGTTCCTGTTGCAGCCCATCCTATAAGAACAGGGGCAGCTCCAGCTGCACCCCCAATAACAATATTTTGATTTGTTCTGGGTTTTAAAATCAATGTATATATAAAAGAGTAAAAAATATTTGCCGTTAATGCAATATATGCTGCTAACGGAGTTGTTTGTGTGTATAAAATTATAAATCCTATTAGTGCCAACAAAATTGAATATATATATGCATTTTTTACAGAAATAGTTCCAATGACAAGGGGCCTGTCAGATGTTCTTGCCATTAATTTATCAGTTTCTATTTCAAAAATTTGATTTAGAACATTAGCGCTTACTGCTAATGCTGTACCACCAAATAATGTAAACAAAACCAATTCAACAGTTGGAAAGCCATATATAGATACAACCATTGATGGTACAGTTGTAATAAGTAATAGCTCAACAATTCTCAATTTAGAAAGTTTTAAATAATTAGAAGCAACTTTTTTTGTTTGAACCTTCATAGTGACATAGTACTTTAATTACACTATATACTGTTTGAACGCTATTCTTAAATATTGTTGATAATATAAATATGCTTGTGAAAAAAATTTTTAAGTTAAAGAATTTAAGATACGTGCTTCTAGTTTTTCTCTCTGCATGTATTGAAGATGCTCCTCTCGATTCCCTTAGCCCTGAGGGTCCTTATGCAAGATCAATCGATGAACTATTTTGGATAACTTTTTGGATTGCTGTTGTAATCTTTTTAATAGTGCAAGGTGCGTTACTTCTATCAGTTTTTGTGTATAAAGAAAAACCAGACTCTCCAGAGCCAAAACAAATTCATGGAAATACAAAACTCGAAATATTATGGACAGTTATACCTGTATTAATTTTGGCTGCAATTGCAGTACCAACAGTAAGAACAATATTTGATTTAGCAAGAGAACCAGAGAATGCCCTTAAAATTGAAGTGGTTGGTCATCAATGGTGGTTTGAATATAAATATCCTGATTATGGAATAACCACTGCAAATGTTCTAGTGATTCCGGCAGACAGGCCTGTTCGACTTGAAATGTGGTCTAACGATGTTCTTCATAATTATTGGGTACCAAAATTAAATGGGAAAAGATACCTTGTACCTGGTCAGACAACTTATCTTAATCTTCATGCGGACTCGCCTAATGAGTTTTGGGCACAATGCGGAGAATATTGTGGATTAAGCCATTCAAAAATGCGTGGAAGAGTTTTATCTTTATCCCAAAATGATTTTGATGCGTGGGTAAAAAATGAACAGAGAGACGCTACAGCATTTAGTACTGATGATTTATCTTTAGCGGCAGAAGGACAACAAGTTTATTTAAATGCTGGTTGTACACAATGCCATGTTATAAATGGTGTTTGGGATGTTCAAGGTGACAGAATTGCACCAAATCTAACCCATTTTGCCAATCGAAATGTCTTTGCCGGTGCAGCATTGAAAAATAATCCAGAAAACCTTACAAAATGGCTAGCTAATCCAGCAGAGTTAAAACCTGGTACATTTATGCCGAACCTAGAATTGACTGAATCGGAAATTAATGCTTTAATTGCGTATCTGGAGACACTTAAATGACAAAAATAATTGAGCCGAATAAACAAAGTAATATTTTTAAAAGACCCTCTTCTGAAACAGGTATTTGGAGTTGGATAACAACTGTTGACCACAAAAGAATAGGCATAATGTATGGTTACGCAGCGTTTTTCTTTCTATTGATCGGTGGTCTTGAGGCGTTAGTTTTGAGAATTCAGCTTTCACAGCCTGATAACAATTTTTTAACAGCTGCAGAATATAACGCAATGTTTACGATGCATGGAACTACAATGATATTCTTGGCAATTATGCCAATAAGTGCAGCATTCTTCAATTATTTGCTTCCTCTTCAAATTGGAGCCAGAGATGTTGCCTTTCCAAGGCTTAATGCTCTTTCTTTTTGGATATTTATATTTGGGGGAGCTTTTCTTTATTCTACTTTTATTTTTGGAACTGCAGGGGCTCCGGATGGTGGATATCTTGCTGAGGAAGTTGGTTGGCTTGGATCTGCTCCCAATGGTGGTTGGTTTGGTTATCAACCAAATGCTGGACTGAAATATTCACCTGGAACAGCAATGGATTATTGGGCAATTGGGCTCCAAATTCTAGGAATCGCATCACTCATATCCGCATTTAATTTTATTACAACAATTATCAACATGAGAACAAAAGGTATGAGATTTATGAGGATGCCAGTATTTACATGGATGACTTTTGCTGTTTCGTTCCTACTTGCATTCTCTTTGCCAATCATTGCAATTGCACTTTTTTATGTAACATTTGATAGAAAATTTGGCACTACTTTCTTCCTCACAGAAGGAGGTGGAGATCCAGTGCTATGGCAACATTTGTTTTGGCTTTTTGGTCATCCAGAGGTATACATTCTTATTCTTCCGGCATTTGGTATAGTTTCTGAGGTTCTACCTACTTTTGCTAGAAAACCTTTGTTCGGTTATGCAGCTATTGTTTTTGCGGGTTTTGGAATTGCTTTCATAGGTTTTGGAGTATGGGCACACCATATGTTCGCATCTGCAATTAGTCCTGTGGCTCAAGCTGGTTTTGGACTTTCAACAATGGTTATAGCGGTACCTACGGGAGTAAAAATCTTTAATTGGTTGGGTACTATTTGGGGTGGAAAAATCAAACTTAATACTCCTATGCTATTTTCTTTAGGTTTTATTGGAATGTTTGTTATTGGTGGATTAAGTGGCGTTACACATTCAGTAGTACCTGCTGATACACAGCAAACTGATACTTATTACATTGTTGCACATTTTCATTATGTACTTTTTGGAGGCGCATTGTTTGGAATTTTTTCAGGACTTTACTACTGGTTTCCAAAAGTTTGGGGCAAAATGTATAACGAAACTCTAGGAAAAATTCATTTTTGGTTAATGTTAATTGGATTTAATCTAACTTTTGGACCTATGCACTGGTTAGGTCTTCAAGGCCAAGTGAGAAGAACATGGGTTTATGCTGAAGAAACTAATCTTCAATTTTGGAATATTATTGTGACAATCGGTGCTTTTATAATTGCAGTTTCAATAATTGTATTTATGATTAATTGGATTTTTTCAAAAAGAAACGGAGAAAAAGCTCCATTTGATCCTTGGGATGCAAGAACGATAGAGTGGACTATCCCATCACCAACACCTGTATGGAACTTTTCAAAAGCTCCAGAAGTGAAATCATTAGATGATTTTTGGCATTCAAAATATGATGAAGACGAGGATGGGAGAGCAGTAAGAAAAGAATCTACCGATCAAATGCTTATTGAACTTGAAGAAGAGGGTCTAAATCCATCAGAAAATATTGTATTGCCTAATCCTTCATATTTCCCTATTTTACTTGCTGCTGGTCTGCCATTTTTAGGTTATTCAGTAATTTATAAATCCATTCCCCTTGCCTTGATTGGTGCTTTATTTCTTCTAATTGGAGGTTTTGGGTGGGGAACGGAACCACTAGAAGAAGAGGTTGAAGAAAATTTAGAGCATGAGTAGTTCTCATTCATATCCACATGAACCTACAGGAGTAGAAACCAGAAAACTTGGAATGTGGGTATTTCTATCTACTGAAATACTTTTTTTTGGGACTTTGATTACTACCTTTATGATTTTTAAAGGAAGAGACTTTCCAGGCATCAAATTAACAGATGTCTACGACATACCATTTACTTCAATTAGCTCTTTTATACTTCTCATGAGTTCTTTAACTATGGTTTTGGCACACAATGCACTAGAAGCAAACGATCAAGAAAAAACAAGAGTTTGGCTTTTAGCAACCGCAATGTTAGGTTCGGTATTTTTAGCAGGACAAATTTACGAATTCACAGAGTTTTACCATAAAGGTTTCGAGCTTTCTACAAATATTTTCAGTTCAACTTTTTATGTTCTTACTGGTTTTCACGGACTTCATGTATTCATTGGCGTGGTTCTCCTGCTTGCTCTTTGGGGTATTGGACAAAGACAAAAAGGCCTTACTTTAGAGGGTGGTATGAATCTTGAGTTTGTAGCCCTTTACTGGCACTTTGTTGATATTGTCTGGATAGTATTGTTTACAGTAGTATATTTGATTTAAAATGTCCGAAAATCATATAGATCATCCCACTCCAAAAAAGTATGTACAAATTGCAATTGTTCTTGGGATACTAACTGCAATAGAAATAGCTTTATATTATACAGAGGATATTGTAGGGGTTTTCACCGATCCTATATTGATAATTCTAGCTGTTGGAAAATTCATAATTGTTGTCGGATGGTTTATGCACCTTAGGTTTGAAAATAAAATGGTCAACAGATTCTTTACTGGTGGGATGATATTGGCTTTAGTGTTATTTGCAATTGTAATGATAGAGCGTGCATCAGCTAACTTTTCTTAAAATTTTATGGAAAATTTACCATTTCATCCACATTATGATGTTTGGGCATTGATAGTTTCATTAGTTATATTTTTTGAACTATCAACTAAAGACAAAACAATAAAAAAAGATAAAAGAAAGTTGTGGTATTCAGGTTTAATAATTCTTTGGGCTTTTACAGATTATCCAATTCACGACATTGGTGAAAGATATTTGTTCTCTGTTCATTCAGCTGAACACTTAGTCTTAGCTCTTGTATCTCCACCTTTATTGCTTATGGGTATGCATAAAGAAATGAAAAAATTAGTGTCTGTTAAACCACTAGTATCACTACTTAAAATAACTGCAAAACCCGTTGTTGCATTTTTCTTATTCAATTTTGTAATGGTTGGAATGCATTGGTCTACAGTTGTAAATCTGATGGTAACAAATACATTATTCCATTTTTTAATACACTCTGTGATGCTTCTGGTCTCACTGAATATGTGGATCCCTGTTATTGGTTTTAATGATGAAATTAAACCTATGAATTCAGCTGCAAAAATAGGATACTTGTTTCTTCAATCACTACTTCCAACAATCCCTGCAAGTTTTCTTGCTTTTGGTACAGAGCCACTTTACAGCGCTTATGTAAATGTCGAAAATATTTACAACATATCTGTCATTAATGATCAAACACTAGCAGGATTAATACTCAAGCTTGGAGGAGGCATAATACTCTGGATTTCTATTTTAGTTATATGGATGAAATGGTATCAAAATGAAAAAACGTTTGATGATGTCGTTAGAAATAGTTCAACTGATTAGAATTATATAGACTTATTATGGATGGACAAAAATTAGAACAGCTAAGTAGCTCCAGTGGTATACCACTAGATCTTTTATCTAGATCTATTCAAGCTAGGGCAGAAGCAACTGGCGTTTCTTCAGATGATATATTAAATAACTGGAGTGGTGGTGATTCAATACCGACCCCTGTTTCAGAAGTAACTACCGTTGAAAAAACAGATGTAGCTGTTGAAAAACAAGTTATCGAAAATGAAACAGAAGAGATTGTTGAAGAAATACCACTTGAAATACCGGCTGAAGAAATCAGCGCTATAGCAACTGTTATAGTTGACGATTCACCTCCACCCGTTTCTATAAGTCAAAAAATTTTAAAGTCTGTAAAGTATGGGCTCGGTTTTGGAGTTTTAGCAGGGTTCATTCAAGGACTGCTTGCAAGTTCTTTTCTTTATGATGGTTTAATTTTAGAAGCTGAAACCCAAAAACTAACTGCAGAATATAGCACTGTTTCTTTTGTGCTTATTGTTTCATTAACAACTGCATTTATTGGAGCATTAAATTCCTTAAATATCAAAAAATTTCTAGAAACTAATTATGAAGGTTTTGGGGTGCTTACAAATGATAGGGAATCTATATACACCGGTGTTGGACTAGGTCTTGTCTTTGGGTCCTCATCAGCTTTTTATATTGTAAATAGTGTCGGTCAAACAATCTTAGGAATTTTACCCGAAGATCCCGTCACAAACCTTATTAGTGTTGGAGGAGCATTTTGGAGAATAGTCATTTTGTCAACATTCATACAAGCGGCAATTTCTGTACTTTCAATGATTTTAGGAGTCCCTAAAGGACTAGAAAGTGATGAAAATACCGAAGCTAATAAAATTAGAAATAGAATTGTTGGTTCTATTGTTATTCCATTGGGGGCTATTGTTGTAGGTGGGGTCATATCCGTTGCGATTGCTCAAGTTTTCCTTAACTTTCATGATTACGCACCTTTGTTTGCCTTAATAATTTCAGCTGCAATACTTTTATTTGCGAGTGTGATGAGCTCAGCACCAAAAATAAAAATTACCAGAAATGAAGTTTTAATTGCATCCGCAGGTGTGATATCTCTAATAATTATCATAGCGAGTGTTGCTGCAAGCCAAAATTAATAGAAAAACCAATCTTTTAATCGAGTAAAATTTAATATTTCATTATAGGTACCATGTGGAATGTACTTTCGATAAAAGACTCTACAGAAATTACGCATTTTTAATAGAATATACAAATGACATACTTTAAAAATAAAACAATAATTATGAGCGGAGGCTCTCGTGGAGTTGGCCTTGAGATTGCAAAAGCGCTTGGCAAAGACGGAGCAAATGTTGCAATTCTAGCGAAGACTACAGAACCGCATCCAACACTTCCAGGAACAATCTTTACAGCTGCAGATGAAATTAAGCAGGTTGGAGGCAATCCACTTCCAATAGTTTGTGATATTAGATTTGAAGATCAAGTAGAGGCAGCTGTTGAGGAAACAGTAAGTAAATTTGGGGGTATAGATATATGTATCAATAACGCAAGTGCCATACATTTAACTGATACTGTCAATACGCCTATGAAAAGATATGACTTGATGCATAATATTAATGTGCGTGGTACTTTTATGCTTAGCCAAAAATGTATACCTCATCTTATTAAAGGAGATAACCCACATATTTTGACGCTCTCTCCGCCTCTAGATATAGATCGTAAGTGGTTTGGTATTACTCTTGCTTACACTACCGCAAAATATGGCATGTCTTTAGTGGCACATGGTCTAGCTGAAGAACTTGGAAAACATAATGTTGCATCCAATTGCCTTTGGCCCGGGTCAAGAAAACCTTCTATTTATGCAGATGCTGCTTATGCAGTATTGAAAAGAGACTCCTCTACTTGTACAGGTAATTTCTTTTTAGATCAAGATGTTCTTGAAGAAGAAGGTGTATCTGATTTTGATCAGTATTCAATCGATCCAGAGGCAACTTTGGTATCTGATTTTTTTGTTGATGACAACCCCGAAGATTGGATTCAAGCTTTATAATTTAAGCCATGAGAGACGCATTTATAGTCGATGGATTAAGAACGCCAATAGGAAAAAGGGGTGGTTCACTAAAAGGAATCCATGCTGTAGATTTATTAGGTCTAGTAGTTGAGAACATTGTTAATAGAAATTCAATTGACCCTAGTTGTGTTGACGATGTAATTGCTGGATGTGTTTCTCAGCTTGGGGAACAAACGGGTAATGTTGGAAGAAATGCAGCACTAGCTGCTGGTTTGCCAGAAACAGTGCCCGGCACAACTGTTGATAGACAGTGTGGTTCTTCTCAACAAGCTTTACATTTTGCAGCTCAAGGAATTATTGCAGGCTCTTATGAGGTAGCAATTGCGTGTGGAGTTGAAATGATGTCAAGAGTGCCTATGGGGTCAACATTTAGTTATGAGGGTCCAGAAGGTGCTTCTACTGCTTTCGGTCCAAAAATGTATGATCGATATCCTGGATTAGTTCCTCAGGGAATATCGGCAGAAATGATGGCAGAGAAATGGAACTTAGACAGGAATGAATTAGATGAAATATCGTATTCCTCACATCAAAGAGCTTTGAATGCTTGGGAGAATGGTTATTTTAAAAAGCAAATACTTGAAGTGCCTGAAGCATTACATAAGGATGAAGGAGTAAGAGAAGAAACTACAAAAGAAATACTCTCTCAATTGAAACCAGCCTTTAAGCCTGATGGTGTAATTACAGCAGGTAACTCATCACAAATTTCTGATGGAGCAGCAGCGCTTCTATTAGTCTCAGAAGATATACTCAACAAATTCAACCTTGAGCCAATAGCTAAAATAAGAAGCATGGCTGTTGTTGGAACAGACCCAGTCCTTATGTTAAGTGGACCAATACCAGCGACAAGAAAGGCTCTAGATCAAGCAAAATTAAAACCTGAAGATATAAACCTTGCTGAAATAAATGAGGCATTTTCATCTGTAGTGGGAGCTTGGAGAAAAGAATTCCCAGAAATTAATTATGAAAATGTAAATGCCAATGGTGGTTCTATAGCAATAGGTCATCCTCTAGGAGCAACAGGTGCAAGATTAATGACAAATCTCATTCATGAAATGAAAAGAAATAAATTGAAATACGGCCTTCAAGCAATTTGCGAAGGTGGCGGTACAGCAAACGCAACAATCGTAGAGCTTGTTTAATCATGAAACCACTTGAAGGGGTTAGGGTATTAGAAATTGCCTCAATTGGGCCTGGACCTTTAGCTGCAAATACTTTTTTAGAATTAGGTGCAGAAGTAATTAGGGTGAATAATCCAAAAGCTGTAGACATGCTTCCTTCAAATGCTGACCCTGCATTGAAGAACAGAATAAATATAACTGTGGATTTGAAATCAAATGATGGAATTAAATTAGTAAAAGAGTTGATCAAAGGTGTAGATATTTTACTGGAAGGTAATCGGCCTGGAGTTATGGAAAAAATTGGATTAGGTCCTAAAGATATCCACAAAGTAAATACAAAAACTGTATACATCAGGCTCACTGGATGGGGTCAAGAAGGGGAAATAGTAAATGATGCTGGTCATGACATAAATTATTTAGCTTTATCTGGAGTTTTAAGTCTTTTAGGAAAAGATGGATCTCCACCTATTGCTCCTATAAATCTAGTTGCGGATTACGGTTCAGGAACTATGTTTGCAGTAATTTCAGGTTTACTTGGAATTTATGAAGTTAAGAATAACAACAAAGAAAACATTGTCTATGATGTAGCAATGTTTGAAGGAGTTTCATATCTTGCATCTTTAATGTTTGGATTAAATGATATTGGAATGTGGAATGATAAAAGAGGAGCTAACTTATTGGATGGTGGCGCGCCTTTTTACAGATGTTATGAAACAAAAGATAATAAATATGTAGCAGTGGGAGCTTTAGAAAATAAATTTTTTAGAGAACTAGTCACTAAATTAGAACTTCCTGAAGAAATGATAAATGAGCAAATGAATCTTGATAGATGGTCAGAATTTGAAACTATATTTAGTGATTTATTCCTTACAAAGTCTAGGGATGAATGGTCTGAAATTTTTAAGAACTCTGATTCATGCGTAACTCCAGTACTTAGTTTAGATGAAGCAAGAAGTCATCCTCATGCAATATCAAGAAGCTCTTTTTTTAACAACTTTCCAAGAAGCGATAATATGCTGCAAGAAAAAAATCACAAAGTAACAAAAAAGTCAATTCAATCTATATTTGAAGAATTAAAAATTAGTAAAGATTTTGTTCAGCAAGTTGAGAAAAATGGAACTCTATTAATAAACTAATCATATGCCAATTAATCCAGACATACTGCTTAATAAAGATCTTGAAGAGGTGGAAGGCTATTGGTCTGAAGAAAGAATTATTTTATATAATATCGCCGTTGGAAGCAGCCAAGACCCAATGAACAAAAGTGATTTAAAATTTACGGTTGGTCCAAGTCCAAAAGTTTTACCTTCTTTTGCAGCATGCATTTATCCAATGGAATCAGTTTTTTCGATTATAGGAAGTGAAGGACTTGAAGTATCAATGACATCACTTCTTCATGGAGAACAAAAAATAACAATACATAAAGATATACCTTCAAGTGGTAAGGCTCGTGCCAGATCAAAGATTACTGCTGTTGAGGACTATATCAAATTTGGATCAGTGACTATTAAATCTGATTTATATATGGATAATGATAAAATTGCTACTTCTGAGTCCGTAATGCTGTTTATTGGTGAGGGAGGTTTTGGAACAAAACCTAAAAAGAAAGATAGGCTGACTTCTCCAAAAACAGATCCTCAAAAAGTTCTTGAGTACAAAACCCTTGATAACCAAGCAATACTCTATAGAGTCCCATCCGGTGACAATAATCCACTTCATGTAGATCCGGACTTTGCAAAAGTAGCTGGGTTCGAAAAACCGATATTGCATGGATTGTGTACCTATGGGATAACTTGTAAAAAGCTAATTGAAAGTGAATTTAGCAATGATCCAAGCAGAGTTTCTGAAATATCAGCAAGATTTAGCGGTCCTGTAACTCCCGGTAATACTTTGTTAATTAATGTCTGGAATCAAGATTCCTATACAATTGCTAACGTTATCGAAAAAGAAACAAATTCTGT
>LULE01000456.1_pt1 | contig 19024 bp, 17 predicted proteins | sample 728231 | NCBI WGS metagenome assembly LULE01 (sample SAMN03860297, study PRJNA289734) | marine metagenome | biome: seawater column; feature: ocean; material: water; isolation source: Red Sea water column Station 192 - depth 10m | place: Saudi Arabia: Red Sea | collected 2011-10-15 | depth 10 m | reverse complement strand
GTCCTATACAATGAATTTTTTATTCTTTAATATTAAATTCTATTTTTATTTCATTTATACATAATTATTGTCTCCATATATTTGAATAATAATTTAGAAAAATTGGAAATTTCCTAATTTGCGGCTATCTTATATGAGACTATTAAATAGACTTAAAATTGGTCTTATTTGAGAATTAGTATACTATTTTCTATATAGATTTTTTAGCAATTGATACGCTTCATTTAATTTTCTCATTTGATCTGTTGATCCTCCAGCATCTGGATGCGTCTCTAAGGCTATTGATTTATAGGCCTCCCTAATTTTACGGAACGTATGAGCGGATCCTGCGGATGTTGATAAATTCAATAATTTAAGTGCTCCATGTACTGTCATTGTTGAGTCCAAAGTTTCAAATGAATTTGATCTATTATTTCGCTTAAATCTACTTATAAACCTTCTCATAAGTGTTGGTATTCTATTTATCAGGTCTGATGTAGCAAAAGGGTCTTCTAAAACGCCAATCATTAATAAAACAATTTCAAGGGATGGATTTTTCTTTATCCAAAATGGGCATAATTCTGACATTAATTTATTGGCTGCACTCCACGTAAAGGGTAGATTTTCAGTTCCATCAAGATTTGGCCATATATCCCTTTCAAACCAATCCATCGAAGCTTCTACTACATGATCATTAGGAACTGATCCATATAAGGTTTTCCAATGACTAATTAACTCAATTCGACATTTTATTAATTCAGTTTCTTTAATTGTATTAATTTGAATATCATTAATATTCTCCTTTAATTTTTCACTATTAATACTTCTTCTTAGATTCCTTACTTTTTTTTCAACAAAATTGGGAAGGCTTATGTTTAAGTTGGCTTTTTCTTTAGATTGATTGTTATTTGTAAATCTTTTATTCAAAGATATCTCATTAACTTCTTTTTTTACGTCTGATTTAATTAATACCAATGCAGTATCTTCATCAATATTTAAATTTTCTTTATTATTATTCTCGTTAAAGTCTATTTCTTGCTGTTGGTTCTTAGGTAGTAAATCATCTTCTTGAAGAAGTTCTTTAAGTATCTTTTCTATTACAGGTCCTCTTGCTCTAAATCCCCACTCTTTTCGTAATTGATCAAACCTGGAAATTAGTTCCTCAGGTAAATCAATTGAAATTCTTTTTGTATTTGAATTTTCAGGAATATTCAATAATATTTTCTTGAATAGTATGGAATTTATTTAATTTTATTCAAAAAAAATTGAAAGTCCATACGAAATATTGTTTTTAAATTAAAACCAATTTATTTTTATGTCACAAGTCAATTAAGTATCTTTTTATAATAAGGTAAAAAATGTTTAATTGTTATTTCAAGTCATCTAAAGAAAAAAAGAGTTTTTATCAACATAAGAAATTAGAAATGCTCAATTATATTAAGGATTCACTTGAACGTAAAATTGCCTCAGTAACAGCATCTATAGAAGTTCTAGAAAGCCAAATAAGCAGGGATAAGGAAGTTGAAGTAACTAACTAGTATTCAAACAAAACTTTCTAGAAGTTTTTCAGGGCCAAATTTCTTTAAATAATTAATATTTGAATTTTCAGTTACTAATAGATATCCTGCAAATCCTAAACCGTTAATACTGAAACCATGAATATGATCATTTTTTCTTTTTATAATAGCGATCCATTTATTAGTTATTAAAATATTGTAAGGATATATCGGTTTCTTATCACTAATAGGGTTCCCAAGTCCTAATTTCTTGCATAATTCCAAGTAAAATTCAAAAAGACATGATGGATTTTCTAAAAAATTAAATTTGGATACAACAATATTTTTTTTAAGCTTACTATCTATATCTTGATATGAGTTCATCTCTAAAAACCACTTTTCTCTAGGGCATGATATCTCACCTTTAGATCTACGCAGAAGTTGAAAATGCCTGTGAGGTTGACTTGCTCCCGCAATTGGAGAACTATTGAAAAACCATAATCCACTAGTATCTTTATTAACTTGTTGGATCGCTCTCCAATCTTTAATATCTAACCATCCATTTTGAGGTTTCCATTCATTTGTAATAAGTAAAATATGACCTTTTTGTACAGGGTACTTATTTAATATTAGTTGATGATTATCACCAATTTTATCAATTTCTAGTATCTTTTCCCAAGGACAAAATGGATTTTGCTTAGGACCATAAATTTTTTTTTTATTAAATTTTGAAGTATCGAGTTTCCTAATTATGAAGTCGTCTTTTTCATATAAATCTCTTGTAATAATATCAGTTTTGAGAGGATATAATGATTCATCATCAATTGATAATCGAGTTTGTTCTAGTGCTTTTTTCCAATATATTTCTAAACTCATTTAAAAAAATTTATCATTATCATTTTAAAAAAAAAAATAAACTTGTAATTACTTTTTATTAAATTGATATTCTTTCAATTTTTCCAGAGGTACTGATTCTAAGACTACAATATTCGTTGATTCTAATATGACTTTTGGTGCAAGACCGTCTAATAATGCTTGCTTCCACCTATCAAGACAAATACACCAATGATCACCATCCTTTAGTCCTGGGAAGGAATAAATAGGCATGGGAGTTATTAAATCATTACCTTGTGATTTACTATATTTCAGGAAATTATCATCCATTACACAACATATGGAATGATTCCCTCCATCATTTTTGTCATAGTTGCAAAATCCATCCCTGAACCACCCTGTCATAGGTGCGCAACTACAAATCTCAATTTCTTCTCCAAGGACATTTAACTGATTTTGATTATTTATGGTCATAGATTTTTTTAATAATAATAAAACACCAACATTTCTTTAAAAAAGGTTGACGAGTATGGGGGGTAAGGAGGTAATAATTCTAATAAGGTTTTTTTCATTATGGATTGGGACTTTACTGAAAACATTGCATTTAAAGCTCTTTATGAAGCTTTTAAAGATAGTGATGAAACTTCCGCATTAGAATTTTTATCTAGTGATGGTGCTTCATATTATCTTGAGTTAACACAGGATGCCGCGGGTGAGGGACTTGATCTGGGTGATAATGAAACGATGGAAGAACTACAGGAAGAAATTATTGAATATTTAGAAAATAACTAAAAATTTAGCTTAAGCGCTGAAATATTTAGCTTTTGAGTGTAGTGAAATGATAGCTGTAGTACTTTGTTCTGGATGAAGTTGTTCAGATTCATCCATGGTCAAGTTTATTCTTTTTGCATCCAACAATGATAATTGTATGTTTGAATCAGATACTTTTGGACATGCAGGATAACCAAAAGAATATCTAGCTCCTCTATATTTTTGAGCTAGTATTTCTCTATTTTTGTCTGGTTCTTCAGACCTAAAACCACATTCAATACGAATTAATGCATGGACATACTCAGCTAGAGCTTCTGCTAATTGCACTGTAAGTCCATGGAATAACAAATAATCGCTATATTTATCTTCTTTAAATAATTTTTGAGAATATTCACTAGCAATATCGCCCATGGTTACTGCCTGCATAGGAAATATATCTATCGGTTTATCATTTTTCAAATCACAATAAAAATCAGCTATGCATAAATTATTCCCAGATTTTTGTCGTGGAAAATTAAATTGGGAAATTTTATTTAATGATTTCTCATCAAATAAGAAAATACTATTATCTTTTCTCCCGCATCTGAAATATCCATAAACTGCTTTGGGTGATATAAGTTTTTTCTCTATAATTATCTCTAACCATTTATCTAACAATGGTTTAGCATATGAATCCAAATAATTATTGTATTCATCTACGCTTTGGTTTTTTCCTTTTTTTATTTGCCATTGCCCGCTAAATAAAGCTTTTGTATCTAAATAAAATATTAACTTATTTAAATCTATATCAACATCGTTCAAGACTTTCGTTCCCAAGAAAGGGGCTTGAATTGGATCTTCTTCATTTATAAATTTAGATCTTATAAAATTTTCTTTTAAATTTAATTTGGAAGTCTCGGTATTTATGGATATAGATTTTTTAACAGCTTGAGAGTTTGATTTTGATGAGGCTAAATTAATATTTATACCCTCATTGTTAATGAAACCCTCTGTATTTGACCAATTACCCTTTTTCTTATTATCCATATATTCATTCATAAATTTAAGATCAGTGAACGCATCTTTTCCGTACAATATTTTCCCTTTATATATTTTGCTGCAGTCCTCATTTACAAATTTTGGGGTTAAGGCTGCGCCTCCTAATATTACTGGTACACTAATATTTTCATTGTTAAAAGCCTCTAAATTATCTTTCATAAAAGCAGTTGATTTAACAAGTAATCCGCTCATAGCGATGCAATCTGCATTGTATTTTTTTTGTGCATCTATAATTGCTGAAACATCTTGCTTTATTCCTAGATTTATTACGTCATAACCATTATTTGTAAGTATTATATCTACCAAATTTTTTCCAATATCATGTACATCGCCTTTGACAGTTGCAATTAAGAGTTTTCCATTTGATATGTTCTCATCTACAGTTTCCATGTATGGTTCTAAAATTGAAACAGCAAATTTCATTGTTTCAGCGGATTGGAGTACAAATGGCAATTGCATTTGACCTGAGCCAAATAAATCTCCTACAACTTTCATCCCATCTAGTAAAAAGGTATTAATTATTTCAAGAGGTTTATATTTTTTTAACGCTTTATTTAATTGATCCTCTAATCCTATTTTTTCTCCATCTATAATATGATTTTTCAGACTTTCTTCAAGAGTTAGGTTTTTATTTTCTGAAGATGCTTTTTTGAAATCTTGAATAGATAAATCTTGAAAAGCCTTTGTTAATTCTACTAATGGATCATAAATACAAATATCATCTTCAAATTTTCTTTTATCATAAATCAAATCTAAGCAAAGCTTTTTAGTTTCTTCAGAAATTTTTGATAATGGCAAAATTTTATTTGGTGCGATGATAGCAGAATCTAATCCTGCTTTAATGCATTCATCTAAAAATATTGAATTTAGATTAATTCTTGATAATGGTGAAAGACCAAAACTAATGTTTGATATCCCAAGTATGATATGAATATCTGGGAAATTTTCACGAATTTTTAATATAGCACTAATAGTTTCTTTAGCGTTTAATCTATCTTCTTCTATCCCTGTAGATATTGGCAGAGCTAATGGATCAAAAAATAGCTCATAATCTGACAAACCACATTCTCTTGTTCTATTAATCGCTCGTTTGACAATCTTATATTTTTTTTCTGAATTCCTTGCCATTCCATCTTCATCAATTGTTCCGACAACAAGACCTGAACCATACCCTAAGGCTAAATTTAGAACTTGATCAAACCTTTCATTGCCATCTTCGTAATTGGTTGAATTTATAATACATTTACCACCAGCTGACTTTAATCCACTTTCCATTTTGTCAGCATCTGTAGAGTCAATCATTAATGGTAAATTTATATTGGTAACTAGTCTTGAAGTTATTTCTTTCATATCTTTCACTCCGTCTCTGCCTACATAATCGACATTTACATCAAGAACATGAGCGTTTTCTTTTTGTTGTTGCTTGGCAATTGCAACTAAGCCATCCCAATCGTCGTTATTTAATAACTCCCTTACCTTTTTCGATCCACTTGCATTTAATCTTTCTCCTACTATCAAAATTGAATTGTCTTGTTTATATGGCACAGAGTTATATATTGATGAGGCAGATGGAATAAAACCACTTGAATTTTTCTTACCATTGTTGTAGGTCCTTTCAATATCAATAATTTCATCGATTATTGAAGACAGGTATTTTATATGTTCAGGTGTTGTCCCACAACATCCACCTATTAATTGAACATTAAAGTCATATATAAAATTCATTAACTGCATCTTTAATTCTATTGGCTTTAATCTATAGTGAGCTACACCACCAATATTTTCAGGAAGACCTGCATTGGGAATACAGCTTATAGCGAAGGGAGAATTTTCAGACAAATATTTAATATGTTCCTTCATTTGCTCAGGACCAGTTGCACAATTAAGTCCAAGGATATCTATATTAAATGGCTCTAATATTGTTAATGCAGAAGCAATATCAGATCCAACAAGCATAGTACCTGTTGTTTCCATTGTTATAGATACCATTAAAGGTATATCAATATTTTTACTTTCAAGAATTTCTTTTGATGCTAATAAGGCAGATTTAATTTGTAAAACATCCTGACAAGTTTCAATCAAAAGAAGATCAACTCCTCCATCTATAAGACCATAAATTTGTTCTTTATATGATTGCTTTAATTCATCAAAATCTATATGTCCTAAGGTGGGTAATTTAGTTGTTGGCCCAATTGAACCTGCTACAAACCTTGGTTTATCAACTGATGAGTATTTGGCAGCAGCTTTTTTTGCTATAAATGCCGCATTTTTATTTATCTCATAAGCCTTATCCGCAATATCATATTCATCAAGAACTATTGATGAGGCACCAAATGTATTAGTTTCTATAACATGACAACCTGCTTCTAAAAATGAATTATGAACCTTCTCAACTACCTCTGGCGATGATAAAACAAGGTTTTCATTACATCCCTCTAATTCTTTTCCTCCAAAGTCATCTGCAGTAAGATTTAAGTTCTGAAAAGATGTTCCAGTACCTCCGTCAAAAATAATTAATGGTTTTTCATCTCTATTTAAATAGGTTCTGAAAGATTCCATTTTTAGTTAAAAAATAATTTATTTTAGTGAAATTCTTGTTACCCAATTATCATAGTCTTGAGAACGACCTTCTGTTATTTCTATAAGCTTACTTTTTAATTTATTCATTATTGGTCTGTCACCATTTAATTCACTTGATTCAATTTTTTTAACTGGTGTAATTTTTGCTGCTGTACCAGTTAGAAAAACTTCATCTGCTATTAATAATTCTGTTTTATCAACAGGCCTTTCAATTACATTTATTCCAAATGATTTTGCTAATTCAATTACACTAGCTCTAGTAATACCCTCAAGGATATCTTGATCAACACCAGGAGTGATTAAGTCTCCATTCCTTACAATAAATAAATTCATACCACTAGCTTCGCTTACCTTACCACTTGAATTTAATAGCAGGGCTTCATCAAAACCCGATAAACTAGCTTCTGTTTTGGCTAATGAACTAGTAATATATGCTCCACTTATTTTTCCTCTTAAGGGGAGAGATCTATCTTCTTGTCTTGTCCATCAGTTAAGAGTAATTTTGCACTTTGAGATAATCTTTTTATATGTTTATCAGTTCTAAACAAAAGGAATTCTTCTTTGTTTGTTGGGTTAGGTATCGCTCGCATTCCTCCAAATGCAGCAGTACCGTAATGTAGTGCATGAGTAGCTATTGATATTTTTGCTTCTTTAAATGGAATACATTTACCTTCGAACCAGGCGTATGGAAGAAATTCATGCATATTTAATTTATTTAATTAAGGTAAACTTGTTTTATCCTACTTACGTATTCTAAACCTTATTTATATATAAAAATGCATAGGATATTAAATATAGCAGGAAATGAAAAGAATAAGGATGATTTAATTGAGCAACCAGCTGCAGATTTTATTTTTATAACAAGTGTCAAGGCTGATTTAAATCTTATATCAAACTTATTGTTAGAAAAAGAATTTGCTTCATTAAAAAATAATATAAGAGCTTTAGAAATTTCTAATTTAAATTCCTCTGCTCAAATAGATAATTATTTATTAAAAACAATAAATTATGCAAAAGTAGTCGTACTTAGAATATTTGGAGATAAAGGTACATGGAACTATGGAATTGAACAACTTTTAAATTGGCAAGCAGTTAATAAAAAAAGGAAGTTAGTAATCCTATCAGGTACCATTGACCAGGAAATTTCCTTATGTGAAATAAGTAGTATAGATAAAAATATTGCATTAAATATTTCTAGATTACTAAGATCTGGAGGACTGGATAATTATAGAAAGTTTCTTAATTGTTTAAATTATTTAGTTGTAGATGAAAAATTAATTCCTGATGATTTTTTGAATATTACTTTTTATGCAGATCCCTATTTACATGATTGGAAAAATGAAAGTGGCGAAAAGATAGGAATAATATCCTATAAATCACTTTTTTTGGCTAATGAAATTGAAGTAAACGAAAAACTTAACTTGCAATTAAGAAAATGCGGATTATCTCCTAAAACATTTTTTATTTCAACACTAAAAGATCATATTATTCAGAAGAAATTAATAGAAATTTTTAAAAAAGAAGATATTAAACTAATAATTACCACAACTTCATTTTCTTCATCTCAAATCAAAAATAATGAATTAATTGAAAATTCAACAAATATTTTTACTTCTCTTAAAATTCCAATTTTACAGCTTCTTTCTTCTAATAGATCAAGAAAAAAGTGGTTAAATTCATCTATTGGAATGAATTCATCTGATTTATTAATGCAAATAATTATTCCTGAATTTGATGGAAGAATTACTACCTGTCCTTCAGCATTTAAAGAAATAATTTCTAAGAAAAATACACTATATAGTGAAATAACTAGTTACAAAGCTGATCAAGTAGGTATTCAATGGATTTCAAAATTTGCAACAAATTATGTGAAACTTCAGAAACTTAATAATTTTGATAAAAGAATTTGTTTAGTAATAAGTAATTATCCAGTAAAGAACGGAAGAATCGGTAATGGCGTTGGTCTAAATACACCATCTTCAATAATAAATATTCTTAATTGGTTAAAAGAAGAAGGTTATGACCTTGGATCTTGTAATTATCCTCAAGATTCTTCGGAATTAATGTCAATGCTTATAAAAACTAGAACTAATGATATTGAATCTCAAAATAATAAACCATTAGATTACTTACCACTTAGTGAATATTTAAAATATTGGAATTATTTAGAAATTGATCCCAAAAATATTATTGTTAGTCGTTGGGGTAAACCATCTGATGCGATCGATCTAGATAATAAAGGCTTCTCAATAAATGGTATTAGATTTGGAAAAATAACATTATTGATTCAACCTCAACGAGGTTATGACGCTTTCACTGATAGAGATATTCATTCTCCCGATCTTCCACCTCCCCATAGATATTTAGCACAATATTTTTGGATTGAAAAAGTTTTTAATGCAAATGCTATGTGCCATATTGGTAAACATGGGACTGTTGAATGGTTACCTGGTAAATCTATAGGTCTCAGCAATAAATGTTTTCCAAATATTATTTGTCCAGCAATACCAAACATATATCCCTTTATCGTAAATGATCCTGGAGAAGGATCCCAAGCTAAAAGAAGAACTGCTGCAACAATTATTGATCATTTAACCCCTCCTTTGGATAGGTCAGAATTATATGGAAAATATTCAATATTAGAAAATTATTTAGACGAATATTTTGAAGCAAAATTATTAAATTCTAATCGGATTGAAATAATAGAAAATTCCATTTTTGAATTAATAAAAAAAGATTTTAGCGAAATTACTTTAAAGAATAAAAATAATCAAATAGAAGAAATTGATTCCTTTCTTTGCAAAATTAAAGAATCTCAAATTAGGACAGGTTTGCATATTTTTGGCAATAGGCAGAATGACATTAATGAAATAAATTTATTCTTGTGTATTGCTAGAGTACCAAATGCCAACCGAATTGGTGTTATTCAATATATAGCAAAACATTTAAAACTAGATTTGAATCCTTGGACAAATCAATATGATCAAATGTTAAGTGAAAAGGATAAAAAAATATTATTGACTTTTTCCAACAAAAACATTTTAAACTTTAGAATGGCTATTGATTTTTTGGAACAACAAGCAAAGTATTTAATATATTTGTTTTTTTACAAAAAGAATACCAATATAAAAAATCTAGAAAAATATAAAAATCAGAAAATAATAGACTATTTCTTTAATGAAAAAAAACATAATAAGTATTTTTTATTATTAAAAAAAGAGATTCTATATCCAATCATTAATTCTTCATATAATGAGAAATTATCATTTATTAATTCATTAAATGGACAATATGTAAAAAGTGGTCCATCTGGAGCCCCTACGAGAGGTAAAACTGAAGCTTTACCCACTGGTAAAAATTTCTTTTCAGTTGATTCGAGAGGACTGCCAACTGAATCAGCATGGAGTGTTGGTTGTCAGTCTGCTTCACAAATACTTGATTTATACAAACAAGATAATGGAGAAGATTTAAAAAATATAGCAATATCTGTATGGGCAACATCCACAATGAGAAATGGTGGTGAAGACATTTGTCAAATACTATATTTATTAGGAGTACAGCCTATTTGGGATGGGCCTTCAAGAAGAGTAGTAGATCTAGAAATCATTCCTTTATCTGTTCTCGAAAGACCAAGGGTTGATGTTACTTTAAGGATTTCGGGAATGTTTAGAGATGCATTTCCACAGTTAGTTAAATTAACTTCTAAAGCAATAAATCTTGTTTCTAATCTTAATGAGGATGATAAATTTAACCCTCTTGCTGGGGCATCAAGGGATGGTGATTCAATTAATCGTATATTTGGGTCAGCGCCAGGTTCATATGGAGCTGGTCTGCAAGAACTAATTTCAAATTCTAATTGGGAAAATATTGATGATTTTGGAGAATCTTTTCTTAATTGGAGTAAGTGGATTTACAGTGATAATCTTGAACCTATAGAGGATAAAAAATCATTAGAAAATGCTCTTAAAAATGTGCAGTTAGTTGTTCATAACCAAGATAATAAGGAACATGATATTTTAGATTCTGATGATTATTATCAGTTTCAGGGTGGATTATCTTCAGCAGTAAAAAAATTGAGCGGTAAATTACCTGAAATGTATCATGGTGATTTATCAAAATTTGGATTATCTAAAATTTCAAAATTACAAGATGAAATTAATAAAGTTGTTATATCAAGAATACTTAACCCTAAATGGATAAATGGAATGAAGGATAATGGTTATAAAGGAGCGTTTGAATTTTCAGCTACACTAGATTACTTATATGCTTTTGATGCTTCTACTGAAGTAGTCTCAGATTGGTGTTATGAGGAAGTTTATAAATCATGGTTATGTGATCTGGATCTTAGGAATTTCTTTCTAGAGAATAATCCATGGGCTTTAAGAGATATTGCACAAAGATTTCTTGAAATTGTCAATAGAAAAATGTGGAATAATTGTTCATCAGATGTCATTGAAAATTTAAAGAACATAATTATTAATACTGATTCAATAATTGAAAAAAACGAATTCTGAATTATCTACCTAATAGCGAAAGTCCATGACTATCTGTTCCGCATGTTTTTAGCATTGAATATTTATCTGCTAATTTATCTATTTCTGAACATACAAATAAACTAGGATTCCATACTTCATTAAGTTCATAATCGTACCAAACCTCTATTCCATCAATACCTTGTATTTTGGCCTCTGGAATTAATTTATAAAAGGGAATCCTGTATCTCGCTGGATGTGCAAGAAATGATAAACCACCAGCTAAATTTATTGCTTTTATAACTGATTTAATATTTAAATCATTACCTATTGGAGACTCTCCAAGGATGTAGGGATTTAGGTATTTACTTTTTATATCTATTCCCAATCCAATTACATGTACTAAACATCCTAAAATCAAACAATTAATTTCTATTCCCGAAATTAATGTAAAAGAATCTTTAGGATAATTTTTGAGTATATTATTTTTTTTTATATATTCATGAGCTTTAATTGTATGATGATCGGTTATTGATAAAAATTTCAAGTTATTTTTATAAGCTTGTTCTAAAAGTTCATATGGTTCTAAACTTCCATCACTAAATTTTGTATGACAGTGAAAATTAATATTTTTAGGACAACTATTTTTATTAATATTGGAAGTTAATTTTACTAAGTCTTCCCTATTCATTACTTAATGAATTCTCATTTTTCTTTCTAATCTTTGCATATAATTGTATTGAAGCCAACATGAAAATAATTAGTCCAACTACGCTCCATGTAGCAACACTAGTTGGAAAATTATTTTTAAAAATAACTAAAAGTACAATTATAAATAATAATAAAGTAGGCAATTCATTTAATAATCTAAGGTTTTTTGCTGAAATGGTTGAAGTACCATTTTGTAATGAATACATTATTTTATAACAATAAGAATGATAAATTACTAATCCCAAAACAAAAGAAATTTTAATTTGCAACCACTTCTCACTTAACCAACTTGGTTGCATAATAACCATGCAAATAGCCATACTTAAAGCTAATATCATCCCAGGTGTTGTGATTATATTCGCCAGCCTTTTTTCCATCAAGGTGTATTGTTTATTAAAGGCAATTTTTAATTCATTATCCATATTTTTAGATTCTTCATGATATATAAAAAGTCTTACTAAATAAAAAAGTCCCGCAAACCAAACGATTACACCAATAATGTGAAGTGATTTAAACCAGAGATATGCTTCAGCTGCCAAATTACTAGATTAATTTAAAAATATATATTTTTAATATAGTTATATTTAACAATATCAAGAAATCTATTTTTCAAAAATTAATTAATATTTATAACTCGTTAAAATATTCATATATATCATTTACTGAATTTTTTCCAAGTCCTTTAACTTTTGATAAATCCTCTTTACTAGCTATTCTTATCGCGTCTATTGATTTAAAATGCTCAAGCAATTCTCTTATTCTTGATGGTCCTAATCCACTGATTTGGGACAATTGAGATCTATTCATTCTCTTAGATCTTTTGTCTCTATGAAAAGATAATGCAAATCTATGTGCTTCATCTCTTACCCTTCTTAATAGAAGAACTCCTTTTTGATTTTCATCAGTATCAAGAGACTTAGTAAATCCTGGAATAAATATTTCTTCATTTTTTTTTGCTAATGAACATATAGTTACTTCTTCCTCAAGATTTAATTCTTTTAATGCTTTAATAGCTGCATTTAACTGTCCTTTTCCTCCATCAATCATTATTAAATCAGGCCAATCTGATAGAAGTTCATTGTCTAATTTACTATTCGTTTTATCATTTAATATTGAAAAATCCCCTCCGCTTTTTTTAAATCTTGACCATTTTTTAAACCTTCTATGTATTACTTCATATATCGAAGCAAAATCATCACTATGTCCTACAAAAACGTTTGGATCTTTAATTTTATATTTCCTATAATGCTGTTTAGAAGGAATCCCATCAATAAAAACGACTTGTGATGCTACAGGGTCACTACCTTGAATATGGCTTATATCATAACCTTCAATTCTTTTAGGTTGTTCGCTTAATTCAAGTATTTGGGCAAGATCCTCAATTGATGATTCATTATCTTGTATCCCATTTAATATTCTATCTAATTCCAATTTCGCATTTTTTAAAACCATTTCTACAGTTTCATGTTTTTTATTTCTTTTTGGGATTAAGATTTTTACTTTCTTTTTTCTTAGCTCCGTTAACCAATCCTCTATGGTTGCTTGTTTTGGAAGGTTATATTGAATAAGAATTTCTGATGGTATTTCTACAGGTTCAACATTCATATAATGCTCTTCTAATATCTTTTGTAAAATAAGATTTTCATCTTCATTATTTAATTTTTGACTATAGCCAATTCTCCCAATGAGCTTACCAGATCTCATTTGGAAAATTTGTATACTAGCTACATTTTTTTCTGAAACTATTCCAAAGATATCTCTATTAATTGAAGAATCTGGTATTGATATTTTTTGTGATTCAGTTAATAATTTTAAACCTGAAATTTGGTCCCTTATTTTTGCTGCATTCTCATAATCTAAATCATTTGAAAATTGCAGCATTTTTTTTTGTAAAAATATTTCTAAGTCATCATTTCTTCCCTGAAATATCATAGATACTTGTTTCATTATTTTTTTATAATCGTCAGATGATATAACTTCTTGGCAAACACCTGGACATCTTCCTATTGAATAATTCAAACAAGTTCTATCTTTATAGACTGGCCTTGGTCTTTGTCTAAGTGGAAATATTTTTTTTATCGTAAATAATGTTCTCCTTAATAATCCGACATCAACATAAGGTCCATAATATCTATCTAAATTATTTCTATTTCTTCTTCTTCTTGTAATAAATATTCGAGGATATTTTTCACTCCAAGTTATACAAAGATATGGATATTTCTTATCATCCTTTAAAAGAATATTAAAATATGGTTTGTTTGTTTTAATTAAATTTGACTCTAAATTTAATGCTTCATATTCGCTATCTGTGACTATTATTTCTATTTCAGTTATTTGACGAACCATCAAACTTAATCGGGGAGTTAAATCTGAATAATTATTGAAATAACTACTTACTCTACTGCGTAGTTTTTTAGATTTACCGATATAAAGTAAGTTATTATCAATATCTTTAAAAAGATAACAACCAGATGACTTTGGAATTTCGGATAATCTTGATTTTAATAACTCCTTATTATTAATTAATTTATATTCAATTTTAAAATTATATTTGTTATTTATTTTTTCGATAGAGGAATTACTCATTTATAATGATTAACCTCCATAATTCCAGCCAGTTGAAGATAAATTTAGTGAGTCAACATCATTATTCAGATAAGCAGATTGAACCTCTCCTACAAAAACGGTATGGTCTCCATGCATAACACTTCCAACAACATTACATTCAACTCCACCAACACTATCAACTAAAATAGGCAATCCAAGCTCACCTAAATTAAATTCAACAGATTCAAATCTACCTCCTAATGCTTTTTGAGGTTTAAAGAAAACAGCTGCTAGATCCTTTTGATCACTTTTGAGCACATTTAATGAGAACTTATTGGTTGACTTTATTATTTCATGACTAGAACCCTCTGCTCTAACAGCCATTACAACTAATGGTGGGGTGAAAGAACCTTGAGTCACCCAACTTGCAGTAAATCCATTCACTTCATTTTTATCCTCGTCTCTAACGCCACAAATAAATAATCCGTGAGGTATTTTTCTTAATAAGATTTTTTTTGCTTCTAGATTTAATGTCATAATTGATTTATCTAATAATCTTATTTTAACTAAATTTCTTATTCGATCATAATAAATTCATGAAAATTCTTTATCCAGGTACATTTGATCCTTTAACAAATGGGCATCTTGATTTAATAGAAAGGGCTGAAAAAATATTTGGCAATCTAGTAGTTGCTGTTTTAGAAAATACTTCTAAAACACCAACATTTAATCTTGAAAGAAGAATAATACAAATAAAAAATTCTCTTTCTCATTTACCTAATATTGAAGTTATTTCTTATTCTGGTCTAACTGTTGATTGTGCAAATGATCTAAAAGCTAATCTTATTCTTAGAGGCTTAAGAGCAATGAGTGATTTTGAGTATGAACTTCAGATTGCTCATACAAATAAATCTCTTAATAATGATATTGAAACTATATTTTTATCGACAAATACAAATTATAGTTTTCTTAGTAGTTCTTTAGTAAAAGAAGTTGCAAAATTTGGTGGTGAAATTAATCACATGGTACCCCCCTCTGTTGAGAGGGATTTAAAAGAATATTTTAAATAATATTTTTGTTAACAAGATTTCAAGTAATAAAGATCACTTAATAATTTAAAAGCTTTTTCTTTATCAATTTTATTAGAATTTTGGATAATGCTTATAATTATTGGCTTTTCATTTTTATATAAAAAGCCAGATAATGCAAAGACATTTGAAAGAGTCCCAGTTTTGCCAAAAAACTTTCCAGACAATTCACTATTTACAAATCTTTTAGCTAATGTTCCTCTTACTCCAGTAATTGAAAGTGTAGATTGATAAGCTTTAAAATCATTAAAATATCTCATTTTATCTAAAAACAATACAACTAACTTTGTTGTAATTTTATTTTTTCGAGACAATCCACTAGCATCTGCAAAGTATGCATTAGTTGCTGGGAGGCCTTTATTTTCAAGCCATCTTTTCAATTTTATATAGTTATTATCGTTCCATGTATTTGAGGCATTTTTAAAAAGAGATTCAGCCGTAAAATTATGGCTTTCAGAATTTGTTAGAGTTAATAATGAAAGAATTGGAGTTGAATATACTTTATTTATCTCTTTAATATTTTTTAAATAAAAAGTTTTTTCTGAATCAAAAAAATCTATATATATTTTTGAATTTGGAAATTTATTTTTTAAATAATTTTTAATAAAATTTTTTAATGCATAAATATCATCATATTTATTGTGATTACTTTCTATTGCAAGAGATGTAATTGGAGATCCATATTCGTAAAGTTTATCAGTATTTGTCCAACCATTAGGCCAATATAATTTTGAATCAATTTCTACAATATTAAAGTTAATAATTTTATTTTCTTTAACATTTGAAATTAGTTCGATTATATTTTCATAATTAAGATCTGGATCACCTTGACCGTGTAAATAATAATCGTTTTTATTTTTAAATAAGGAAGTTTTTAAATTATTATTTAATTTATATTTACTTAAAACATAAGCTGATGAGAATAATTTTTGGTTAGATGCTGGCAACCTTGGAACATCCTCATTGTAGGAACTTATTATTTCCCCTTTATTATTAATAATTGATACACTAAAAGAATCATCAAGCGTTTGATTCAATAAAGCATCATAAGTAGGACATATTTTGTTTTTAGTAATTATTCCCGGGAAATTAAAATAAATACTATTTAAAATAGTTATTTTCTGATTTGCTAGTAAATATCTTATTAAGAAAGGAGATGTTACTAATACAAGAACAATAAAGAAAAATGAATATATTTTTTTTATCACATTCAATCTATAAATTTACAAAAATAGATTCATTGTCGGGTTTAATTTCAAATTCTTTTTTAAAAAAATATCTTTTATTTTCTTCTTTGAAAAGCAACCAGTTATTTGGATAAATATGCATAAGAGCAGCTTTATTTAAAGGCTGCAGAAAATAAATATTTTTCCATGTTTTGACAAAGTTTTTACGTCGCTCTCTAATAACACTTCCTATACCAATATTGGCATCTTCAAATTTTGGATTTAATGAATAATGCGTACCTTGATAATTATCAGACATTGGTTCAAATGAATCGAAATCATATGGCTGAGGTAGTATCGATATCATTGCACTATCAATATTATTTATATTATTTGATTCATTAAATGATTTAAAAGTAAAGATTTTATCTTTGATATCTGGATAGTCTCTTTGAGCCAAAGCCACAGCACCTTGATCAGCAAATGTTATGAATACATTATTATTTTTAGACAATATCTTGTAGATAGTTATTCCAATTCTGTTAAACTTCAATCCTTCAAAATTAAATTCTATAGTAAATCTTTTATTTGAATCTAATAAACTTGGAATAATTGCATCCTCCATATTCTTAAGAGATTCATTTAAATCTTTAGGTAGTCTGTAATTGGTTTCCATTAAAATTTGTCAATACATATTTGAATAAGTTCTAAAAATTTATCTATTTCTGACTTATTGTTTATTGAACCTAAAGTAACACGAATATTTGAATATAGTTCATCATCTTTTAAACCAATATTTTTAAGTGTTGAGCTAGGTTTCCCAGATGAGCTTGAACAAGCACTTCCACTACTTATGGCTATTTTATTTTCTGACATGAAATTAACAATCTTATAGGCCCTTATAGGCTCAAATAGTTTATTTAATAGTAGAAACGAAATATGATTGGGAAGTCTATGGTTAATACTACCCGTAATCTTTATATGATTATTATCTTTAATTTTTTGAAAAAAATAATTTTTAAGTTTATTAATATTATTAGAAGGAAATTCAGTTATGTAATCATATAATTTTATTTTTCCTTTAATATTCTTTAATGATTCATACATTCCAGCGATTAATGGCAAAGCTTGTGTACCTTGTCTAATTGAAAATTCCTGAGTAAGTGATATGTCATTATTTTTTAAAATTTGTCTAGACTTTTCTTTTGTTAAAAGAATACCGATCCCTTTTGGACCTCCAAATTTATGAGCGGATAAACTTAAAAAATCACATTTAAGATCTTTCCAACTGAATATTCCATTACTTAATATTTGAGTTCCATCTAAATGAAACATTATATTTAATTCTTCACATTTGGAACCAATAAATTGGACAGGTTGTATTGTCCCAATTTCACTTTGTCCCCAAATAATTGATACAAGCTTAGTATCATTATTTAAAAATTTTTCGATATTAGAAATATTTAAAATTCCATCATTATTTACCGTCCATTCGTAAATATCCCAATTTTGTTTTCTTAGTTTATTAGCACAAATAGTTGTTGCTTGATGTTCAACATTTGAAATAACAACCCTACCATTTTTAAATTTCTCATAAATATTATTAAATACAATATTTGTCGATTCCGAAGAACCAGATGTAAAAATTATATCCTCTGGATCTGCTTCAAATATATAAGCAATTTTAGATCTAATTTTTTCAAGATATGTAGAGCATTTTATCCCTAGCTCATATGTAGATGAAGGGTTATGCCAATAATTCCTATAAGTTGAATTAATTATATTTAAAACATTCTCAGATAATGGAGTTGTGGATGCATTATCTAAATAAATAAAATTATTTTCCATTAATTTACTAACATTGATCCTGAGAAAACCTTTTTAGCATTACCGGTCATCATTACTTCACAATCGTCTTTTGACCAATCAATTTTAAGATTACCTCCTGGTAAGGTTACTATGGTTTGTGAATTACAAAGGCCTAATTTATAAGCTGCCACATGGATAGCACAGGCACCTGTTCCACAAGCTAAGGTTGGTCCTGCACCCCTTTCCCATACTTTTACTTTGATATTATCTCTATTTAAAATTTGACAAAAATGCACATTAGTTTTTTCAGGAAATAATTCATTTTTTTCAAATATAGGACCAAGTCTGGAAAGAACAATTGACTCTATGTCTTTTACAAAGAATATTAAATGAGGATTTCCCATTCCTACGGCATAACCCATATTATTAAAATCTTTCTCAATAAATTCGTGTGAAGGAATTGAATTTATTTTTTTTTCAATTGTTGTTGGAATATTTTGACATTCTAAAATTGGAACTCCCATTTTTACTGT
>LULE01000319.1_pt1 | contig 19084 bp, 24 predicted proteins | sample 728231 | NCBI WGS metagenome assembly LULE01 (sample SAMN03860297, study PRJNA289734) | marine metagenome | biome: seawater column; feature: ocean; material: water; isolation source: Red Sea water column Station 192 - depth 10m | place: Saudi Arabia: Red Sea | collected 2011-10-15 | depth 10 m | reverse complement strand
TCTGCAATACCTTCGCTGTGCTGCTGTATCATGCGAACAGTCTGTTTTAAGTCCAACTGGATTTCAATGAACGCTTCCCTATCAGAAAGCCCTGCATATTTATCTGGTTTACCCGCCATTCGTCTTTCGCTCCTGTTGACTATCGAACGCTCTGACCAGTTTAACTGCATCGTCGATCAGGTTCATCAGCGCATTGCGCGTCACCACCACCACAACGACATCTGTATCGCATGGGCGGCGCACTACCAACTCAGCCGGGAAGTCTTTTTCCCGCGTCGGTCTAATGTACGACAATGGCTGGTTATAGTTTTCGCTCATAATACAAAAAAACCGACGAACAAGATTGCGCCAAGCACCGCCATCAGCGATACCAACTCAATCATTGCTGTTATAAACATTTTCATAATTCCACCTAGCCATGTTTTAAGAAAACTTAAGAATAATGTGTTCTCGTATTTGACGGCGGCTCCATTTGGAGCATCCGCCAAACTTTCTAGGCTGTGGAATAATGCCTTTGCGCTTCCACACCCATATCGTGTTAGGGCTGACGCCATAACAATCAGCGACTTCCTTAACGCTGAGAAGCTCAACACGATCATCATTCAATATTTCATTCATCAATTAATTCCTTTCTAGGTGTAACAATTTGTAGAAGCGTTTGATTTAGTCTGTCAAGTTCGCATGGGGCAGTTAATGCAGAAAAACGCGCCCCAACTGCCCCATCATATGCTGTTACAATTTGTAAAACCGTTTGACTTCGGCCGTCAAGCTGGAAAGTTTTTCGGGCTGACCAGCATCGTGATATTTGTACCGATGCCGATAATCGCTGATGCCACGATCAAGCGCGGCTGGTGTTTCACCGACAATGTGAGCGATGACCCACATGCCTTCGGTGCGTTCATAAATCTGATAATCTTTTGCCATCTGAATACCCCTTTTTGATGTAACAATTCATAACTATCGTTATTCGTTACAAAGTGCAACACCTAATTTGGTACCGTGGAAAAGTGCCTTGGGGCGGCGTGGGAAAGTGCCTGGATTACGAGTTGGCTTGCGCCTTTGGCTGTGGAGCAAAGTATTTCTGCTTATACCAATCGGCAAACTTAGGCTCCTCACGAAACAATATCATCATATCACCAAGCGGCATTTGTTCCGATCGGATGATCCGCGCGCGTTGCTCGAACTCTTTTTCGGTGGTCATCATTTGCTTAGACCAATCGTGAAGTTTGCGCCATCGTAAGTTAGAATCTGATCGCGGTTCTTGCCATCGTCCCGATAGCTGATATGCACCCAGCCAGACTTCGGGTCGTCTGGCGTGTAATACTCCAGAATAAGCTGGTCGAAATCCAAGTTCTCTCGACACCACCAGGCGACATCGTAGTTGCTGACGCCGCCACCAAGTTCAAAGTCAGCAGCTTCGCCCTTGGCATGTTGGCTTGTGGATTTGCTTCCAATCTCACGACACAGTTCTGGACTTCGATAACCACTACTGACTAAAACTGGAACGCCAAAATGCTTGCGGATAGGCTCAAGGATGTTTGTGCATAAAGATGTCAATGCTTCGAGATGTTCGTCTGTGGGCGTGTTATCAATCCCACGCCGCATTGCTGTTTGGCTCTTGGTCATCTCCCGCAATGAAAAGTGTTCTGTTAATTGTATGTTTGCCACCACGGGAGAACTCACTTTTTTCGGCGCATACTCATCAGCTTGTCTGCGCCCTTGATGCCAAAGCTACTGCTGATGGCAATAAATAAAAGATACTGATACCAATCCGGCAATGTCTCCAAGATTGCAAAGCCCTCTTTAACCGCATCCCGCGTTCCATCGAACATACAAAGGGGCAGGGGCGTCAGCAGCACTATTAAGGATAGCTCGTCTTTCCAGCTTTCCTTTGTAGCGTCAGCCATCGTGTTTTCCCAATCAACCTCCCCGGCAGCAATCTTCTTGGACACTTCGGCTTCTGCTTCTACCTTGGCAACTTTAGCTTGGACTTTCGCCTTAGATACAGCGGCTCGGCTCTCCATATAGTTACCGACAATCCCCGCGAGTGGTGTTACTAGATTAGCCCACATTTTTCACCCCTATAAAGCCCGTAAAAATAACGCCCATATAATTAAACCACAAACGCCAGCGATGCCCGATACAATACCTACGAATATCATTAACGCGCGCACAAATTCTTCTCGTTGCTTCTTCGCCAGTGCCTCCTGTACCCGCCGCGACTTACGCGCTTGGGCTTGATACTTTTGCCAATCCGACCATAGCCCCGGACGACCTGACCAGATCATCGTTTCTCTCAGTTGTTCTTCTTGCTGCCTCAACTTTTCCAGAGCCATAAATTCTTCCAGATCGCTGTTTGCAGTATTCGGTCTTTTCTTCTTTTTTGCTCGCCTTGCCAGTTCTTCTTTAGCCCCAACATACTTAGTGATAGCGGAACCCGCGTCGGCTAACTCTCGTCCGTTCTGGACAGCTTGCTTAATAATTGCAAATGCCGCATTTGCAGCCGCCAATTCCGCCAGCAATGGTCAACTCCCGCCAATGACAATGTTCAATAAAAGAACAATCGTGGCTCCACCAGTTCCGACGATCACCATTTCCAATCGCTTTATGCGATTGATCGTTTCTTGGAAGCGTTCTTCGCTAACAGCTTCCAGCTTATCCACGCGACTTGTCAGACTTGTGACTGTAGGCTTTGCCATTTAGCCCTCTAATGCCGCGACTTTAGTTTCAAGCGTTTCGATGCGCTCCATTGCTTCTTGAAGGGCTTTGATAGCTTTCATATATAAAACTGAATATTTGACACTTTTTACTGTTTCTTCACTATCTTCATCATCGTCATCTAACATAACGTCTTTAACCAAGCCATTCATTCCAGACGCTTCTAGTTCTTGAGCAATAACACCTATTTGCAATGCGCCTTCTGGATTATCTTTGAATCTAAATTTTCGCACCCGTATGTCTTTGATGTCATCCCATTGGCTTGCGGCATCTACGATGTCTTGTTTCAAGGTTTCATCTGAAATTGCGCCATAATTGTTATTGGTGTTTTGAAGGTCTCCATCACCCATAATTCTACCTTCACCAGCATTACCGAAAACCCTTAGAGTTGATGAAGCTCCGTTAACATCTCTTGAAATAAAACTGTGACCAGTTGAATTTATTCGAACACCAAATTCACTAGTGCTTGGATTACCAGAAGTACGGCCAATATAAAAGTCGCCTGAAGCATCAAGCCGCATTTTTTCGCCACCACTTGTCCCAAAGGCGATTGGGTGCGCCGTTGTTGTGTAAACCAACATTCCTAAACTACTGCTATAGGCAGATATTTCACCCGCAACACTGGCACTGGTATTTTCCACCCGCATTGTGCTGATGCCAGCGCGTTCGATTTCAAGACCGCTTCCGAATGTGTGCGTAGGTGTAGTCGTGCCAATGCCAACATCACCATCATCTGCGATTGTCACACGGGTTGCGTGGGAATTAACGCTGGAGCCTGTGGAACCCGCACCATCGGCAGTTTGAAATATAATTGAACCGCCAGCACCCGTTCCAGTTCCCGCACCCGCCCTTATTGTAAGCGAAGTTCCGGCCTGATCTGTACCAGAGGCATCAAGAATGTCGATGACAGTTGCTAGTGTAGCCGCCACATCCGCGCTCTGGTCGAACTGCATTAGAGGGATGTTGGCGTCATTGTCCTCGTTCCGTATGTATAAGATATTCGCTGACGAATCGTACCAGATTTGGTTAGCGAATGTCGTGGATGGTGCAGACGTTCCGCTGTTATTAGAGACAATCGCTTGCAAAACATTGTTTAGATCAGTCCGTGTCGCCGGAAAACTCTGATTGTCTATCACATAATCATGTTGCGCCATTTTTTCACCTTACGATATGACTGCGCCAAAACCCTTGGCTTGAAAATCAAACGTCCTATTTATAACAGCATTTGAACTGTTTTTGAACACCACGTTGAAACCTGTTGCGCTTTTGCTGCTGACAACAAAAAAGTCACCGCTTTCCATATTCTGTGCGGTAATTGCTACATTCTCCAAACTCTTAAACGCCGGGCTGAACGTCACTGTCTTGCCGCCACTGTCCGTTCCACTCGCCAAGTCATTGCCGTGAGCAAACCGATCTGGCATATCGACTGTCACTTGCAGTGTCTCGACTTTCGGTGATGCGCTTGTATCATTGCTGGTCAGAACAGCGCGAAACTTCAGTGCCCGCGCTGAATATTCTCCCACCACAAATTCTCTGAAGTCCGTAAACGTAGGCGAGCCAGATGGGTCATCGTCTGTAGTCGCAATCTGTAATGTGGCATTGGTGTCTCCAAAGCTAGAAGTATCACCGTCAAAGAAACCTTCTCGCGCATCGAATAATCCGGCAGCATCTTCCAGTAGATTGACATAATCCAGACGATTAATGACTACCTTGGATGTGACACGGCTGGTGAACTTGCTACCCAAATCAACTACCGTGGCAAAGTCATAAGTTCCTTCATTGTCCACTGTTGAACCACCGCCATCGAACAGACCCACCAAATCGTCAAAGTTGCCTGTCGCGCTGTCAAACAGTGTGGTAGTTGTTAAAATGAGCGCGTTGTCTGCAACAACCACATCGGACTTAGTGCCAGAAAATGTGGGGTTTTCTGTAAGCGTCTGGACTACGTTGCCAGCCTCAATCTCATTGATGATGGCAATAGTCGCTGTCGCGTTGCGGCTTTCTCTGCCGCCTTTGTCAACTGACTTGATTGTCCGCGATGTGTTGAACGCCGCGCCTGACGTTGCGGTGCTGTGCCGAATGATGTAGTGGCTCAAGTCCAAGTCTGCCACGGGCGTCCAAGTCAGATGCGCTTCCTTGCCAATAATGTTCACCGCAAAGTTTGTCACGTCCGCTGGCAGATCAAGTGATGCCGTGATCTGTTGCGTAACATTCGTAAATGCCGATTTGTTGCCTAGACCCGATATGCTCCGGGCGCGAACATCATACGTTGCGCCAGCCTCGACGTTAATCATTTCAAAGCGTGTCGATGATGATGTTCCAAGAGATGTAAAAGTGCTGTCTGTGGTTTTCTTGGCTTCTACCTCAAACGCCGATGCTAGATTGTCACCTGTAGAAATGTCCACCAGCAAAACGTCAATGGCTTCTTCGTTAATAACCCGCAACTCATCAGACGTTGTGACGCTAGGCGCAAGAATATTAAACGGCGATCTCAAGTCTGTATTATCCGCCAAGAACTCTGTTTCTTCGGCTGACCAATCGTAAACGCTAGAAGCCAGTTCGCGCACCGTCAGATCAACGCCAAGCGTTGCCGATCCATCATCACTGACAGAACTTGCAAACTGCCAGTTTGTAATCTCAAACACTTTGCTGCTGAAGCCGAACCTGTCCAGCGTCACCATGATGGTGTCACCAACATTGTGTTTGAAGGCAGTCAGCTTACATGGCATTGTCATTGTAACTTGTTGGCGTGCCTTAAACAGATTGATCTTAGCAATGCGTTGCGCCATAGAACTGGACTGCGTAAACGGCAAGTCAAGATTTGTGAAAACTTGTTCGCCATTATCCTCAGTCTCAAACGTGCTGGACGTTATCGGCGCATAATCTGTTGGCTGGAAGTTGCCATCTTCGGCTGGCAAAAAGACGCCCTTCACTGCGTTAAAGTTGTCCCGGCGACTTGGCTTCGTGTTGATTGTGATTGCGCCCATTAAGTCATCTTCCGTCAGCGTGACGCTAGGCGCAGAGTAAGCACCAGCTTTGACGTACCACTTGCCGCCCGAATAGTATAGAGAACCAGCCATGCTCGACAGTATTTCCTCAATGATCTGTTTGGGCTGATTCTCTGTGTCGATAACGCCGTGTGCTTCATATCTATTTTCTGTGCCGCCAGCCGCCAGTGCCACATCTTCATCGCAGACATTCGCCGCCGCGTTGAATGATGTTGTGTCAATCTCTGTCGCCGCAGAGCCTAGCCCATATTTTGTGTCAGTCAGATAGTCGCGCAAAATTAGAACGGGATTGCTGGAAAAAGCTGTGGCTGATGTTCGTGTGTCCAGCACTTTCTTGCCTTGAACGATTGCGCTGATATTTGGGATGCCATTTGGGAAAGCATCGGCGTCATAAGTCAGTCTGGCATATATGTAAGCAATACCTTGGAAGCGATCATCAAAGTTCAGTCCTGACGAACTATTTAGGCCAAGTGTGTGGAGAACTATTGTTGCGTTAGACTGTTGATCGTCAGCACCCAAACCCGTCAGCACTTGCGCTTTTCCGACATATTGCGATGGTGCCGTGACGTTGCCGCTGCCATCTAGCGTCAACTCGTCATCATTGAAGAATATCTTTTCAATGCTGTTTAGTTCGTTTGACGCTATTGCCACGATAATATTCAAAAACTCTGACTTTCCAGTGGTTTTCATATAGACAATGCCGCCCGACACTTTTTGCCGACCATAAACGATCTTGCGGCTTATCAACGGCTGTTTCACCATTTGGCTTCTTGCAGCCATGCTACCTTGTGGATTTAGCTTGGGTCTTTTTTGCAAGACCATGGACAGGCCAGAAACCGCCAGCGTGGTTATAAATATCGAAGACGCGCCCGCCAGTATTGCAGCACCTACCGCCCCGGTGACTATATTTGCCCCAACTTTAACAACTGTGGCGACTACTGCGGCTGCTACGGCTTGCGGTGCCATTCTATATTCTCCATGCTTTCACGCCTTGGCTGTAGTCAAAAAACAGCAATCCTTGTTCACCTGTCACTGCAATTTTATCGCCCGTCAAAACACCAACCGCCAATCCATCAGGCGTTCCGACGACTGACCAATCTCCACGCCGTGCAACACGCATATCTATCTCATCCAAACGCTGATCCATGCAATCAATCATGCCATAATACCCCTCACGCATAAAGGCGCGCATTGAGCCAAACTGGTTTGTATATTTAGCCTTATACAGTTCTGGAAAGCGGGTCTTACCGCAAACGGCTTCCTCACATCGAACAGCAAATGTGAAGCAGTCGTTCGTCGCCCACGCAAATGGTTCGTGGCGATAAATCTCAATCGTTTCGATAAGGTTAGCTTCCCAGCCAGCAACCCTAGGATAGCGGTTGGAAGCCGTTAAAGAATGGTCTAAATACGAAATCGTTGTCATCCTTACCTGATCCCCAAGCTATTTCTTTGTTCTGCAAGTCAGCGACAAACCGCAAACTGGCGTCGCCAGGAAATTGGTTTTGCTGGTCGTTGTCTGTAAAGCGGCGGACTCTGGCACGTTCCAGATCAATTAGGCGGCTTTCGGCTGATAGACTAATAGTTGCCGTTTCGCCAGCATCTTCAATCGTCATAACATCCATGCGCCCATCAAATACAAGATAAGGGTCAGACACAACTGAACCGGACGATATTACGCCAAGATAAACTTGCGCTGTGCGCCCCTGATAGCTTTCTGTTAAGGCAACAGATACCAGACTGCTGTTAATACCGTTTAATGCCAGATTAACGCCCCTAGCAGCTATCTCAACAGTTTCTTCGATTGGTGATATAGAAAGCAACTGACCGCCCCCTATATAAGTCTCTGACGCGACTGTGATGTCTGTGTAGCCAGTCCATATCCGCACATCACCGCTATCAAAAGCCAGCTTGATAGCAAAAAAGGGTTCGAGTTCCGATGCCGCAAGCTGGTTTTGGACTGCTGTTGTGAGATCGCGGCTCATAGACTTTCCACCGCACCAAACGCAATACCATAAAGCCCCATATTATTGATGTTCCAACTGCTTGCATTGTCGTTCAGACGAAACACGCCCTTGGCTCCCGACACAACGACAGTCGCCCCGTCTGCCGGGGATGATCGCAAATTAGGCCAGATGTCCAGTGTCGCTTCCCCAGAACCGTTGCTACTGGCATTGGTCAACACCTTATAGAACTCTGACGATGCCGCCGATCCTAGCTGAATGTAATCGCCAGCTTTGAGATAGTTCGTGGCACTTGCCGGAAGCCCATCAATCGCCAAGCTATCCCCAGTCTGACTTGCTCCATTAACAACTGGTGTTCCAGCCGCGCTTGATGCTGAACCTTGTGGAGTAGTTGCTAGGGGGTCGCCCAGTAGGAAAGTGCCTTTTTGCCCATATAGGCTTGTCAAAAACGCCACCCATTCTTCGGCATCAGTTCGCTGCATAGGTGGCAGTTTTATATCTGCTTCCCATCGCTGACCACTGAACTGATAAGTCTGTTGTTTGAACGTAAATGGCGATGTCGAAACACCGACCACATTCCGCGCGATCAGCGTGATCTCTGCTATCGTTTTATTGGTCGGAGTGGAAAGTGGGTAAGATATCGACACAATCAGCCCCCAAACGCTTTACTGAATGACCCACCCCGCAATCTACTATCAGCCACCGCTGCTTTTGTAGCATTGGCAATTTGTGGCATCAGATTCACTATTTCTGACCGAACTGTTTGCTGAACGCCTGTGGTGACGTTGATGGTCTGATTAACTGTTATGCCGCCACCAGCAACGCCAGCACTCGCCAAATCTCTGTTGCTTACGATTGAACCTGAAGATGATGGAACGAATAATTCAGCACCACGCTCTCCAACCATTACGGGTCTGCCACGTTGAACTGATCCACCGATTGCTTTCTTGCCGAACAATCCACCCAATGCTGCTGCTATCGGTGCGCTAATTTGCTCTTGAATTACAATCCGCGCAATGTCGGCAAGGATAGATTGAGCCATTGAACGAAACGCTTCCTTGGCGTCAGTCGCACCCGTCACAATGCCGACCAAACTATCTTCGAGAGTTTTTACGCCCTTGAGCGCGGCATTAGCAAGATTAGATTCAACCTCGCGCGCAGTTTCAGCGTAATCTTCAAATGATTTCTTGGCCTTCTGAATTGCTGTCTCTTGTCTTTCCATAGCCGTGGCAACGGTTTGCACAGTTTCTGCGGCTTCTGCCACTGGCTCCGGCATTGTTTTGTATGCCTCAATAATGCTTCTGATGTTTTTTTCAGATTCCTCGCCTAACGCTGACCTTTGTATTTCATCAAATACACCTAATTTGCTCGACAGCACATTCAGGCCATCAATAAAAGCATTTATGAGGAATCGGAACGCTTTAATGGTTCCGGCAATCGCTTTAAGCAAATTGACTGTCAGGAATGTTGCCACTTTAGCCAATGCTGGCATGACCAGTGCTGTAATCTGATGACCTATTGATGAGAACGTCCGACCTAAAGCATCAAATCTATCATTTGCTTCCTCAACTGCCGTTGCTTGTGCGCCAGTCAATTCAATCGTCAAGTCGCTGAATTGAGATCGTATTGCTTGCAGTTCTTCAGAACCGTTCTGCAACATATTGACCATCCCGGCACCGGAACGACCAAACAAGTCCATCGCAATGCGAACACGATCTGCCGGGTCTTTAACCCCGACAAATCCATCAGCCACTTCATTCAATAACTGATTGCTGTTTTTTAATGAGCCATCAGTGTTCGTGACTGATATGCCAAGCATTTCAAAAGCGCGAACACCCGTTCCGATGCCCGTTGATGCTTCTGAGATGGACTTATTGAAACGCTCGAAACCCTTTTTGAGTTCTCCCGCATCCGTACCTGTCTGCGATGCGGCGAACTGCAAAGATTGAAGCTGTGCGACTGTGATGCCAAGCCGGTCAGATTGCTTTGCTATATCGTCAATCTGTTGTGAAAACTGGCGCAATGCAAGTGAACCACCCAAAGCAGCAACGGCTGTTTTGACGTTCAAAACTCTTTTGGAAATACCGCCTAAACCATCCCGAACCTTGCGGAACCCTGCGGACGTTTTGTCAAACGCCCTGATGACAATATTAAGATTTTCTTGCGCCATCTAAGAACTCCAAATAGGCCAACCATCCGACCAGTTCATTATATGGTAAACTTTCTATCTCTGCGATGCTTTTGTTCAAGCGATCAGCCAGCCCGTACATGACGAACAACAACTGATCGCTTTTTAGTTTTTTTCCGCATCCTCAATAGTATCAAGATTGCCCATCAGGGAACTGGCAACATTAGTGACAACAGTCAATGGCTGGCGCATAAGAATAGGCTTGTCGCCAACATCGAAAGCCTTATCGCCTTGGTCGGTTTCGGCCTTCATTATTATGAGATCGACAAGTGCTTCAATCGTTTGATTGTTCAAAAAGTCGGGATGCTTTCTCTGTAATTTATTGAACTCACCGCACAACAGTTCGCCAGCATATAGAACAAGGGGTTCATCATCGCCCCATTCTGCAACTTCAATTCGTGTGCGTTCCGTGGACTGTTTAGCCCTGATTTGTTCGCCTAGTATAGACATCGTGCCACCTCTGTCTGTCTAATTATTAAACTGTAGTTTCAGTAACGCCGCCAGTTCCTTGCGCTGAAAATGCCACCTCGACCATTCCATCAAAACTTGATGTAACTGTTTTACCCGTCACAATCACTGTGCCAGTAAAAAATGTGTCGCCTGATGCCGCGCCTTCTGGATAAAGTTCCAGTGTAAGCTGAGAGCCTACGTCCAAAGCGTTTTGCGCCGTGTCAGTCTCGTCGAAAAAACATTCGACGGATGCAGTAAACACTTGCAGACCAGGCTTATAGCTTCGAAAAGTGTCGCCCATGCTTGTGTCCTCAATGACTTCACCGCTTATTTCCAGCGAAAAAGACCTTATTTCTCCGAGAGTGTTCCCGCCGACTTTGACAGTCCCCTCGCTCCCTGCGTGTGTTGCCATGATCTAGTCCTCATCAACTTCGGTTGCAACTTCGTCGGACTTTTTAGGCTTCCGACCTCTCGCCTTTTTGGGTTCATCTTCAGTGTACCCCATCCCGATCAGCTTTTTAGCTGTGTCAGGCCAGCAGTTTACTGCGTTTCCATCACTATCATAAACCGTCACACGTTGCATCTTAAACCGCCGTTTCAACATCGTTTTCAATAGTAGCAAACTGGACGGAAACTGTAAACTTGCCAACACCGACAGTCTGCTCACCATCTGGCTGGAAGTCTGCTTCAAACGCAGTGACTTGCGTGTCTTTTGCTCTGCCACCTCGCGTCAGATCGTTCTGCAAGGCTTCTTCAACTTCCACGGCAATAGTGTCTAGCGTGTTGTCTAGGTTCGCAGTTCCTTTGACATACGCCTCAACACTGACTTCTAAAACGCGCATCTGTGTTCGCGGCACAGTCATTGTCGAATATTCCGTATCTTCGGACTTTGTGTAAATGCACAGCGCGGGAAGTTTTGTATCCTCAAGCGGAAAAAACCGCGTCTGAAAAACATTGCTGCCCGTGGTGGTCAGCCCTGTCAACGTGGTCGTTATGTGGTCACGGATCAGCTTCCTGACATGCGCCATCAGTTCTGCTCCAGAACCAAGGTCGTCACGCCAGTGCCATCGTCTTGCACTATGCGAATAGTATGCGCCACCGAATTGATTGTGATTGCATCGCCTTCGCGCGCTGATGAGACATCAGACGTTTGGCAAACAAAGCGCGGTTGCTGGATTGCGATGCCTATTGTGCCACCAGCATCGGCCTCAAAATATTCATTGTCAAAGATACCATTGATGTTAGTGGCTGAACCGCCCTGCGGCGTATAGCTGGCAGTCACCGCAAAGTCGTCTGATTCAAAAAATATCGCGCGCTCTGTGGCGGTTTCGACAGCCATTATTCATCTTCTGGCGTGGCGACTTTTTTCACAGCGCGATTTGTCTTTTTACCTTTAGGCGCGGCCTTCTTTGCTTTCTCAGCAACCCCTCGCGCAATCAATCGCTCTGCAATATTGTCTTCAATTTCATGCTCAGTCCCGGCGTGTAGATTGCCGCCAGCACCAATGAATGTTTTCTCTAGGATTTTTACTTTCATAATACCTCACAAGGGAAAGTGGGACAGCCTGGTTTCCCAAGCTGCCCCCCAGACCACTAGGCAGTGCTGACCTCGTTAGTTACAGCAAAGCTGACAGCGTTGCGAACACCAACATCAATCTCACCCAAAAGTGTGAGCCTGATGGTTCCGGCCTTGTCACCCGCAAATGGGTTTACAAGGATGGATGGCGCACCAAACTGAGCAATCATCAACTGGCTAAAGTCGCCAAATATCAATGCACTAGCGTCCGTTCCACCATCACCGGGGTTCAGGTTTGATGGCACATTGCCAGTGAACTCAACTGGATAACCATAAAGGTTATTCCACGGATCATTCAAAAGCATTACGCTATCAGTTGAACCGACTTTTACAGTCGATGCCAACTTAGCTTTGACCTTTGGATTGGACAAGAAACCAGCCGCATCGCCATTGACAATGCCGTTATCTTCCTCGACCAGTTTCACCAAGTCTATAATGTCTTGCCATGTCAGAGCCGCCACATCGGTATCGGCTGAAATGTCCAGATCATTGATGCCAGATGTGTTCAAGATGCCTGTCGGCTGGCCTGATGAACCACTGCCTTGGATCGCGTGTTTTTCGATGGCATCGGCAGCAGAAGCAAGCAGATCATTGCGAATGATTGTCTCAATCGCTGGAACGCTTTCCATCATCAGCAAGCGTGAAATTTCAACAAACGCACCCATTGTGCGCGGCTGAAGTGTCACACCGCCATCGGTTCCGGCTCCATCAGAAACGTCACCAAGTTCCTCAACGAACCCGGCTGTCGCACCTGCTGAAAGTTTTGGCAGCTTGATACGACCAGTCAAACCAGACATATATGTTGTGCCAAGATTTCCAAGAACCTGTTTGGCGCGTAGTGCTTCGATAAACATATCTCCGCGATGTTCCGTGGGAACGAAATCATCAAACACGACTTCCGATCCTGTCGCACCTGTGGCGGCAGTGGAAAGTGGGCCACGCTGTTGCCATACAAAGTCAGGGACGTAAACGCCTTCTGCTTCTCGCTTGACAGAACGTGTGATTTCATCGTTCATCTCACGTTCAAAGCCAGCTTCGCGCCAATCGCCCGTAGCTTGAGCGCGGATCATACGAGCAAGCGAATATGAACGCTTTTCCTTTGCAGGTGCGTCCACCACACTTGGCGGCGTATCGAGTGGCTTGTCATCACCGATGTGATCCAGCAGTTGACCACGAAATGCGTCAACGCTTAAACCATCACGGATGGCAGCATCGCCAAGATCACGTCTATTGTGCTTGGCTGCGATAGCAAGAATTTCGCTATCGTTCTTTCTTGCGGCTCGAACAGCTTCTGCCTTCGCCGCATCCAAGTCAACGACTTGGGTTTCAGTTGTATCAGTCATTGTATTCTCCTTAACTGATGTTTGCGAAAGTTTGGAAACTGATCGCCCAACACCGACTTGATTTGACTGATCTGCCGGAACTGAAACAATACTTATTTCCATTGGCGTGGTTCTCACCCTGACAACATCATCAGGGTCATCCTCACGCTCAACGCGACCATCTATTCGATAGCCGACTGATATGTTCTGACGAATACCGTCACGAACATCGTCGAAAACTTCTGAAGCCTGTTCGCCTCTTCCAAAGCGAACAACTGCGCGCAGTCTACGCGCATCCTCATCCATTTCGACTGTCTCAACGACACCCACTTGCTTGGTCATATCATGATCAAGCAGTAATGGTGCGCGTCCAGAATTCAAAAACTCCAAATTCATGCTGTCGCGTGAATGGTCAATAACTTCCATTCCAAAATCGCGCTCAACAGGCTCTTCGCTGGACACTCCAACACGAACTGTCCGCGTTTCTTCATCAATGGTGCGATCATCGTCAAAATGATGATAACGCTTGGACATATTCAAGCGATCAAGACGCTCCATATCTTTATCTTTGTCGCCCTTGTTTTCTTTATCTTCCTCATCTTCATGGTCGTGATACGGGCGCGCTTCCATTTCGTCTGCCTCTTCCATCTCTTGCATAGGTTTTGCAAAAGTGATGGTGTACGCCTCTTCGGTTTCTTCGACGTTCAAAATATGTCTCTGTTCAAAATCAGCCATATCACGTTCCTTCGTTGATAGCGGATGTCCTAAAGGTAGCAAATCAGTGTCGTGCTTTCCACCCTGAAACCGCCCGTTTCGTAATGCAAAAAGAAAACTGTTCGTTCTGGCAAATGCCCACTGCTCTGGCGAACTTACGTTTGGCCTCACGCTACCCGGCGATGACTTATAAGCCCCGATGCCACGCTCAAAGACAGTCAACAGCGTCCTGTAAGTCGTCCGTTTTGTGGCGGCGTTGTTTACTTCTTCGTTATGTTCTTCGACTTTATTTCGCAATGCTGTCTCAACGCGATCTGAAACTTGTCGATCTTTCTGGGCTTCCGATGCTGACCCGTATTCTTTTTGCTCAAGATATTTTATGGCTTCGAGAATAACGTCCTTCATCCCCTGTTCACCTAAAACGCCGATCACTCCCCATTTTAATTGGCTGACAACTCCGGCGATATTTGACGGTCTAGCTGGCGTGTCTCCGTCCGCAAACTGTTTGCCATCTTCAAAGTGACGCGCTGCCCATGCCTCGCGCTCTTTGATCCAATCCAGTGTGCCTTGCGTTTCAACTCCGTCACGCGCTTTTGTCCAGAAGTTAAAAGCCTCATTGCCACGGATGTTCCCGCCCGTATCCCAAATCTCTTTGTTGTTTTCCTTCACACCCAGCGAAAACTCATAATCAAACTGCGGATAATTACTGTTTCGCAAGCTGATCTTTTTGTCGTCACCCTTTGTAGGAAAGTCAGTCGGCATCATTGCCCCCGGTCACTTCGGCTTCGACAGGCAGTTTTGTGCCAAACGGCTGGAAGGCCAGATTGATGCCATAACGGGCGGCGAGTTCTTCATCCGATTGAATTTGAGAAAATACATCTTCCACATCGCGTCCATAGTTTGCCGCAATATCCGACAGGCTCACAATGCCATTTTGCAGTGCGGTGATGTTTGCGTTTATTTCCCGTTGCGGATCGACCCATGCAAACCCGCGACCACGGAAAAATACATTGTCCGAAAACTTGTCGAACTTTGCCATTGGCAACGGAATGTTGCCAGCAGTCATCGCGCTCTCTAGCCATGCACGAAACACTGGCTCACAAAAGTGCTGAATGAAAAACGATTGCAAAGTCTTATAGTGATCGCGCTCCTCAATCGTGCCTTGCCGGATGGAAGAATATGAAACGCCAGTCAGATCATTTGATAGGCTAGTATAACTAACATTCAAGCCAGACGATATTCCACGCAAGACAGCTTTCTCAAAATCATCAAAGGCCGATGTCGGATGGGTCGGGTCGATCAACTTCAAGTCCTGACCTTCAGGCAGTTGAAAAATGCTGGCTGGCTCAAAGTCGATAAGCGGACGATCTTCCTCAGTCTCGTCATCGCCCACAAAATCCTCACCGCTTGGCGATGTAAGCACTGCAAACTTTGATGCAGCCGCGCGCGCTGCTACCAATTCAGCTTCGCGGTATCCGTGCAACATCTTGATCGACGCAATCGCCGGAGCCATAAACGGTTCGCCACGGGTCTGGTGCGTTCTTGCTGGCATGAACAGATGGATCATTTCGTCTGCCGGGACGCGAACATGCTCACGTTTTTTAGGCGATTTAAAAAAGCTGTCATTTGGGTGGCTAGTCAAAACATGATAAGCGACAGGCCGATGGAACTCATCCAACTCAACGCCCATGCGTATTTCGTTGCCGTTGTTTTCATTGCGACCATTTTCCTGATCGTCCACCAAGTCAGCTTCGATGAACTGCAAAGTAAAGTTGTCTGCATATTTCCGGTTGCGAATTTTTTTGATAAACACTTCGCCATCGCGCGCTAATGTCTCTGCCGCAACGCGCTGGCAATCAAGCCAGCTTAGTCGCCCGGTGACATCTGCGTTGCCCATACGCCCCCAGCTTGCAAAAGCGTTTTCAATAATTGCATTTCCAGCCGCATCCAATGAACGATCATCGTTTCGCGCGCGAACCTGAACGGAAAACCCACGCTCACCGACTACATTGGTTTTTATCAGGTTCAAATATCTTTTGGCATATTCGTTGTTGCGCGCCAGATCACGGCTCCGGTTTCTTAGAACTGGCAGCGATGTTTTTAGTTCACTGTCTGCGGAAAAACTGGACGCGATAAAGTCGCCAAAAAGTCTGCCACCATTCGCACCCGCATAATTACGAAAAAGGTTTTTAAACTTTTTTTGCTTTGGCTTTTCAGTCCGGCTTAAAAAATCAAACATGCCCATGATCTAAAACCTTCCCAAAATAGTGGACTTTGTTTTGCGACCATGCGTGATCCGTTCTTGTCTTTTTATCTCGTTTACTTCACGCCGATAATAGTCGCGCCACTCTAACAATTCGGATGGTGTGAATTTATTCAGTGATCGCCCGTTGATGGAGTAGCTGCTAACATCACTGTCGGCTTTGCCCTCCAAAATTGTTTCAATTTTTCCAAGCATGATTTCAGCATGAGCGCGCGGATCAACATTATCGTCATAGTCCGTAGAGACTTTGAGTTGCCCACGATCAACAATAATCCGATTGCTGTCACTGTCTCTTGTGATCTCTAGCTGATAGTGATAATCGCCAGCCGTAAAACTCGCGCTTGCTGACGATGCAACAGTAAACAAATAATCATCGTCAGACGCGCTTGCGGTAAGACTAATTTCCGTGTTCGCCCCGGTGCTTATACGAGCCACCAACTTCATTGTGTGTGCGGAGTTTGCGTAGTCGGTAGAAAACTCTGTTATTTTAAACTGAATAAAGTCGCCAATGAAAACTTCGTCCGGGACGCCGACTGGTGCGTTATCGCTATCGAAAAGATTTGCCAAAAATCACACTCCTCATCGCCACCCTTGAACAAAACCGCTTTGTCTGCGCGGTGTAGCCTGTCGCCTTTTGGGTCGCTTGGCCTTATCCGCGTCACGAACAGGAGCCGCAGACGACTTCTGTGCTATCACATTAACATTCACATTCACTATTGACAACGCCGCTATCGCATAGACGCGACAGTCCAATGCTTCATTGCGTGGCCTGACTTTAATCCATTCGCGCCGATGAAAACCGCGAACATATTTTTTTACGACTTTCTCAGCCGTAAGTTGTTTGAAATATTCATCAGAATAGTCAGCCGGAAAATGACAAAATCCAGCACCCTCATCTTTTATTTTTAGGCGCGAATAAACAACTTCTTTAATCGTATCTACACCGATGGAGAAGAGTTTACATTTCAAGTTATTGTTAGTGGATGGCTTGCCGACCATTGGTTTGCCTTCACCACCTACACCTTTGATAGCAAAAATGCGACGACCTATTCGCGGCTTGCAAAACTTGTAAACGCTCTGCGTGTGATGACCACCACTGTCAATCGCCGTGGCTTTGATATCAAGCTGGCGACCATCCTCGCGCTCCCACTGCAAAGTCAGATAGCTGTCGAGATCAGACCAGACGTTGCTGGCCGATGGGTCACCATAGAATGTGCGGTACTCAATTGACCAGCTTTCTTCGTCGCGTCCCCATCCAACAATCTCCATTTCCAAACGATCATCTTGAACGTCCACCCCGGCTGTAAGGAACACGACCTGTTCTGGTATTTTGTCGCCATAGTTTTCACGGTGCGTGGCGATGTCAAAATCATCAATCCTTTCGCCCTGATCTTCCCACGTTTCGCCAAGGTAAGTGTTGACCCAGACACGCAAAGTCTCTGGCAGTTTCTTTGCCTGTAGAAAATCGCGCACCGCTTCTTCCAGTGGTATCCACGGACTGCATAGACCAGAAAGCCGGAAACCCGCCACCCCGACAAGTGGATTGGTGGCTATCCACTTTCCCCTTTTAATAGCACGTTGCCGCGCTGCGTCATCCCACAGTGTGCCACAGTGTTCGCAATGATAAACGGCTGTCTCTGGCCTGTCCGCTTCCCAATGCACATTCGCCCACTGCATGACCTGATGCTCACCACAGTCTGCACACTCGACATGATATTCGCGTTTGTCGGAGTTTTCAAACGCCGCTTCAATTCGACTTGATCCGCGATTGGTCGGGGTGCTGACCATCACGAACTTGCGGTTCCAAAATGTTGCTGCGCGCTTTCGAGCCAGATCAATCGCATCGCCTTCTGTTGTGACTTGGTATCTGTCAACCTCATCGAACAGCACTAGCCGGATGGGGCGCGATGCCAAGCCGGATGCAGAGTTGGAACCGACTAGAGTTATATGACCACCATCAAACTGCTTGGTGTATAGCGTGTTACCACTGTCTCTCGCGCGCGGGTCTTTTACTTTGCCGGATAAACACTTTGTGTCGCGCAGCATCGGAGCCAGCCTGTCGCGTGAGAATGTTGCGGCCATATCCAGCGTGGGCTGAACGACCAGCATAGGTGCTGGTTCCTGATCTATGTGGTAGCCGATCAGGTTCAACAGCATTTCCGTTTTGCCAATTTGAGCGCACGACATGACAACTATGTTTTCTATCTTATCGTCGCTGATGGCATCCATGATGCCGCGTTGATATTCCGCGCGATCTGTTGACCATGCTCCGGCTTCAGCGGATGCCTCTGGCGATAGTCGCCTATATCTATCAGCCCAATCGCTGACGTTTACATCAGGCGGCGGTGCGAGACTGTTTATCGTTTTCTGCGCTATCCTCGTCAGTGCTTGCCCGGACAGGGTTAACTGTTTTGACTTGGATCGCCGCAAGTTCTTCGAGCGCGTCATCAACTGCCTCTTTCAAAATTTTCTTTGCTTCCGTTACATTCTTAGCAGCAAAGGTTTGCGTGGCTGACTTTGTTGGGATGCTCAATAGTTTTGATCTCATATTACTGACCATCGCATCCCAAGCGTCTGCCACATCGTCTGCCGGGATAAGATTGTCTTTCATTTGTTCTCGTTCCATTTCTGCCATATCTGCTTTTGCGGATGTAAGACGAGCGCGATGGGTCGCATAATCGTCTGCACCGACATCGTTGTTGACAGTTCTTTTTCTCAAATAACCAATATAAGCGCGAACAACAGGCACAACTGCATATCTTCCTCGCTCTAACTTGGGCAAAACCTCTTGGTTTACCAAGATATTCACCCTGCGTGGCGTTATATCTAGCAGTTTTGCGATGGTTTTAAGTGGCACAGAAAAATCGTCGTTCATAGATTAGAAC
>LULE01000971.1_pt1 | contig 19092 bp, 18 predicted proteins | sample 728231 | NCBI WGS metagenome assembly LULE01 (sample SAMN03860297, study PRJNA289734) | marine metagenome | biome: seawater column; feature: ocean; material: water; isolation source: Red Sea water column Station 192 - depth 10m | place: Saudi Arabia: Red Sea | collected 2011-10-15 | depth 10 m | reverse complement strand
TAGATCCAACTTTTGCTGTATAACCACTGAGAAAGTGATAAGCTGCTGCTTCTTTGGACAATATTGAAACCGGTGGAATAAGGCCTGTTAAATCACATGTAAGAAAAATTACAGTTTTGGGTTCCCCAGCTGCATTTGCTTCAACTGCATTTTCAATATGGGATCTTGGATAACAGCACCTGCCATTTTCTGACAGTGAAGTGTTTGAATAATCAGGTTCATTATTATTTAAAAAAACATTTTCAATAACACTTCCATGTTTTATAGCATTGAAGATTACTGGTTCATTTTCCTCAGAAAGATTAATTGTTTTTGCATAACAACCGCCTTCAAAATTAAAAACTGATCCAGGGCTCCAACCATGTTCATCATCACCGATAAGAGAACATTTAGGGTCTGCTGACAAGGTAGTTTTACCAGTGCCAGATAATCCAAAAAACAATGCAACATTTCCATTTTTATTAACGTTTGCAGAGCAGTGCATAGGCAAAACATTTTTTTCAGGCAATAAAAAATTTTGAACAGAGAACATCGATTTCTTCATTTCACCTGCGTATTTCATGCCAGCAATAATTACTTTTCTTTGAGCAAAATTTATTACAACACAACTCTCAGAATTTGTACCATCAGATTCAGGATCACATTGAAAGTTTGCTGCTGATAAAATTTCCCATTCTTTTTTGTTATTTGGATTATAGTTTTCTGAACAAACGAAAATCAGTCTTGCAAAAAATGAATGCCACGCAGTTTCAGTTGTAACTCGAACAGGTAAATAGTGCTCTGAATGAGATCCAACATGAACTCTTGAAACGTATCTATCTTTTTCAGCAAGGTATGTTTCAACTTTGTCCCATAAAGAATTAAAGTTATCTTCCTCAAAAGGAATATTTACATCACCCCAATCAATTAGATTGCTTGATCCAGGTTCCTTAACAATAAATCTATCATTAGGGCTTCTTCCTGTTCTTTCACCAGTTTCGGTCGAAAAAGCTCCATTATTTGCAATTACTCCTTCACCATTATTAACAGCTGCGGTTATTAATTCTTCGTTTGTAAGCTCAAGAGCTTCTGAGGTTTGAGATGAAGTGTCCATGTTTACTAACAAATATTATAGGTACTTGGGGGGAATAATTATATATGTAGAGGTGATAATTATGTACCTATAATATTAGCCTTGTTAGCAATAATTCGAATTACTATGTAGTGAAGTAAAATATAACAGTAGTAGAAAGTCAATTATTTCATTAAATACTGTATTTTAAGCTTTTTCTGCCATGATTTTGTGTAGTTATACTACATATTTTGGTAAAAAATGGCTTTATAATACTTTTTTTAAACTCAAAATAAAGTAAAACACAAAGAAAACAAGCCCCCATTCTGCAAAATTTAAGATAAAACGCATACCATCTTCTGCGCAGCTTGGGCCACCAGCAAGAGTTCTTGTTATCGCCTCGATTAAACCAAAATAATCAACCATAGTATGAAAAGGCATTCCGCATCCTGATAAAGATGATAATTCTTCAACTGTTAAGTTTTGAATATAAATTTGCTTTGAAGTTATAAAAATACCGAAACTGGATGAAAGAACCATTAGCAAGTAACTAAATTTAGATTTAAGCAGATAGCTTATTAATGAAGTTAAAATGATTAAACCAAACGCATACCTTGTAAGTATGCACATTGCACAAGCTTGTAAAAAGAATACCTTATCAAGAATATAGGCTAGAACTATTACTAGCGATGCAAACATTGCTGAGGCTATTTCAAAATAGTTTTGATAAACTTCTTTAATAAGATTTAACATTTTTATTAATTATAAAAAAACAACAGCAATAATACACTAAATTAATTTTTACAATGAAAGACAGAATTTTTGTAATAGACGGCTCTTCATACCTTTATAGAGCTTATCATGCCATGCCTCCTTTAAGCACCTCAAAAGGTCAGCCAACAGGAGCAGTAAAAGGCGTTACGAATATGTTAATGAATCTCAAGAAAGATAGCGAAGGCTCTCCAATAATCGTAGTTTTTGATGCAAAAGGTAAGACATTTAGAAACGATATTTATTCAGAATATAAAGCAAATAGGCCACCTATGCCGGATGAACTTCGTCTTCAGCTACAGCCAGTAAAATCAATTTGTAAGGCCATTGGATTTCCTCTTATAGAAATTGAAGGTGTTGAAGCAGATGATGTTATAGCAACAATTACCAAAATGGCAAAAGATGCTAAATACAAATGTGTTGTTTCTTCTCTAGATAAAGATCTTATGCAATTGGTTGAAGATCCTGATACAACATTAATGAATACTATGAAGCATGAGATATTTAATGAAGACAAGGTATTTGAAAAGTTTGGAGTGAAGCCAAGTCAAATCAGAGATATGCTTGCCTTAGTGGGTGATTCGTCTGACAACATTCCTGGCGTTCCAAAGGTTGGTCAAAAAACTGCTGCTAAGTGGTTAAACGAATATGGCAACCTTGAGGGAATTATCAGCAACGCCGATTCAATTAAAGGAGTTGTAGGAGATAATCTTAGAAATAGTTTAGATGATCTCGATAGAAATATTGAATTAGTTTCTCTTAAAGAAGATGTTGACTTGAATCTTAAATTTGAAGATTTATTAATTTTCAATCCTGATGAAGAAGAGCTTGAGAAGATTTTTAATGAATTAGAATTTGCTGCGATAAATAATAATAAAGATGAGAAGTCACCAAAGAAGCTTGGCAAATATAAAACAGTTCTTAATAAAAAAGATCTTGATGATTGGATAAAAAAAATTAAAAATTCAAAAGCCTTTGCTATTGATACTGAAACTGACTCGGTTGACACTGTTACTGCTAACCTTCTTGGCATTTCAATATCAGTAAATGAAAATGAAGGTTGCTATATCCCCCTAGGCCATACCTATGAAGATTGTCCAAAACAATTATCAATGGAGTATGTAATCAAAACTTTAGGAAGTGTCATAGAGGAAAACCAAAACAAAGTAGTAGGACAAAATTTAAAATTTGATATACCCATACTATCAAGACATGGAATTAATATTACGAATTTTTTAGCAGATACGATGCTGATGTCCTATGTTTTAAATAGTACAGCAACTCGACATGGCATGGATAGACTTGCTGAATATTATCTAAATTATACGACTACAAAATATACCGATGTGACAGGAACTGCTTCAAAACAAATAAGTTTTGCAGAAGTAAAACTGGATGTTGCTACCAATTATGCCGCTGAGGATGCTGACATAACTTTACGTCTTTTTAATGTTTTTTCCCCACTGCTAAAAGATAAACCTGTTCAAAAAAAGCTACTCGAGGATCTTGAGTATCCATTAGTCCATGTTCTAGCAAGAGTTGAACAAAATGGAGCAAAAATTGATAAGAAAAAACTAGCCAATCATTCTCAAGAGTTGAGTGAAAAAATTGATGAATTATCTAAGCAGGCATTTAAGATTGCAGGAGAAGAGTTCAATTTAGACTCTCCAAAACAGCTTTTAGAAATATTGTATGAAAAGCAAGGATTGCCAGTGCTCAAAAAGACACCCAAAGGCCAGCCTTCAACAAACGAGGATACACTTCAGAGATTATCAGAAGAATATGAGCTTCCAAGGATAATTCTTCAATATAGAACACTTGCAAAGTTAAAATCTACTTATACAGACAGTTTAATTAACATTGAAAACCCTAAGACTAAAAGAATTCATACTTCATATCAACAGGCTGTCACTTCAACAGGCAGACTCTCATCCACAGAACCCAATCTTCAAAATATTCCAATTAAAACTGCTGAAGGACGCAGAATAAGAGAAGCTTTTGTCCCTGAAAAAGGAAATGTTCTTATCTCTGCAGACTATTCTCAAATTGAATTAAGAATAATGGCTCATTTATCAAAAGATAAAAATTTAACTTATGCCTTTAACAATAATGTTGATGTTCATTCGTCAACTGCTGCTGAAGTTTTTGGTGTGTCAATTAACAATGTAAGCCAAGACCAAAGAAGAAGCGCCAAAGCTATTAACTTTGGATTAATGTATGGAATGTCCGCTTTTGGTTTAACAAGACAGTTAGGTATTCCAAGAGGGGAAGCTCAGGAATATTTAGATACTTATTTTGCAAGATATACAGGCGTTAGAGATTATATGAATAATATTAAAGCTCAAGCAAAAGAGGACAAATTTGTAGAGACAATCATGGGAAGACGTCTTTATTTAAATGAAATTAATGCAGCAAATGGTTTAAGACGACAAGCTGCAGAAAGAGCTGCAATTAATGCTCCTCTTCAAGGATCAGCAGCAGACATAATTAAAAAAGCAATGCTCGACATTGATGAACTAATACTAAATGAGCTGTCAGAAGTCCAAATGATAATGCAGGTTCATGATGAATTAGTTTTTGAGTGTCCAAAAAGTAAAGCCGATGCAGTCATGGAAAAGATGAAAGATACCATGGAAAAAACCGTAGAGTTAAATATTCCTTTGATAGCTGAAGCAGCAATTGGGTCAAACTGGAATGAAGCTCATTAGAGCTTTTTTATAGCCATCTCCTCACATTGCATACATAATCTTTCCATTCTTGATCGAAAAGTTTTTCCATGGCAGATTCTTCAGGCTTAATTTGAAATATTGTTATAAATAACATAAACAAGCCGGTGAAAATCAATCCACCTATTAAATTAAATTTTAAAGTCAAGCCAAGTAATATGAATGACATTCCTAAATACATTGGGTTTCTCGAGTATTTAAAAATTCCAGTTACAACTAGAGAGGAAGCTTTTTCTATTGATATTGGATTAATGGTGGTTTCATGGTTCTTAAATGAAATTATTGCTGTTACTAGAACAGATATTCCAACTATAAAGGAAATAATACTCAACGAGCTTAGTATAGAAAAACTAAATTCAGGAAAGAATGACTTTGATAAGTAAATACAAAGCCCAAAGAATAAAGTTACGATTGGAGGTGGTATTTTATTATTCATGCTATTTCTTGATACTGTCAACGAAATCCTGGGCTACTTGCTTTTCTATACCAGATGAAAAGAAATGACCCCCAGAATATTTTTTAACTATTGGATTATTGTAGCTTTTAATGGCCTCTTCAACTAGTTTCGAATCTATTTCCAAATCATCTTCAGCATATGCGAAATAGCTTGGGATAGAGTTAGTGCCGATAATATTGTGGTCGTTAAGTCTATTTCCCATAGCATTTCCTAAAAAGAATTTTTTAAAAAATCTCTCAGTTCCTTTAACCTCAAACTGCCCAACATAATGATCTAATAGCTTTTCACTCATTAAATCCTCATATTCTTCAATTCTTTTTAAGACATTTGGAACCAAAAGTACTCTAGATAATAAGTCGCCGTATAAAGGTATTTTTACTATTGATAATAGTGGAACATTTGCAGAGTTGATAAGTGGAACTTGGTAACCTATAAAGCTAACGTTTTCTGGATTATTTGAAGCATATTTAGCCGCAACTGCAGCACCAAAAGATACACCATAAAGTATTACGTTTTCAGCTTCACAATGCTCAATCAACTCTTTAAGTTGCTTTTCCATCAGCTCAATACTTATATGAGTATCAACTCTATCCGAGAAGCCTCTACCATATTGATCATATGTTATAACTCTATAATTATTTTCAAGAAAGACATTTACATATTCCTCGTATGCAAGAGATCCAAAAGTAGCTCCATGAACAAGAACAATAACTCTGTTGTTTTTATCTCCGAGATCTTTATAAGAAGTCACACCTTCAGTTAATTTAACTTCTTGATAGCCAGAATTTAATCTAAATTCATTTATGTCAACATTCTCTCTATCAAGGGAGAAATATAAAAAGACTGGGATAAATAAAAATATAAAAAGAAGACAGAGAACTTTTTTCATTAATTAATATTTCAGTCTATCGCTCAATTGGAGTGTATTGTAATTCTTCTGGAAGAAGAATCTTTATGCCATGTTCTTCTCTCAAATCAGATATCTTCATTTTTAGATATTTCTCAGGCATCTTAAAAGGCCATTTTTTCTTCATTTTAAGGGCTCTAAAAATAACCTTTCTTTTGATCCCTCCAAGTTTCCAAAAAATTTTTAAAAAGCCTAAAATACCAAATTCTTTATATAAATCTTTATAAAGTTGTTTTATTTGAGGAAGACTTTGATATCCCCAAATATATTTCAATTGCCATTTACTTCCCCATACAACCCAACTATCAAGAATTGATTCTTGCTCAATAGAGATATCAAGACCAAATATGACATGAGTACAATCATGATCTCTTAGAAGCGTTCCGGAGTCATTATCATCTTTAAAAACTTCAGTCGTATCAGGAAAAGATCTGTAATAGCATTCCAAACCTTCTTCCAAAGTTAAATCACAGTCTTGCTTTTGGTATTCCAACATTATGCTAAAAATTTTAGCATTTCTTTTGAAAGCTTATCAAAGCCAGTAATATTCTTCGATGAAACAGCCATTGGATTTGAACTAGGGATTTTTTCTTTAACAAAATTTATGGCTTTAGAAATGTTGTTATTTGATAATTTATCACTTTTGGTAAGCACTGGAATACATGGAACATCAAAATCTTTGCATAAATGAATCATCTCCCAATCACTCTCTTTTAAAGGATGACGAATATCCATAAAAATAATTACTGCAACTAAAGCTTTTCTTTTTTGAAAGTACTGTCCTAATAAGGATCCCCAATCTTTCTTTTTTGATCTGCTTGATTTTGCAAATCCATAACCAGGTAGATCTAATAACATCAAATCATCATTAACTCTAAAAAAGTTTATTTCTGTGGTTCTGCCAGGAGTTTTGCTTATTCTTGCCAATTTTTTATTTTCAGTAAGAGCATTTAGAGCACTAGACTTGCCTGCATTCGATCTTCCTGCAAGCAAAATTTCATTACCAATATCTTTTGGTAGCTTTTTATAATCTGTTACACCAAAAACAAACTCGGTATTTTTAAAAAGGTTTTTCATTTAAACGTTTATATCATATCAACCTATGTTTATAATACACATCAACAATACACACTTATATTTTCTATGAAATATTTTTTAATATTTTTTATATTTTTAGGCTCTATTAATTTTTTATTTGCAGCTGAAGAAAGCTCAAAAAAAATTGAATTGCCTGATAATTTTGTTTCAGGAGATTCTGAAAGAGGATCACAATTAGTTGAATCATGTTCTGCATGTCATGGAACAGATGGAAATAGTATTAGATAATGAAGATCTTCTTGATATCGCTGCATTTTATTCGAATTATGAAACTTCAGTTGGACAAGCCAAGAATGATGAAGAATTACTTAATATTGGCACACAATTATATAGGTTTGGTAACATGAAAAAAGGTATACCTGCATGCACTTCTTGTCATGCGGTTTATGGTCAGGGGAATAGCTTGGCCGGTTTTCCAGCAGTTGCAGGTCAACAGATCGGATACTTAACTTCAACGCTTAAAGCTTACAGATCAAAAGAAAGAAACACGGGCGAATTATCAGAAATGATGCAATCTATTGCACAAAATCTATCTGATGATGAAATAGACGCTTTAGCAAACTATATGCATGGGTTATATCAATGAAGATACTATTTAATAATAAACTAGGATTAATTTTTATTCTTTTATTTTCTTTATCTGCCAAAGCTGAATTTAGACTTGGGGTAGACTATACGATGGTTAGCAACCCGATGCCTGTAAAACAAGATGGGGTTGTGGAAGTAATGGAGTCCTTTTGGTATGGTTGCAATGCTTGTTATTCATTTGAACCATCAATTAATGCATGGGCTGCGGAGCAAGATTCAGATGTGAAACTCGTAAAGATGCCTATTACATGGTCTGGTATTCACCAATTACATGCAGCTTTATATTACACAATAGAATCTTTGAAACTCGATCCCTCAACACACTCAGCAGTATTTGTGACAATTCATAAGGAAGGGAATTTTTTACAAAGCCCGGCAAAAATTCAGGAATTTCTCGAGAAATTTGGAGTTGCACCAGAGCTTACATCACAATATTTGAATTCTTTCACTGTCAAGCAAAGAGTTAATAGGGGAATAAAATATGCCAAACAATTAAAGATTGATGGAGTGCCAACAATAATTGTTGATGGAAAATATGTTGTTCAATCAAAAGGCTCTTTTGGAAGGATGCTTGAGGTTGTTGATTATTTAGTTGAACTTCAAAAACCTGTTAGTTGAAAATTATGAATAAGAAAAAATTACTGTTTATCATTCCTCTATGTTTTTTAGTTCTTTTTAATGGCAAAAAATATGATGAAGCTGTCAAAGAAAGGTTATTTCTTCCAATTAAGTTGTGCTTAGAGGGTGAAGATTGCGGCACAGTCTCTCAAGCATCTCAAATGTCAGCCAACGTATCACAATCTGAAGTAAAAAAAGTTGAATTGTCAGAAGGCTCAGAACATGTTGTAAAGATGTTGAACGTAGGTGAAGGAGGCCAAATGATTTTTGAGCCTGCAGTTATAAAAGTTTCAAAGGGAGATACAATTCATTTTAAAGCTACTGATATGTCTCATAATTCTGTTTCTGTTGATGGAATGGTTCCTAGCGGTGCAGCGCCATGGGCAGGACAACTTAATCAAGACATAAGTGTTACATTCGATACTGAAGGTGTTTATGTTTATCAATGCGATCCGCACGTAATGATGGCAATGATTGGAGTTATTCAGGTTGGAGATCCAATTAATATGGAAGAAATAAAGAAAGCCTCTCAGGATTACAGATCAAAATTTGTTATGAATGCTGAAAGAATAGACAACTATCTAAATCAGCTTTAATCTTTTTCAAGCTGGTTAATTCTTTTTTCTAAATCATCCACAAGATCTTTAAGATTTTGATATTTAGATTTTTTTACAAATCCACTTTTTTCAATAATCTGGTCTATTTGAGGAGATAAATTTTTTTCGATGTTATTAAGAGCTTCCTTAGGGACTAGTTTTGAAACTTTATTTATCTCTTTTTCAATAATACTCCTTATCGCGCTTGAAAGATCTTTATCACTCATATTTTTCTTTAATAATTTGGGGTAATTTATACCAAGAATCAAATTCATCTGGTTTTTTAAAACTTTGACTCCACACAGCATTAGTATTATTAAACCAAAGTGCCTCAATGCCAAGGTTGAATGCTCCAAACACGTCATTAATTTGATGATCTCCAATATGTAACATATCGCTATATTTTGAACTATTTATCTTGTTTAACGCTTGATCAAAATGTGATCTATTAGGTTTGCTATCTTTTGCCTCAAGTGAGCTAATTGAAAAATCAAAAAACTTACCAATTTCAAATTTAAATATATCTGCATTTCCATTTGTGAGAATCCCAAGAGTATATTTTTGAGATAACTGTTCTATCGATTCCTCAACACCATCATAAAATTCTACTTCGTGTCTTTTTTGAATGAATATTTCAAAAGCCTTATCAACTAGTTCGTTTCTGTAAGATTCTGGTTCTATATGAATAAGTTTCTTTCTAAAAATTTCTTTTCTAAGTTTACTTATATCCCATGCAATACTTTCATCCTCTATAATTAACTCTTCTCTAAGATTAAGAAAATCATCAAAATCACCCCATTCAATCCTACCGACTTTATCTTCAATCCACTTCCTTGTATCTATCTCTGCTTTTCTTATAGTGGGCATGTTATCCCAAAGAGTATCATCAAGATCAAAGGTAATGAGTTTAATTTTTTTATTCATTCTTTGCCCTTGGATGTGCTTCATCATAGATTTTTGCTAGATGCTGATAATCTAATTTAGTGTAGATCTGAGTCGTAGATAAAGAACTATGACCTAATAACTCTTGAATGGTTCTCAAATCTCCACTTGATTCAAGCATATGTGTTGCAAAACTATGTCTCAACATATGAGGATGAATTGGAGGAAGCCCCTGTTTGATTGCCATCTTCTTAAGCCTTAATTGAACACTTCGGATTGACAGTCTGCTACCTTTCGAATTAAGGAAAAGAGCTTCCGTATCATTAGATATTTTTTTTCTTTCATTTAACCAGTTTTCAACAGCTTTAATTGCAAACTTTCCTAAAGGCACAAGCCTTGTCTTAGAGCCCTTACCAAGCACTCTTAGAAACGCCATATCGTCTTCGAAATCAGTAATATTAATATTAATTGCCTCAGAAACTCTTAACCCAGAAGAGTACATTAATTCAACTATAGCCATGTCTCTTATCTCGATAACAGAGCTTGGTTTAAAATTTAGTAACTGTTCTACGTCTTCAGGAGATAAAACATCCGGTAGGGTGTTTGCAATTTTTGGCGCTGTAACTAAGTCAAGAGGAGAAGAAGAAATCAACCCATTTTTTTTTAAAAATCTAAAGAAACCTTTTGCAGAAGATAAATGTCTTTGTATGCTTCTAGGATTATTACCTGAAGTGTAGAGATCGCCAATCCATGCAGAACATACTTCATCATCTATTTGATTATATTGAGATATATTTAAACTATTGATAAATGTAGCAAATTTTTTTAGGTCTCTTTCATAAGATAAGGATGTATTTTTAGATAGGTTTTTTACATCCGAAACATAAAGTATGTAATCTTTAATATTTTTATGGATAAACTTATCATTTTCCATAATTATTTCATCAATTTTTTTTCAAGAACATCTCTTATATATTCTATAAATGTAGTATCTTCATCTCCTAGATATTTTGTTCTGTCATAGCTACCCAACTTTAATAAACCAATTTCTTCCTGCAAAACAATAACTGCAATAACTAGAGATTCAATTTTTTCATCTCCATTAAATAAATATGACATTTTCTCATTTGAAAAAGAACCACAATGAATTGCTCCTTTATGCATTGATAATTCTGTTTTTTTCTCAATTTCATCTATTTGTCTATTGTCAAAAAATTCTAAGAGACATTTATCAACATTAAAATCTTTTTTGAAACTTTCATTAACTTTGTTTATTACTTTTTTGTTTGAGCTCGATTCAAGTATTTTTAAAGTTAAATCTTTTGATTTGTTAAATAAATCTTCATTGATTGAGGCTGTATCAATATAAGATTTTAAAAGTTCAATTATATTTTTATGCTCTTCCCTAAGTTTTAAAACCTGCCTTTCCAATATAGAAGATGCAGAACTTTGAGAATGCTTGAAATTCATTTCACTCAAAAGAGACTCTCTTGTTTCAAAAAAATCTAAGTTTTCAAGAAGAAATATTTCTACTGCTTTTGGATCTAATTTTTCACTCATTAATATTTCCCTTGTATATGAAAGTTGTAGGCCCTTTCATTAATATAGCATCTTTAATCTTTTTAAAAATTATTTCACCGCCAAATGTTTTTACTGTAATTAAATCGTCTTTTTTTGATAAAAAGTTTGATGCAACACACAAAGATGCCGATCCACATGATAAAGTCTCACCAACTCCATTTTCATAAGTCCTCAAATAAATGATATTTTTTGTCTTTTTGAAAATTGATAGATTCATCTCATGTTTTTGTAAATCGTTACTAAGTTCAGAATATATTCCATTTAAATCAATTTTCTCTATTGAATTAAATTTAATAAAAAGGTGATTATTACCAGTATTTAGAAGAAAAAAGTTTTTATTAATTTTTTTAGAAATTTTTCTCTCTAAGTTGGGGTGATTGATCTTTTCTGGAACAATTATTTCTACATTTACACTACTTTTTCCAACTGGTGAGCAGGTAAGCACCTTAGTTTTAGTTTTAATACAAATGTTATTTAAAGGCGCGAAACTATTATTCCATATATATCTTGCTGCACACCTAATGCCATTCAAGCACATTCCAGCTTCAGAACCATCTGAGTTAAAAAATCGTATGAAGAAATCATGAGACTCTTTCGTGGGAAGAGTTACGAAAATAAGCTGATCAAATCCTATTCCTTTATTTCTATTAGCAGTTTTTTTAATGAAAGTTTTCGTAATCCTTATTTTTTTATCAATGGAATTTATGATTACAAAGTCATTTCCATTTCCATGCCACTTTTCAAAATTAACCACTGAGGTCAACCTCATTTTTTAAGAGATCTTCATAGGTTTCTCTCTTTCGTATTAATTCATACTTATCATTGCTCACAAGAATTTCAGGCGGTTTTCTTCTTGAATTGTAATTTGAGGACATTACGTGCCCATATGCGCCAGCAGTTTCAACTGCAATAATGTCTCCTTCGGCAGCTTCCATTTCATAGTCTTTTGCCAATACATCAGAAGACTCACAAATGGGGCCAACTATTGTCCAGCTTCCATTATTTCCAGCACCTTTTGTTGTATTTATAACACTATGTTTTGCATTATAAAGAGCTGGTCTTATGAGATCATTCATTCCCGCATCAATAATTAGATAGTTCTCTTTGATGTATTCAATTTTTGAAATCATAATACCTGCATTACCCGAGATGCTTCTCCCAGGCTCTAATATAATTTTTTCATCTCTGTCTTGTAATTCGTTTTCAATTATCTTTAAAAGATCTTTTGGTGAAGGAAAATTAGAATCTGTATATGAAATACCTAGCCCACCACCTACATCAAGAAATTTTAGTTCAATACTCATTTTATTGACTTCTTCTGCAAGTTTCTTTGTAAAGTTTGCAGCAGCTTTAAAGTCATCTAGTTCAAATATTTGAGAACCAATATGACAAGATAATCCAATTAAATTTAGATGTTCTGAATTAGAAATATATTTTGCTAGTTTTAAAGTTTCACTTACGAGAATTCCAAATTTATCTTTCTTTCTTCCTGTTTTAATGTACTCATGACCACCCGCATCTATTTCTGGATTAAATCTGATAGCCACATCAACAAGCTTTTTTTTATCTCTAGCTATTTTTTCAATTCTCATCATCTCTGATTTAGATTCAATATTGAAAGAAAGAATATTTTTTTCGATACCAAAAAGAATTTCTTCATCAGTTTTTGCTATTCCTGTAAAGATGATTTTCTTTGGATCTACTCCAGCAAGAAGAGTTCGCTCGAGTTCTCCACCAGATACAATATCGAATCCAGATCCTTTTTCACTTAGAAATTTAAGAATTGATAAATTACTCAATGACTTTACTGAAAAACATATCAAGCCACTTTTTTTATGAAATGCATTAGCATAAGCATCAAAATTTTCAGAAAGTGTCTTTTTTGAATAAATGTATGCAGGAGTGCCATATTTATCCGCAATATCACTTATCTTAACTTTTTCGCAATAAAGAATATTATTTTTATAACTAAAATAACTCATATCAAAGTAAATTTTGTTTCTAGAATATCAAGGGACCTTTTACGCCACAACCAACCAAAATAAATAAAAAAGCTAAATAAAAAATTTTTTTGAAGTTCATAGATCATATTATGGATACAAATATCCATAATTGATACTTATAAGAATTAGTATTTGTAACTTTCTTCTTTGAATGGCCCGTCTTGAGGTACGTTAATGTAATCAGCCTGGTCTTTTGTGAGTTTTGTAACAGTTCCGCCGCTCTTGTGTCCTCATCATTTATGTTCGCAAAACCTTGCTTGTATAAATGTATTTGAGCTAAAACTTGATTAGCGAAAGAACCATCCATTATTCTGCTTGGGTGTCCTGTTGCATTTCCTAAATTAACCAGCCTTCCCTCTGCAAGAAGAATAATATAGTTTTTACTGGAAAGATCTGGAGTTCCATCAGGAGCAGTATCTCTAAAGATTCTGTGAACCTGAGGCTTTATTTCATCCCAATAATAATTTTCTCTCATGAAAGTAGTATCGATCTCATTATCAAAGTGACCAATATTACAAACCACTGCAGTGTTTTTTAGGGTACTTAACATTGCAGAATCACAAACGTTAACGTTTCCAGTTGTGGTTACAACTAGATCAGTATCTCCCATAACCTGCATATTAATGTCTGCAGCATTTCTAGTAACCACACCATCTTTGTAGCACGAAACCACTGAAAAACCATCGAAACATGCTTGCATGGCACATATTGGATCTGATTCTACAACACTCACAATCATTCCTTCTTGAGCAAGGCTAGCTGCAGAACCTTTACCAACATCTCCATAACCAATAACCAGACCTTTTTTACCAGAAAGCAACATATCTGTTCCTCTTTTCAAGGCATCATTAAGACTATGCCTGCAACCATATTTGTTATCATTTTTTGCTTTAGTTACTGAATCATTGACATTGATAGCAGGAACTTTTAGTTCTCCTTTTTCAAGCATTTCTTTAAGTCTGTGAACGCCAGTTGTAGTCTCTTCAGATACTCCATGGATCGTTTCAAGCATTTCTGGAAATTTTTCATGAACCATCGCTGTGAGATCACTTCCATCATCAAGAATCATATTTGCATCCCATGGTTTTCCGTCTTTACATATAGTTTGTTCAATACACCATTCAAACTCCTCTTCAGTTTCACCCTTCCATGCGAAAACAGGAACTCCTCTTGCTGCCATTGCAGCAGCCGCATGATCTTGCGTCGAGAAAATATTACATGATGACCATCTAAGCTCAGCTCCTAAATCGATAAGTGTTTCCATCAAAACAGCTGTTTGAATAGTCATATGGATACATCCCATAATTTTTGCTCCAGCTAGAGGCTGCTCAGACCTATATTTTTCTCTTAAGGCCATTAATGCGGGCATTTCATTTTCAGCAAGAGAAATTTCTCTCCTACCGAATTCAGCTAAATTAATATCTGCTACTTTATAATCATTTTCCATTTTATATTCCTAGTTAAAAAATTTTACTGCGAAATTTCTGAAGCTTTATCTGTTTTTTCCCATGATAAATCAATATCTGTTCTTCCGAAATGTCCATAGGCAGCAGTTGGGAGGTATATAGGCCTCTTTAAATCAAGCATATTTATAAGGCTCTTTGGCCTCAAGTCAAAATGCTCCTCAACTATTTTCTCAATTGCATCTTTTGAAATTTTCTCACTATCAAAAGTATTAACATTAATTGACGTTGGCTTAGCTACTCCAATTGCATATGAAACTTGAATCTCACAATAGTCAGCTAGTCCAGCTGCAACTATATTTTTAGCAACATATCTTGCTGCATAAGCAGCAGATCTATCAACCTTTGAAGGATCTTTTCCAGAGAAAGCGCCACCTCCATGACGCGCCATTCCTCCATAGGTATCAACAATAATTTTTCTACCAGTAAGCCCACAATCTCCAACTGGACCACCAATTACAAATTTTCCTGTTGGATTGATATATATTTTAGTTGAATCTAATATCCATTCACTTGGAACAATTGGCTTAATTATATGCTCCATTACACCTTCTTTTATGTCATCTTGAGTTACATCCTCATCATGTTGTGTTGAAAGCACAATAGCTGAAAGTCCTTCTATAGTTTTTCCATCATCTGAATATATTGCACTAACTTGACTCTTTGCATCTGGTCTTAACCAAGACAGGCCGCCTTCTTTCATAACGTCAGCTTGTTTTTTTACTAGTCTATGAGATAAATCAATTGGAAGCGGCATTAAAGAATCAGTTTCTGTGCATGCGTATCCAAACATTAAACCTTGATCTCCAGCACCTTGTTCAAGATTTTCACCTTCTCCCTCTGTAACTCCTTGAGATATGTCTGGTGATTGCTCAAATACTAAGTTGGTAAATTCACAAGTTTCTCCATTAAAACCATAATCATCTGTATCATAGCCAATATCACTGATAGTCTTTCTTACAATTGGTTCTAAATCTGGGCTGCCCGTAGATGTAATTTCACCAGCGATGTAAACCATATTGTTTTTGATCATAGTTTCACATGCAACTCTACTGTTTGGATCTTTCGTTAGATATGCATCAAGGACAGCATCAGATATTTGATCACACACTTTGTCTGGATGACCTGCTGATACTGATTCCGAAGTAAATATGTAACTCATAAATTCTCTCCCTGGATGTGAATTTTATCTTAAAAAAATTCAAAGAAACGTCTTTTTGTTAGACAAAGAACACAATTGAAATATTTTATAACAAAAAGTCATTTTATACCTATGCTTTTCCATACAAAAATATTATTATCGATAAAAATACTTGGGGAAAATTAATTGCAGCAATCAGATCATATTAACGTACTAAGATTTTTGTCTGCTGATGCTGTACAAAAAGCTAATTCAGGTCATCCTGGTATGCCAATGGGTATGGCAGAAATCGCCACCGCACTTTGGAGTAAACACTTAAGACATAATCCAAAAAATCCAACTTGGTTCAATAGAGATAGATTTGTACTTTCAAATGGGCATGGCTCAATGCTTTTATACAGCTTACTGCACCTAACTGGTTATGATCTGTCAATTAATGACATTAAGGACTTCAGAAAGCTCAAATCAAAAACACCTGGACATCCTGAATATGATATTGATATTGGTATTGAAACAACAACCGGTCCATTAGGACAAGGAATTGCAAATGCAGTAGGAATGGCAGTTGCAGAAAAAATCTTAGCAGCAGAATTTAATAAGGATGATATTAAGCCTATTGATCATTTCACTTATGTTTTTCTTGGAGATGGATGTTTGATGGAAGGAATTTCTCATGAAGCTTGTTCATTTGCTGGAACTCACAATCTTGGCAAATTAATATGTTTTTATGATCAAAATGGAATTTCTATTGATGGAGAGATTGAACATTGGTTTACAGACGATTCTGTAAAAAGATTTGAAAGTTATGGTTGGCAAACGATATGTGTAGATGGTCATGATATTGAAGACATTGATAGTGCAATACATAAAGCAAAAGAGGAAGTGAATAAACCAACAATGATATTTTGTAAAACAACTATTGGTTATGGTTCGCCAAATAAGTCAGGTACAGCAGATGTTCATGGAGCGCCTCTTGGCGATGAAGAATTAAAAGAAACAAGAGAAGCGCTTGGTTGGAATTATAAACCCTTCGAAGTTCCTCAAGAGGTATACGATTTCTGGAACTTTAAACAAGAAGGTGCATCATTCAATGATTCTTGGAATAAGCTTTTAAAAGATTATGAAAAAAAATATCCAAATGACTCATTAGAACTTCATAGAAGAATTGATGGACACTTACCAAATAATTTTCAGGAAAGCTATGAAAGTTTTTTGAATGAATGCAACTCAAATAACTTATCTATGGCAACAAGGAAAGCATCAAAAGCATGCCTAGACTTTTTTGTAAAAGAGATGCCAGAACTTATCGGAGGTTCTGCTGACCTAACACCCTCGAATAACACTTTTTCATCATCTAGTTCGACATTTTCAAATGAAAACGCATCAGGAAATCACATCAATTATGGGGTAAGAGAGTTTGGAATGTCCGCAATTATGAATGGAATGGTCCTTCATGGAGCAATTAAACCATATGGCGCTACATTCTTGGTTTTTACTGACTACGCAAGAAATGCGGTAAGGTTGTCAGCGTTAATGAAGCTACCAAACATATTTGTTTATACTCATGATTCAGTTGCTTTGGGTGAGGATGGACCAACTCATCAACCTATTGAGCATATGGTGACTTTAAGATCCACTCCTAATTTAAATAACTGGCGTCCAGCTGATCTTGTAGAGACAGCTGTTTCATGGAAAAGTGCTGTTAGCTCTCAAAAGACGCCAACTTGTTTGATTTATAGCAGACAGGGAACCTCAGCGATAAAGAGGTCTCCTGACCAAATATCTATGATTGATATGGGAGGATATTTATTGGAGGAAAGCGATGACTTTGATTTAACAATTGTTGCATCTGGAAGTGAAGTTCAGTTAGCTTTAGATGCTGCAAAAGAGTTGAAGAATGATTCAATTAATGCAAATGTTGTATCAATGCCCTGTCTAGATATTTTCTTAGACCAAGATAAAGAGTATCAAAATAAGATCATTAATCCTGAAAAGCCTGTTTTAGTGGTTGAATGTGCTCATCCTAATTCTTGGTACAGGATTTTAAACAGAAATGATAAAGTCATAGGTATTGAAACATTTGGGGAGTCCGCACCTGGCAGTGAGTTACTAAATCATTTTGGATTTAATACTGATAACGTTATCAAAACTGCAAAATCATTAATAAATGATTAATTTATCTTCTTTAGATATCGCAGATAAAAACCTAGTAATTAGGGTCGACATGAATGTACCTTTGAAAGATAGTGAGGTTCTTGATGCAACAAGAATAAAAGCCTGTTTGCCTTCAATTAAACACGCTCTAAGTAACAATGCAAGAATCTTGTTAATCAGTCATCTTGGTAGGCCTTCTGAAGGAAATTTTGAGGAAAAATTCTCTTTGCAGCCTGTTGCAGAATATATAAGCAATCTTTTTAACGAAAAATGTGAGCTGATTAATTCTCTAGAATCAAAAGATATTTTTAATGGCAAATTTAATGTACAGCTTTTAGAAAATATTAGATTTTTTGAAGGTGAAAAAAGTAATTCTGCAAAGCTTGGAAAAATATTAGCAAGTCTTGGTGATATTTATGTTTTTGATGCTTTTGGTACTGCACATAGAGAACAGGCATCTACGCACTCAGCAATAGAACAAGCAAACATAGCTTGCGCAGGCTTTTTGCTAGAGAGAGAAAACAGGAATCTAACGAAAGTCCTCAATAATTATGAAAATCCATATATTGCGGTTATTGGAGGAGCAAAAGTATCAACTAAGTTAGAACTAATAAAGTCTATTAATAATGAAGCACAAAATATAATTGTTGGTGGAGGTATAGCTAATACTTTTATCAAAGCTGCTGGATTTAAAATTGGACAGTCACTATATGAAGAATCTATGTTGGACATTGCTAAAAGCATTCTTGAGAAAAATAAAATTGTATTACCCGATAAAGTTGTCACTTCAGAGACTTTTGGGGGTAAAAATATTCAAAAAAAATCTCTTGATGAGATTGAAGATAATGAAATGATTTTAGATTTACTGCTTAAAGAGGAAACTTATTCAATTTTGGATTCTGCTAAAACTATTCTTTGGAATGGTCCAATGGGTGTTTTTGAAAATAAATTATTCGAACAAGGAACAAGAGATTTATCTGAAACAATAGCAAAATCTTCAGCATTTTCTATTGCAGGTGGCGGAGAAACACTATCAGCCATTAATAAGTATATTAA
>LULE01000662.1_pt1 | contig 19187 bp, 10 predicted proteins | sample 728231 | NCBI WGS metagenome assembly LULE01 (sample SAMN03860297, study PRJNA289734) | marine metagenome | biome: seawater column; feature: ocean; material: water; isolation source: Red Sea water column Station 192 - depth 10m | place: Saudi Arabia: Red Sea | collected 2011-10-15 | depth 10 m | reverse complement strand
GTCCTACTATCTTAATCGCAAACTGAATAAACTCAGGTAATGGTTCACCTGTGCCATCATCTGTCACACCTGCTGTGAAAACATATTCTTGGAAGTCGTCATCATCTACAGATGCATTAACGGCAACATCAGTTGTGCCTGTAGTATTGAAGAACTGATAACCTAGTTCATCAAAGTCAGATGCATCGTCTGATCTTAGAGTTCTAAACAATGCTTTGAGTTCAGCACTATTTCTTCTATGTGCTGAGAAAATTAATTTTATCGCAGTGGCTGGATTTTCTAGTGCGACTTTTTTAGTCATGTAAATAAATGCATTTTGATCGCCATCTGGTTGTGTTGAATCTCTGTAATCAGTTGTTGGGAAAACATCTGATGAACTATCAATGTTGTTTATTCTATTTGCAACAGCAATAAATGATGCACGACCTAAATCAATTACAGGTGATCTATCTGTTGCATTACTTGTCAATGTGATAGGCACGAATAATGACTTCGCACCTGCAAGTTCATTTGTTTCATTAATATCAGATGCAACAACATTTGATACAGCAAGATCAAAGTTTTCATTTAATGGAATACTTAACGCACTTGCTAGTGCTGTTGTAGAGAATGATGTTTCACTACCACTTGGTGATGTACCAGTTGTATTTCTTAATGATGTAACTATCTTTGTATTTGGAAGTTCTAATGCACCTATCAAAGTTTTACCAGATTCGTATCTATAGTTTTCTGATGCATAGACATTGTTACCACCAACTTCACTTGTTGTTGATCCACCACTAATTGTTGGTGCAGTTGTTAAACTTACTGTGTATGAATCCATACCAATGTTTGCAAGAGCAGTGTGAACTTTGTTTATCTCTGTCAATGGTGTTCCAAGTATTTGATACAATTCAACTGTATCACCACTTGCATGATTTACAGCAGTTGATCCGTCAGTTGCTCTTGTCAATGATGAAACAGTTCCACTACTATTTGAACCTGTGATTATTTCATTTCCAATCTTTAATGTTATACTTCCAGCTGGGAAATTAGTATTTGATGTCAATGTTAACGATGTATCAGAGGCAGTTATCGCTCCGTTTAATGTCGTACTGATACCTGATGAGACACCTGTAATTCTTACATTGTTAGAAGTTGAATACATACCATGATCTATATGTTTTACTTTTAATACTGTTGAACTGTTTGTTAATATGATAGGATTTGATTTTAGTCTCTTACCATAAACAGTTGTTCCTAATTCATTTGATACTGCCTCACCAATTACTTTATTTTGTAAAGTTAGTGTTCCAACTTTGGATGTATCAAAAGATGCTTTCTTTACTGTGAACTTCATATCTTCAGATTGTATTGCAGTCCAAGTTGAATTGTTTTGTGATTTAAATAATACACCTAAATGTGGTTGTTTAGATACAATTCTTGTTCCACCAATATCTGTTTGACCCATTTGTGAAATCCAAATCGCAGGTGAGTTTGAATGTGTTCTAATAACGATACAATATTCTTGTCCTTCTTTTACAAACACAGGTGAGTCAAATGTATATGTTGTGGCAGTTGATGCATCAGTTGATGTGTTTATATCTGCGGCCTGTAAAAGTTTTCTACCAAATGGTAAAATTTTTGGACCAGGGTATCCATTGATTACATTTCTTAATTCTATCCAAACAGGTTGATCATTATCTTTTGCACCGAAGTATAAATCTACAGATGTTAAGAAACATCCACCTGGTTCTTCGATGATAAATGTTTGAGCAATAGGATCATTATATCCACATCTTACTTTTCTAAGTGATAAACCCGAAACATTTGTGGTTCTAAATCGCCCTGCTCCAGCAACGAAACCTGATAATGCATAAGCATTTCCTTTTTCTTCAATATCACGATCTCTACCTTGATCCTCTACACTGATTGTTCTTGTTGATGTGTCAAGTATAGATGTTGTTTCAGTTACAAAATTTTGAGACACAGTTGCATTTCTTGTTGCAAGAATTGTTTCTTGTTCAGTTTCTAAAATACCTTTTGCTTGATATGTAACACTGGCTGCAGTCTTTGGAAGAGTGACTTGATTATTGTCTGAACTTGATGTTAATCTAAATTCTACTTCACCAGTTTTAAATTTAGGAATATTCTCTTGACCTTTGAATCTATACTCAGGTATTCTAAATGATCCATTTACGTTACCAGTTGAATTTGTAATTAGTTGAGAACCTTCAACAACTGTTGATGCATTTGTAAATTCTGTAGATGAAGGTGTAACAAAATTTGCAACAGCAGTTCCGTCAAAGAAAGGATAAACTTTTGTATTAGGATAGAAACCTGTGCCAGTAAAGTTTATTGTTCTAGGTCTAATCCAAGGTATCAATGCTTTGGAAATAGTTCTTGTTCCTTGTGTTTCTTCTTCAACTTGTTCTACTAACTCTGTTCTAATACCTGTTCTACTTAAATCTGATCTAGTTGTTTCAATACTTCTTGTAATTAAATTACGACCCTGTCTAACTTTTTCTGTTTTCGTAGATACGACACCTGACCATTGTGTTTCCCATGAGTTCCAAATTGTTCCAAGTCTATTTTCATTTGCAGCTAAAACTGCATCATAGTTTCCGTCAATGTTAATAATAATATCTGGTTTAGTTTCAGTTTCAAACCATTCATCACCTGGTGGATCTAAATCAATATTACCTACCCAGTTTGCATTTAGATATGGATTTACTTTTTCAAGTGTTGTTGCATATGGATTTTCTGACTGAACAACTTCAGTATAAGGAAGAGTAATAAGATCACCAGTTCTTTGATAACTTAATGCAGTTCTCTCATCAGTTGAAGATACTGTTTCTTCAAGTGTTGCAGCTCTCAATACACACTTAGGTCTTAACTCTTTATTTTCTTGATCAATCGCATTTTTGTAATCTTTATTTTTTACGTCACCAACTCTATGACCTGCAAAGTTATCTACGATGAAACCAGATTTAAATCTATTTAATCCATTTGCATCGACTACTTCAAATGATTCTGCGTCTCTTTCTAATAGTGATAAGTTTGTATAATATTCTAAGTTCTGAATTCTCTTTTGCAGTTTACCAATATCTTTCATTGTAAATCTTTGATTTTTGATTCTTTGAATATTTACGTCTGTTGGTTTAAATGTAAATGCAGGTATATACATTGTGGCAAGTTTCATTGCACCGTCTATATCTTTTGGTTCGTTAGGAACTTCGGCAGGTGTTCCTTCAACAATTTTAAATGATCCACTTTGTGTTAAGAATAAAGAAGCAATTTTATTTAAATAGAATTCAAAGTCTAATGTTCCTAATGTACCTGGTTTAGGTGTGTCAACTGTAGAACCACCTGCGCCATCAAACTGTCTATGAAAGAAATCAAATGAACTACCAGTAATTGTATCTACGGCTGCAAGAGTCGTTGATGACCCTGTTATATTTTCACAAGTTGGTCTAAAGTCTAAACAATCTGATAAATCAAACTCACCAGTTGGTTCTGGTTCATCTGGGTCAACTCTCGTTGCAGTATAAGTTGGAATATCATCATATCCCATACGACCACCTATATCAGAATATGAATCGACACTAAAGAATAATCCACTTGAATGATCAAAGAAGTCAAATACAACTAATAATCTTCCTCTTGGTTTTGAAGCTTCAGGTTTTAATTGTATTCTTGAAATATCATAAAAGTTATCTCTTTGACCTGTATCTAAAGTATAGTTTGATGTAATTACTTTTGATCCAGCAGTAAGTGATGATATTGTCGCAGTGGCACCTGATGATGCACCTGTAATTGTCTCACTCGCAGAAAAATCAGTTGCACCTGCACCATTGATCAAATAATATGATATTGGTGTTGTAGGATGAACGATATGAGCAGTCGCACCAGATGTTCCACCAGTAATTTTCTCACCTCTTATGAATGTTCCATTTACATTTGATAATGTAAGTGTTGGTAAACTCGCATCTGTGCTTGTATCCTCTGAGTCAAATACAGCACCTAAATTAAATGCATCTGCTCTTCCTAAAGAGATTGTAGAGTCAGTTGCTTTAGTTCCAAATGCACCTGATGTCGCACCTGCAACTTTAACTTGTTTTGATAAGTTTGTTGTTTTAATTCTTTGTGTAATATTTGTTTTCAACATGGTTGCAGTCAACATAACTTTTGCAGCATTACCAAAACTTGAATTATCTGTAATTGTTATTGTTGACGTGCCTGTTCCAGCAACATTACCACTTATTGAAACTATGTCACCTTGAACAGAACTACCACTACCTGCTGTTAATACGTTAAGTGTATAATCTTTTTCTGTATGTGATAAGAATGTTTCATTTGCCCCAGCAGTAAATGATACTGCACCAGATGAGTTAGTTGTACCTACGAACTGTCTTCTAATAGTAAATGATGTGTCAGATATTCCGTTATTCGCAGTTGTTAATAATGTTTTGATTGCTGATTTTGAAAGTTTATATAATGCAATATTTTTTTCTGAATTTGTAAGAGCTCCTACCTGTCTAGTCTCTAACGCAATTGTTGATGTACCATCTGCTTCTGAAACAAAGTTTGCATTTTCATTTGTTCCACCTGAGTCTGTTCCGTCAGCAAGTAGTGATCCCACTACGTTACCTGTGAGAACTAAGTCGGCAGTAAAGTCTTGACCTGCGTCATCATCATCTTGGAATAATGACCTTGCTTGTGAAATGTCATGTGTAACAACTTCAGATATTGTCAAATCAGCATTTGCAGAATCTTCAACTATTTGATCTGATTCAGAACTATCAGATGCAGTAATTTTTTCACCTGATACAAAAGTACCTGAGACATTTGTTAGAACAACTGTTTGACCAGATGTCAAACTTCCAAAAACAAAACCTGTTGCACCTGATGTAACACCTGTAACTTGTATTCCACCATTTGAGTGATTTGATAACAATGTTGCAGAGGGTTCGCCTGATAAAGTTAAGTATGTAAATGGACGAATATCAAAAACAAACAATTTGTATATCGCATCTGTATTTCCAGCACTACCAGAATCAAACTCTATTGTTCTTGCTCTACATACACCAATTTGTCTACCTGATGCTGTTCCTCTAGTTTGTATAACATCATCATGTATTTGAATTTGTTTATATGGTGTTGTCTCACCACTAATGTCTGAAACTTGTGGTTGATTATATAAGTTATCAATTTTTAAGAAGTTTCCTAGTTCTGTATTTAATGTACCAGTATTTACTGTATCAAAACTTCTTGCCTTGTTTACATCTTTAAATGTGATCGCAGTTTTTTCTATTTCATATCCACGAACATATGCTTTACCTGGTGATACTGCAAGAACAAACTTATCTTCAGTTGCGGCATTTCCGTCTTGTGTCTCATCATTTGCATTTGCATAAACACCTCTAAACTCTTCACCTTTTACTGTAGATGTAATACCTTCTCTTGCATCTATCTGAAATGGTCTTACTGTGTAATCACCTGACTCATCAAATGTTCTTCTTGCAAGTGTATCACCGAATACAGAATATTCAGTTGGTCTTGCTTCAAGTTCAGTAGAACCTTCATTAACTGTAAGTATTTCAACAAAATTTTCATCGGCAGTAGATGATAAAGGTATGGATGTTAATGTTAAACTTATTTTTAAACGATGAGCACCTTTGGCCGCAAAGTTAGAAGCACCTGTTGCATTATCAGTCAACGACTCATCTGTCTCTGGTGATACCAACTCCTCTGATACTGTAAACCCTACTCTACCCGTTGCTTCTTGACTTGTATCTGATAAAACTACAGTCTGTTCTTCCATTTGAACAAATGTTCCACGAATATAATAAACACCATTACCTGCTGTGACGGCAGTTCCTATTTGAGATGCAGTCGTATCATCTGCTGGTGTAAATGTAGTTGCTGAATTAGCATTGATAGAATATGCAGTTGTATGAGTAATGGCTGCATCTGCAAAAATATTTTCGCCATCTTGGAAAACTGTTGTTTCTAAATCAGAACCTGCTGAAACATAGTGAACATAAAGTAAAGGTTGAGTTGTTGCAGTTGCAGCTTTGAATCCTATAACTTTTGCTCTCACTCCACTTGTTGCACCTTGTATCTCTATAGGTGATGATGCATTATAATATTGTGATACATCAATTGTTTCACCTGCAAAGGTTGATGCAAGTCTGATAGAGTAATAATTAGGATTTATATTTTGATTACCAGGTATGACAGCAGTTCCTTCTTGGAACATGTGATTACCAAATCTTTCAATTTGATTTTGTAAGATAGATTGTAGTTGCGTTAGTTCTCTGGCTTGTACAGCAAAGCCTGGTCTAAACAAGATACGATGAAAGTTTTTATCTGTAGAGAAATCATCGTAATATGGTGCAACATTTAAATCTGTTTTTTGTGCCATATTAGAACTCTATAATAATCTTTATGTCTTCGGTTTGGTCTGAAACCCTTTGTATTGGTTTTCTATTCTCAGTGTAAATTATGTTACCAGAATCAAATTTAAGTTCTGGGTTTGCATAACCACTTGTTAATGTTATTGTGTTACCACCTGCAAGTGTGACTGTCTCTGAACCTGTTGTACTTGGTGTTCCAACAGCACCACTTGTAGCACCAGTGATATTATTTGCACCACTAAATGCTGTAAATGATTGGGTCGTAGTTGCAGTTCCATAACTAGAGAATCTCTCTTGTTGATAATATAATAATTTTCTAGAATTATCCCATTCAACCACTCTACCAATAGCACCTGTTGTTGCTTGTGTAATCTGTTCATCAACATCGAAGTTACCAGTGTTAGATGAAAACTTAACAACATAAGTCATTCTTCTTGTTGATGCAGTTGCCACTGTTGATGTTCCAAAGTCTGTAGGATCAACAACAATACCTACATTTCTAAAATCGTTTGCAACTGTAAAGTCATCACCTTCTGCTTGTGTAAGTGTTGTATTAGTCATGACGAAGTGTCCACCTAGTTCATTAACAGCATTATTTCCATGACCACCTTTAGGTGAGATGATTGGACGAATTACAGCGCCTGTACCAGAACCAACAGTTGTTGATGAAGATAAACTTGCATCTGAAAATACATTTGTTAATGATACGTTTGCAAAAGTATAACCTGATCCACCTGCATGTATAGTTGTGTCTGTTCCAGCAGTTAATCCAAAGTCTGCAAAAGATCCACCTGAAACTGTTCCACGAACTATCGCACCAGATGATGTTCCTTGACTTGTTCCGTCACCAAAAATAGGAAAGTAATAAGTTCCGTCTGTATAACCTGATCCAGCAGTAACTGCTAGTGATTCTATTTTTCCGTCAGTTGCAGCTGCCGCCACAGTTGAGTCTGTTCCACCATTATTGTTTAATACTTTGTAAACATTATTACCTGATGTTACAAAATAAAAATTACCTTGATATATTGAAGATGCACCTGATGTTGTAGTATTAGATGATGTTACTTGATCATCATATCTATCAAAAACTGTACTATTAACCCAGTTAACTCTAGGAAGAGCATTAGAGATATCTGAACTTGTAATAAGTTTTGCGGCCAACATAGAATCATATCTGTAAAATTCGTTTGATACTGCGTCTGCTGGTGTTGGTGGATTTGTATCTGAACCTCCACTTGTGCCACTTGTGAATGGCGTTGCCTTACCTATGAAAAGGTAATATGTAGATTTTGATGCCTCAGAAAATGATTCAACGAATTGTGAAGCATTATGTAATCTGAACTTCTCTGTAATTATTGCTGTCATGACTTACTCTTCCTTTGTTATATTTATACTCTTATTTATACTACGAAACAGATATTCCTATCACTGAACTTAAGGTCACTGGCACACTTCCCTTTGAAATTAAGTCATTTGGTCTACCTTCGTTTAAACTTAAATCAAAATTTTGATGAGGTATCTGTCCTTCATCAAAAAATATCTTTGTTTGTTCTGCTAATAATAGATTTGTTTGTGCATCTATGTCAGAAAAATCTATTTCATACAAAATAGCGAACCCTGCATCAGTGCCATTTATATCTGTGCCGTCTAAAACAAGGTTATCTATCTCAGAATCTTCTAATAAAACACTATCTTTTATCTCAGGTTGTAGTGATCTTTCTAATGCAAGTAAGTGTCCGTTTGTTCCAAGTGTTCCAATCTCTGCTTCTAAATGAACAACATTTGAGTTTGGCGAATAATCTTCTATTTCTAGAACTCCATTTGCCTCTTGTGCAAAATTTTTATTTCCTAAGATTTGTTCACTTATCATTCTTTCATTTGATTCACCTAAAATTAATCCACCACCTTCAAGTTCTATTCCGTCATCATCATTTGTTCCAGCGTTGATATCACTTTGTCCGCTTTGTAAATGTACAAAAGGATTTTGAACTCCAATGGTTCCCTCTTCTAAAGTTAAAAATCTACCAGTCTCACTTTTAAGTGGTGTCACACTATCAAACTCAGATATAATTTTACTTTCTAATTTAAATCCTTCAACCGATGCTGGATTCTCTAATAGTATTTTACTGTTTCTAATTATGTCAACAATTCTAATACCATCCATATCTGAAATTGTTATTAGTTCAACATCAGTAGGGTTATCTTGTAGTAAAGTCTCCCCTTCATTTTGAACTGTGTTAGTAGGAAATGAAAAAATAGAATCCTCTGCGATAAGGTTAACTTGTATCGATCTTTGTAGTGAGTCCTCTGCGATAAGATTATCACCATTAGTTTCTTGAACAATAAAGTTGACTATACCTAAAGGTTCTGTTCCGTCTAAAACTATTTTACCATGAAGTGTATCTTCTAGTTGTATGCCATCACCGTCCTGAGCACCAAATGAACTTTTACCTAAATGTAATAATAAATTTTTTTGTGCCACTATCTTGCCCTCGCTTGTGATTGTACAACATATTTAAAGTTAGGAATAAATGCAAGTTCGTGATCTCCACCTTGTGTTGTTGCTGTCTCTGCAAATATTCTATTACCTTTTCCATAAACTGTAATTGTTCCGTCTTCACATTTAATACTTTCATTCGCATCTTGTGATAAGAAACTTTCTGCTATCATATTGACATTGCCTAAATCATCCTCTGCAATGATTGTGCTTCCAGCGTTTGATGATGAACCATCACTACCATCAAGTGCAAGTGTAGATGTAGATGAACCATCGATTGTAATTCTATCAGTTCTATTACCAATTCTTGCACCAACTCTTGGCACATGATGTCTTCTTTGCACAACTTCATCAAATAAGAATTCAAATGTAGATGCAAGTATCGGTGAGAATGTATCAACTGTATCAACTGGGTCTTGTTGTTGTGAACCTGCATTTTGTAATGCAACTGAAATAAATGATGCGACAGATACTTTTCCAAAAGGTGCAAAACCAGCAGGGTGTACTGCCTTCTTTAATTCATTTAAGAATGTTGCAGTTGATTGACCAACTTGTACTTCATATGAAAACTGTTGATAATAGAATGAGTCTTGTACTCTGATTAAGTCTTCGCCAACTAAAGATTTTATGTTTATATAATTACCCACTGTATCTTGTGTGACATTAACACCAACACTTGCAGTTCCTATATCTGCTAATAAAATTGTACCAGTTGCACCACCTGAGTCTGTAATTACTACATCTTTACCTGAGAAGTCAATATCATCTTGATTAATAATATTTTGACCTGCATTATTTTGTGAACTATCAGTTCCGTCAAGAACCATGTGATCACCTATTGATGTTGAGTTTTGTGTTTCACCAACCAACCTATCACCTGTCTCTGCAATAATTAAATTACCATGTTGCTCGTTCTTTAATCTTTGACCTGTCTCACCTGCTAAAAATCTTGTGCCTATCTATACCAAGTAACGGATTCTCACCTGCAGGCGTTTCAATTAATAATCTATCTTTGTTGACACTTGTTCCGTTTAATAAAATATTATCACCAACATCTGTTAGTATTGTATTTCTAGATACGACTTCAATCTTTCCACCTGCACCTGCATCATTGGGTGAATAATAAAATAATTGTGGTGCATCATCTGCCACAACTATTTGTATGAATGCACCTGTAGTTCCTATAGGTGTTGTTATACCAGACTTAGTTACACCTGTCGTATATTCAGATCCACTCGCATGTGTTCCGTTGGCAGTAGATGAAAATAAAAATTGATGATTTAAAGTTGTGTCTGCATTATATAATGATGAGTCAGACAAATCAAAATAATATGTGTTTCCTTTTTTTATTCTTAATTGTTTTTGTTTGACATTATCAACAATAAAATAATCTTGTGCGTTAACGTCTGGTTCATCAAAAAATTTTACATCAACACGAATAAATTTAGTTGCCTCAACTGTGGCACTTGTTGCATCTAAAATAATATTATCATCATCATCGGTCTCTTCTATTTGCACATCTTCTGCTAATATGTTATTCTCATTCAGTGCCGAACTATGACCTTCTTGGACTTGAGGTATATTGAAGGCTGATGATTGTTCTAAATCAAATTTTATTGTATTTTCAAAAGTTGTATTTAATTGTTGTTTATCTGAATCGTAACTTTTTACTGTTCCAACATGAGTTGTTAAAGTATTGTCAGCTGCAAAAGTGCCAGTAACATCTTTTAAAATAAAGTGTGCGATTAATTCTGCATCAGGTTTATCATTTGGATTATAATCAAAACCACTGTCGTTAACAACTAAAGAATCTATCGCACCAATATCATTTGTAAGTGCAAGAAGTTTAGTGCCTGAACCATTTGATGATTGCACTGTTATTGTAGGTAGTGCATCATATCCCTCACCTTTGTTTGTTAAGAATACATCTCTAATTGATGATGCTTCGGCATCAGTTGCGAAAGTATCATGTTCAAGCATAATTAAATCTTCATCTGATTGGAACGCATCTAAAGATACCTGAGTTTCGTTTGTTAATAAATTATCACCTGCATCTGAACTTGATAAATCTGTTCCGTCTAAAATTAAAAGATCATTTTCTTTTGGTGGATATTCAACATAAGGACTACTATCATATGACCCAGTTGGAAAGTCTGCTGTGCCGTGATTGACTTGAGAGTTTGGCATATAAAAAGTAAGACCTGGGTATTCTAAAAAAGTATGTGCGTGTGAATTATCTTCTCCACCTGCACCTGATTGTGTTAAAAATAATGGATAAAAGTAACCTGTTTTACCAGCACCTTTTTGATCATACTCTGCTGTACCATAAAGATAGAATGGGCCGTCTATTACATCTGTTGATTCTAATGCAATGTTAAATGGTTCCTCAGTTGATGTAGTTCCCACATCTATAATCAAACTACCTGAACTATCCTCTAATAATATACCACCACCAACGGCAGACACTACACCTTCTGCTCTTGTTATTCCGTCACCACCTGTAAAAGTAAGTTTATCATTTACTTCATAACCACTACCAACAGTTTGTATAAAGACATCAGATACAGAACCTCTTTTTATTTTATCTACAAGTACATCAGCAAAACCATTTCCTTTAGTATTATCAATTGTTAAGGCTTCTTTCGCTGTGTGTAATATACCATCATTGATTACAGTTGCATCATTGACAATCGATTTAATTCTAAATGTGATTGGGGTGTCTGTTCTGTTAGATGTTAAATTTATTATTTCACCACTTTCAAAAGTTCCTAAAACATCTTCGATATCAAGTTCGGCAACAGAGGCTGCGTCTTGTTGAAACACAGAAGCAGAATCTACAGTTGCAGTTGCACCTGAATCATCACCTGTAATAATTTGACCAACTGTTTCATCAGCGGCTGCACCTAGTGACTCACATCTAATTTTTAATTTCTTTCGCCAGTTACCACCAGATACATTTAGAATGTTTTCGTTAGGATAAAATATATCTGCATTTTCACCTAAGAGTATTCTCATAAAAAGTTTATGACCTTCTCTTGTTCCTTTTGCAGAGTATAAGTCTTTAATATTTTTTACAAGTTTTCTTTTTGATATACCATTTGCAAGAGACTTTGGTATGACATTTAAAAATGCTTCTCTAAACTGATCGAAGTATTCAAAGATAGTGTTATCAACATTTGCATAATCTAACATCTGTTGAATATTTTGAACAGGGTTTGTTTTGTATGCTGTTAGTTTTGCTTCTGCACCTGAAGTTCCACCTGTGACAGTTTCATTCAATTCAAATCTTTGATTAGATGTAATATAGATTACACTGTTTCTTAAATCTGTAACTAATACTGTGGCAGTTGCACCTGACGTTTGACCCGTAACAGTTTCACCTACTGTAAACGCAACAGAATCTTCTAATGATATTCTATCACCTGTCTCTTCTAAAACGTAGGATGTTGTTGTAGGTTCTTGTATAAGATAATTTGTAGTCGTTGCAAAGGTCATCTTTGCAGACTCTAAGAATTTGTAAAAGTCTCTTACAAAAAGTCTATAAGTTTCAAAGTCCTCGTCTTGTATAAAGTCAGGTAGTTGACCTTTTACAAGAGGCGATACTTTTTTTGTAAATGTAGGATCATGCATTTTTACTCATCTCAATAACTAGAACTTGAACTAGATGAACTAGAACTTGAACTAGACGAAGTAGAACTTGTACCTGATGAACCATAAGTTGATGTTCCACTTGAAGTTGCTACACTTGTTGTTGCAGTTGAACCTGAACCAGTTGTACTAAATGCTGTACCAGATGTTGTTGCAGTGTCAGATGCACCACTCACTGTTGAGTTTGCAAAATCTATTTCTAGAATTTGATTTCTTACAGGCACAATATCATTTGTACTTGGTGTAACAATAATTCTAATTCTTGTTGATGTTAAACTATCCACATTTGAAACACCTGTAATGTTTATATTATTAATTGTAATCAAACCAGAATCATAATCTATTGACCCTGCATTTGAATCTGCATAACTTCTTGTAGTTCCAACTATAGAATATCTTCTAATATTTCCTTGACCATCATCATCAAAGAAAAATTCTGATGTTGTGTCAGTTCCAACTTTAAAACCTGTCGATGAAACTATACCACCAAGTGATCCAAGATAACCGTCCTCTGGGTGTAATAGTGCATTGTTAAATGGAATATTGTAAGATGTTGTTGTTCCTTGTATTGGTGTAAAAAATTTAGATAGTTTTACACTTGTGGTATTATTCAAAACTGAATTGTCTGCTTCATCAATAATTTTTGAAACGGCAGATGCTCGATACTGTGAGTTAAATGTTTGTAGTGTGCTTGAGTTATATGTTTGTAAAGCAGTTGTAATCAAACCATTTATATCTGATGCACCAAGTGTCGTTGCAGATGAGTTGAAAGTATAACTTACATCAAGTCTTAAAAAAGTTGTATCTGGGTCAACTATAACAGGTGTTATAGATGCGACTGTATAAGGTTTTAAATCATTTACTAATTGTGCTTTTTGTGAAGTGGTTAAGTTTGCACCAGTTGTAGATTTGACTGATATAAAAACTTTACCAAACTCTGGTGTAGAACTCACACCCGTTGCAGAATTATAACTTCCGTCCTCTCCACCAAATACTGAAACTGCTTGTGTATTTGCAAAAAGTCTTTTTACCAAAGACTCATAATCTGATGTTGTAACTGCTCTTCCTTGTGATGCATAGTTTAATGGTGCATTTAATTTTATTGATCTTAGTGTTTCAGGTTCTGCACCACCTATTGCATTTGCAACTGTAGTAACTGTAATATTAGTTTCACTTGCAATAGAACTTGGTGGACTGAATAAGGATGCACCATTTGCTTCTGATTTATTTGTAACAACATATTTAAGTAAAACAATGTTGCCATCGGCAAGTGCTTTTGAAACTACATCATCGCCAAAGTAAACTTCAAAAAGTCCACCTTCAGTTTCTTGTAAATAATAAACTGTAGATGAACCAGTCAACTGTGTGATGTCAGTTGCCTTTGTGTAGGTTGTTGATGTTGTATCAGTTGCAGAGTTTTGAACTGTTACTGTAAGTGTAGAAGTATCAGCACGATTGTCTCTTAATAAAAATCTTTGTGATAGGTCAGATGTATCTACTGTGTATCTTGTTGTAATATATGTTCCTTCAAAAACTTCAATAGAATCAAAGTTAACAGAATTACCAAACTTAAATTTTTGTATATCACTTGATGTTACAAAATTATAATCAGTGCCATCATAAGTTGTAGAAAACTTTGTACCTGCTGGCATTGTGATAGATGCTTGATCAGAAACTATTGAAACACTAATTGTGGCTTTGGCTGCACGAGCAGATTGAACTTCATAACCTAAAGTTTTAGCATGTGATACTACAGATGAACGCAAACCTGCTGTATCTAAAAACATTTCATTGGCAACCATGTTTGCATTGTAACCAAGATAGTGTGTGTTGTATGCTAGAGTATCTAACAATACGTTCATCGCAGAACCATCAAAGTCGTAATCTTTTAGTACGTCTTGATCTTTTAAAAATGTTTTTAGGTTATCTTTGATTTGATCAAAGTCAAGTTCAGTGACTCTTAAATTTTTTTTGTTTACAGTTGTTGCCATTATCGTAATCTCTCTAGAAACACATCTAAGTTTACTAATTCAGTAGGATAGTTTCTTACATAAAAATCAACTGTTACTTCATATGCGTTGTTATCAAAGTTAGGAATACAACGAACTGCTTGTAATCTAGCACGAGGTTCAAAATTGTTAATTACATCTTCAATCTTTCTTGCAAGTACGACACTTGTAATAGGTGTCATGTTTTCAAATAACAAATCACGAACACCAGATGATATCTCTGGGTGGAAAGGTTTTTCGTGTGGATTGAATAATACTAAATTACGAATTGATCTTTTGACTGCTTGTATATCTTCGATAATATTGACATCTTTGTTTGTCTTTCTTGCGAAAAACAAATCTAGATCAGAATTAATTCTTGCTGACTTACTACTTTTATTTGTTAATTGTGCGTCTGTGCCAAAATTACCTGAGACATGTGCCATAAAGATACTCTCCTATAAGAGTATTTATACACTAATCACCGATGATTACAGAAGTTGAACCAGTTTCAATTACATTAGAACCATCACTACCAGAGATGCCAGGTGGATCATCACCTGTATCTGCTGTATCACCGACACGAGCAGCTCCCTTTGTACCAGAATTTAGATTGATTGTTATGCCTGTGCCACTATCTATTGTAATATTACCGTCTGCTTTGATTGTAAGATCGCCAGTAACATGAATTTTATCGTTACCTGTCACTGTTTTAAATCCATTTTTGTGTTGTGTAACTACATCACCATTAGGATGAAACTCTACAAAAGAACCTGACTTATGATAAATGTGTATTCTTTCTGCGTCTGTAGAGTCATCAATCTCTATAACATGACCTGACTCAGATTCAAAGACGTGATTCTTTGGGTAAACAGCATTGTAAGGACTTGCAGGTTCACCTGTTTCAGTATCAGGTGTTTTAGTAATTGTGTTTGTTCCTCTTGCAAGTTTATTAACATCAGACTCGTTTAGTTCTTTTGGATACACACCATTTGGATCGTTGAAACCTTTTGATGTATCGATAGACTGATTAGGAATACCAGGTAGTGTTCCCATAATAATAGGTTGTTGTCTTTCTATATCCATGAAAAAACCTACAACCCATGAACCCTCTACAATAAAACTTGGGGAAGTTCCTATACCAGAGTTTGCTGAACTTGTCGTTGGCATCATAACTGTCGCCCAAGGTAGATCCTCTGTTGGTATTGAATTTTTATTATCTGTGTGATGACCGAGTACACGAACTTGTACTCTACCGATTTGACTTGGATCGTTTCTTGATTCTACTACGCCAACGAACCAATGAAATCCGTCCTTACCCATGAAATTACTATTTGTCATAGTAATATTTATCTGTTATAACTTATAACATCCTTGATTGATGAGTTTTGAAAGTTTCTAGGAACTGACCAAAGTGTATTTTTAAGATTACCTGCTAACATAATTCGCTCACCTTCGACAGGTTTGACTTCATGTCGTATCCAGCCTGGGAAAACAATCAGATCACCTGGTCGTGGATTGTACTCATAGTTCGCAGTAGGAAATACTAATGGTGCATAGTTTGGCATTTTAACATAATAACCAAACGCATATTGATATGGCCAATGAGAATGTTCTCTTGCTGATGTCTTTTCTGTGTAATGCACACCCCACATCTCATGACACTCAAACTTTGTCTTTGCCATTTTGGCGCTGATACTCTCTGCAAGACGACAAGCTTGAGTTGCAATCCAATTGTATGAGTCACTTTCATTGTGAACATACCAATCAGTCATTCTTGCTTCGACATTTGATGTACGAACTACTCCAACCTTTTCAAGTGTTGTTAATTCTAAATCAATATGTAAAGGAACTTGTTGACCAGTTTTACGATTAATGTCTATTGACATCGCATCGTCATAAATGTTTCGTATTGCAAAAGGATATTTTTCAATCACTTCAATATAATCTTTTGGTCGATTGAGATCAGACAAAGATATCTTTTTATCTATATTTGCTTTATGCATTTCTTAATATAACATTAAATATATTACTTGTCAAGGGTTCATTCTTTCGTGTCACAACTAAAAAGAACCCTCCGTTTCCAGCACCAAGTAATTTATGTGCCAATATTTGATCACGTTTCTCACAAAACTCATCAAGGTCTCTTACTTTTTTGTTTTGTGTAATGTATTTACTTGTAGATTTTTTGATATTCCAATTTTCTGAAATACATTTTACAAACTCTTTGTACTCTTCTCGTTCTAATAACTTTCTCGCATGTAGTGTGAGATCATATAACGGAAGTATTTTGTCTATATTTTTTTCTAGATCATTTAAAATTTTTGATGATGAACGATTGACACCAGTAGGAATCAAATCAAAGTTATAATAATCATTTAACTTGTTTGGTATGTAATCTACATCATAGATTTCATCGTCTTCCGTCCAAATACCTTTGAGACCTGGGTAGATACAACCAAAAGGATCTTGAAAACCTGTGTTAGGATTAAATTTTCTTTCTATTTTCAACGCTAGTCTTGCGATTTCATAATCACTCATCACTTTTTTTGTAAAAATACAACACGCTTTGATTAAAGAAATCAAGTAAGATGAAGAACTTGCCAGTCCACTACCATAAGAATAGATGTCACTTGTCAAATAAATGGAACAAGGCGGCATATCAAAGTGCAATAATACTTCTCGAACTAAATCATTTCGTATTTCTTGTATAGAATCACGCACTTCTCTTTTTGTATAGTTAATTAAATACTTTTTTTGATGTGTATTAAATCCATATGCGTCTCTTGAAAGAGTAACGTATGTATTAAAACGTGAAGTAAAAGAAATAATGTGTGATTTAGAATAATTTTTGATAAATTTTGGATGATCAGTTGATCCACCGAGTAAACAAATACGCAAAGGCGTTGAAGTTGTAATCATAATAAAAAATTTTTAAAGTTTAAGATGCGATATAACTTGTATAAGCATCTACATAACCGTTCCAAGTAGAAGTACCTAAAGTTGTAACTCCTAAAAAGGAACAAAGTTCAGTATAATGTGTTGCGTCCTTATCGATTATTTTATCTTGATACAAAACAAATGATTTTCCGTCTGAAGGATAAGTAATCGCAGCCATATTGTCAGAAAAATGTTTTAATCTTTCTGTTTGATTACTCACAGCAGGTAAACTATTAGCGGCTCGAACTGCTTCGATACGATTTTTAAATGTTGTTGTCCAAGAACTATGCGTCCAATCACTCCAAGTACAATGAATCACTTTAGAATTTGCCATTGAAACAATCTTATCATATAAAGTTGTATCAATATTACGAACTCCGTCAGAAACTTCGTTGTTATGAATATCACCGTAGATACAATTTGACTTATCACCTTGAACTTGCCAGACTAATCCGTTGGATGTTCCGTCTGTAGTCGCTTGATCATCGAGATAAGTTTTCAAAGCTGACGCTGTTTTATTTGTAACCTCAGTCGCAGTTTGAGATTCTCCAAAATAATAGTAATCTTTGTAAGGTGATGTTTGATCTGTCTTGAACATCTGAGAATCTGTGTATCCTAACGATCTTTGAACGATTTGAAAGATCAGACCGTGAAAGTCATCATGATTATGTGATATACAAAAAGTGGTTGCCATGTGTAATTACTCCGAATATATGTTTATTTATAAGAAAACCGACACGCAACCATACATTAGATTACACTCAAAGACGCTACGAGTCGCTTCGAGAATGCTCGCTGGTCAGATTACACTGACAAGAACATCATTCAATAGAATTGCAAACAGTATAAGTGCGTATTCAATTATCATTACGCTGTCGCTACTACACCTAATAGTATAAAGAATGATATACTAAACAGTAGAAATGTCAATAAACGTACCATTTCAAGATCCAAATATAATTAATACAAATACGATTGCCATCGATGTGACAAATAACGCTTTAATGTCAGGGGGAAGTATCATAGAGGTTCTCCAACTCCATAATGTTCTTTTTCTAAGTAGTAAGACTCACCATATTTGTAAATCTCCTCTACTAACTCAATTACAGAAGAACCAAAAGACAATTCCGCTAGATGTTTTGCCTTTTCAAGAGTGATTCCGTCATAATACCACTCCATGATCTGTTCTTCTTGTTCCATGTACATTGCTTTTACTTTTCCCATAATTTATCCTTTCGATATTTTTTATTATATAACATCCATACGGGTTTGTCAAGAGAATTTAGGGGGGTGGGGGTACGGTAATGTCGCATGTATATTGGTGGATTCTACGATTGCATTTATAGATTACGGCAAAGCGCCTCTCTTTTGGCCGGTGTGTCACCCTGTCGCAGTATTGCAGTAGGCCCGACTTCCACCCCACACCTAGAACTAGGAACTTTCAACGACTTTCTGCGATTGAGTACAGATATATCATCGTCTGTGTGGGCCACCAACTACCTTAACGGGCCTATCTGCGATGTCTCTCAGGTCACTCTAACATAATGTGATGTACCTGAGATACTCTTTTAGTATATCGTATTATGCGCCTATTGTCAAGGGTTAAGTATTATACGCTGAAATGCTATACTATACCCCCAGGCACATAACCTATTCTACCACAGGTTCGGGCTTTTGTCAAGGCCTTTCTGGCATTTTTTCGTATTATTCTGTCCG
>LULE01000335.1_pt1 | contig 19452 bp, 18 predicted proteins | sample 728231 | NCBI WGS metagenome assembly LULE01 (sample SAMN03860297, study PRJNA289734) | marine metagenome | biome: seawater column; feature: ocean; material: water; isolation source: Red Sea water column Station 192 - depth 10m | place: Saudi Arabia: Red Sea | collected 2011-10-15 | depth 10 m | reverse complement strand
AATTGTCACAGGCTAGAGCATTCCTCTTGACAGAAGACATAGAACACCTATGTTATAATTATTCTACCACACAAAGGTTCGTGTGTTAGTTGGTTCATAGTAATTCAAGGTAAGCCTACGGAGTAATCCCTGGCGGAGTGCGGTTTTTTCATGGTCCGCACTTTTGTTAGTCCTTGGGGGCTGTTCCGTTTTATCAGGCGCGGGACAGCCCCTTTTACTAGAACAACCGTTGAGGGATTTTAATATCAGGCGGTACTACGATGGGTTCTTGTCCAACCTTCTTCTTGCGGTTATATTTACGTATCTCTGGTTCGGTATTAAATCCAAACGCCCTGTTTATAATTTCACTATAAGGTCCAAAAGCTGTTATATCTTTAGGTTGAACCTTCTGTCCATTGGCAAGTTTTTGCATGATAAATAACATATCACCCGACATTTGCAAAGATACCGGAGCAAAGTAAGAAACAGCCGCACCAAAAATACCTTCTCTTTTTATTTTGTATCCCGTGTAGGTGCTGATACCCAGTGGCGATAGTAAAGCATTAAAGATGTAGTCATTGAAATATCCAAGTCTTCCTGCTATGAAATCCTTTAATCCCGCAACCGGCACACCAACTCCCGCTAAGGCAAATAATAACATAAATAAATCAGACAACGCCCGGCGTTTTTCGAGGGCAGACAGTCTTGGATTGGCAATACGCTGAATAATTTCTGACCGAACGCTATTCATTTGATTTACCATGAAGCTCTTCATCATGTAAAAGATCTGAGCATTTGGATTTATTGTAGCGGCCAGTGGACGGCTACCTTTGCTCATGGGCTGAGATTCGTTGAGTCTTGAAAATAAAACCTGCCTAACTATGGGTGCATTTCTAAATTGCTCTGCATCAGGCTTGCCCGGCTTGAACCTTTTGAGTTCAGCCATGAATTGAATTTGTTCGTTTGGACTCAATCCAAGGTAAGCAAGTTCTGAAACAAATAGCTTTGATTTATTGCTGTTGCGATCTCGATAGTACTCTTTGGTCAGTTTTCTGTATCGATTGAAGTTCGCAGTAAGATTAGCGTTCTTCATCCTCATGTCCAACTGCCTGAAGCCGGTAGTCGTTAACAATTTTCTAAGTGCCTTGTTACTAAAATTAGCTGCCTTAGCCAACCTAGATCCGTCTGTCCTTGCAGTCTTGTCCTGAACAAACTCACTAGCAATTTGTTCTACATCTATATCAACCATCTGACCCTTTACATCGGTTCTAAGCACCGCAGCTAAAGTTCCGATTGGATTGTTTCTTACCATGACAAAGCTGGTATCCAGGAGTTGCGATAAGGTTGAGGTGAACTCTACAAGTCCTGATATGTAACCCAGGCTTCTAAGTAATTCTAACGGCGCAGCCTCTTGCTTTCTGACTCTGACTGCCCGTTGAAATATGTCTGGGATGATTCCTTCTGCTTGCTCTTCCGTGATGCGGTTAGCTGCTACAAGTTCTCTTAACAAAACGGACAGGTCACTAGGCACTTCGTTTTTATTTATCTTAATACCCGTGTCCTCATACGTGTAGCGACGACCAACAGCACGCAGTGTCTCAAGCGATGATGTCATGTTATAGATGTATCTTTCTAGAGCTACATCAATGTCATCGTAAGCATCAATAATTTTTGACGGAATTAGATCACCCTCAAGAACTCCAACCGTTCTTTCTTTAGTACTGCTAGGTGTTGCACCCTTGGGCTTTTTAAATCCTTGCTGCCTCAAATAATCGTCGAAGTAAATAGCTTCATAGTAAGCTGTTTCTTGGCTTCCTAATACAGGTATAATCTCCTTGTTAGCTAACTCACGAATAGACTCAGGGATGGGTTTACCTTCTGCCTGTAACCTATCTATTTCAGCACGGGCATCTCGGATCTCTTGGTTCTGGCCCTTAATAATTACATTACCTTCGCTGTCTTTCGTTCCTTTGATATACTCCCGGAAGCCAGTCTTAGCAGACTTGCCATAATAATTTTTTACTTTTTCTAAGTCATTGATAAAGCGAGGCATGTAGTCATACACCTTGCCCATCTCAACACCTGCCTTAGTTCCCTCGTCCAGGATTTCGTCCAAGATAAACCTGGGTCCTAGCTGGAAATCATTATACATTCCATATTTCTTAAGGAGTGCATCTCTTTCTTTAACAAAATTCTGGCCGCGTTCGCTGACTGATACTTCACTGAACAACAATAATCTTTTTAGTCTTTGGAAGTCCCGCTTGCTTTTCTTTTCAATGCCCCTGTATTTTTCTACGAAGGGCAAGGCGGCTCTCAATCTGTCCAGAGATTTGCTTTCAATGTTGTAGTAGTACTGATTGCTAAAGTTTTTTAAGGCTGGATCAATATCGGCCAGCAAAGCATTCATTGTTTTCGCGTACTTATCAAAAGCCGTGATTTCTATTTTTCGTTCATTGAAGGGTTCGCCCTGAACAGCAAATCCGTAATTAGAATTAGGGAAGACTGGAGCCGACTGAGCCGTAGCTTCTTTGACGATTGTCTGGTTGATAAGCCTAGCACTGGGATCAATCTGCTGTAACAGTTCGGCAGAAGCACGGATAACTCCAGCGGCCTCTGGGTTTGCTTTAACTTCCGTTCCTAAAGTTCTAGCCAAGTAGGACTGCACTGACTTCAAAAGGGACTTGAGTTTTTCAAATGCTGGTCCTTTGCGAATGTAGCTCTCGGTAATATCTCCATACAATGCTTGCTGTATAGCAGCCCGACTGTACTCAGCACCAAACTGTGCGTCAGTCTCTAGACCTGAATAAACCTCTGATATAGCTGTGCGCTGTTCCGGTGTCAGGCTTTGTCCTAAGCTAGACATAAATGACTGAAATGCTTCGCCCTCATTCTTGCCCTTGGCTTTTTGTAAAATAACCTTGGACATTGCTGCGTGAATCATTTCTTCACGCATAGCAGCAGTTACATACTTTTGGTCTTGTCGAGCAAGTGCCGCTGGGTTGTACTCAATAACGCCCTGTGTAGCATTGTATTGAGCTAGAGGAACCGTATAGTTTGGTACAATGTCTGACCCTATCTTTCTCGATAAGGGTAAAAAGTTCTTTGTAATAAATTGATCCAGGGTATTTTGATTAAATGTACCCCCTGGGTCTGTCGGTGCTACCTGAGCAGTTTCATCTGTAGGTGCAGCCTCGGCTATGACATCTGTGCCAGTGCCTTCTAAGTATTCTTTTCCGGCTTCGACGAACTGGTCAACCCTTGATTGGATTGAGGTTCCTCCGAAGACTTCTGGCGCAACCCGCTGCCCAGTTTCTGCAAGTCTTTGTCCGTATTGCTGCCGAAGACGTAAGAGCCTTTCCCGTATATTGCCTGTGCTTCCTGATTGCTCAATCTCTCGTATATAACTTTCGCCATTTTGATTATCCTTCCAATTATTTTCTGTGAATTTAGTAACTGCTGAAAAGTTGCGTATTGTTAATGAATCCGCGCCAGTGTATTGATCCGCAAACTTTTGTAAAGTATTTTCTACGCCCTTTGCCTTTGATTCAGTTAAGCCAAAAACTATTATGCCTTGTTCTCCAGGCATTGCTCTGGTAGAGAAACCTCTCAGTGCCTCAGCTTCTTTGGCTGCTTTTTTGTCGGTTCCTGTTTGTATTTGATTTACAAAATCAACGAAACCAGAAAGTTCATTGTTGCTTAAACCAATTAAAGCAACTGCTCTTTGATTCTTGCCACCCTTACCAATGACGGCTTGCATCGTGCCAGCTTGTTCCGTGACCCAGGCTAAAGAATTAGTAAAGATGTTTGCAGCCTCATCGGAACCCATTATATAAAAGTTCCCTGAAGGAGAAACACTTCCCTCCCAAGAACCAATGCCGAACTCCGAGTCCCTTAGTATGGCTGAGGGAGCCATCTCTTGTTGGACCCTGGGTACTATAAACCCCAGCACATCTTCTGTAATTACAGTTTTTTGTTGATCGTTGAGTTTTTGAAAGTCAGGATAGATCTGTGTGATTTTAGATCCTAAACCATAATCTACTTCAGCAGCTACACGGAAAGTATTTTCAATCAAAGAAGATTCTAGATCTGATTCTTTCAACCCGTACTGCCGTAGTGTCCGCATCCACCCAATCGCTTGTATCTCAGCCGGTATCCAGTCAGTACGACCCTTCCATCCTATGGAGTTCAAGTAATCCGTAAGACGGTTACCCCAGTCCGATATGCCCTCGTATTCGTTCTTAGACGGAGAGCCGTCTAGATCTCTAACGAGTTCAACTTCTTGGCTTCCTACGCGCAGTATAGCCTTTTCTGGTTCGGTCTTAGTTTTACCCTTAACCTTCTTTTCCTTAACTTCTGTGATCTCTACAGAAGCTGGTTGACCATCTACAGTCAGAACTCCATTATCGGCAAATCTTTTTATTCGTGTAAGTGTTGCTTGATCTAACTTTCCGGAGTCACGACCCGTGTGAATATCTGCAACAAAAGGCATACCTCCCTCAGGAGAATCTCCCATGAAGGTACGAGTTCTTTTACCCATACCCGCATCGATAAAGTCACTGAGTTTTGCGTCCAGTCCTTTCTCAGCTATGGTATCAGTAAATATTGCCTCTAGTTTTTCGTCTGCTAGGCCGCCCTTTTTACCGGACTTAATACCAGTAAGGCGATCAATGACTCTAAATGTATTACGGACACCACCAGCAGGTGATTCGTTTTGTTGTGACGCAAGCCATGCGAGCATCATTTTGGGTCCACGCTCAGGACCAAACTCTTTTGTAAATTTACTTTTGAGCGAATCATACCACGCAGCCGCATTGTTTATTTCCTGATCCGTAAACCACGCAGAAGTTTCTTCAGCCCAACCCTCAAAACTCTTGCCGCCTCTCTCTGAATCCTTACCTATATAAATAGGCAAGCCGTTGACTTCTAATCTAAGCGATGGATTCTTACCTTCTCCAGTACCAGGTCTGCGCCTTTTTTTGCTAGCTAAATTTTTTGCGGGATCACCAGATGCTCCTTTAATGAAGTCAATAGTTTGTACAGGCGCAGCCCCGGCTGTTACTTCTGGTTGTTGTAAAGAACCAATAACTTGTTCCTCAGAGAATGGGCGATATGTAATATGAATATCATCTTCAATTATACTAAGACCGTCTTCTCTTGTTTCTTGGGTAAGCCCTTCAACCTTTTTACCTGTTAGCTTTTCGTATTCTTCTTTTAGTCCAAAAGCATCCTTATGTATGATCCCGTCGAATCCTAATCTCTCTGCCACCCTCTTAGTAACTGGAGCATCAGCAGCAATGAACTGGTCAAAGTAAAGCCCATCTTGAATTATATTGTCTTCCAAAGAAAGACCAGAATCGTATTCATTTTTGAACTCAACAAGGTCAGTGTATTCATCCCTAGAAAAATCAAAACCCCTGTTTTCTGGAGTCGTAAATGAATCATCTAATCTAAACACAAAAGCTTCTTTAGCCTTAGTCCTTCCTCTTCCCCTGTTCACCATGTAGTTGATAAGTTTATCAACCTCTTCTTTGGTAATGCCATTCTTATCATCACCGTATTTCATGTACGATAGATAATTTCCTAGCGACATAAGGTTATCTTCCGCAGTGAAGTCCAGAGGCTTCTTCATTGAAAGAAACACAGGAGATACAGATGCACCTTCTTTGAAAGACAGACGAATATTAAACGGTCCACCTCCTATTGTTGAAGAATAAGTAGAGGCAACATCGGGTAAACTTGTAAAAGATGCAACTCGACCTCGACCTTCCGTCTCAAACTCGATGTTCCTAGTTCCTCTATAGACTTTTAGTGGCTTGCCTTGATCATCAACAACTTTTGTGTCTTTTAATCTACTGGTAAACTCTTTTGGAGTAAGTCCAACGGCAGCAGCCCCGGCTGTTACGTCGTCCTTTAACTCATCCTGTAACTCTGCTTGCTCTGCTTCGGGTATAACCTCTTCTTTTGCCTTGAAGTCAGATGTATTGATACCCTCGTATTTTATGTTGACCGCACGATTACCTAAACCCTGAGTCGCAAGCCTAACAGCCTCCTCTGGATTAGCTGCTTGAATATTAAGAATACTTTGTTCGTCGTTCTTGGGATTAACATAACTGATTGTATAAGTAAGTTCAGTATCCGGGTCAACGCCTTGTTCAACAACCTGTTCATCAGGTGATAGGTTTCTATCCTGAAAAGCCTGATACCCAACAACTGGAGAAGTTACTGTTCCGCCGGCAACTGCACCCAATAAAATTGACTCAAAGACATCTTGTGTAATCTCACGGTCAGGGTCGTATTGCATTAACTCACTGGCTAATGTATTCTGAAATATCGTCTGACTACCTTCAGTCAATCCTTCTCCAACGGCAGAGCTTCCTATTCTTCTAGCCGCCTCTCTAATGGTTACCGTAGATTTACCTTTGAATATATTATTTACTAATCGACTAGCACCAAAACGCTCAAGAACAACAATTGGTATAGCAGAAAATGCCCCAACCTTGTCTGCCTCCTTGAGTTGATCCTCACTTGCATCAAAAGAAGTAACACCCTGTGTGGATAAATAATCATCCCGGCCTTGTTGATATGCGTTAGCGAGCAAGACCGGTAAACCGAGTGGTCCGGCAGCTGCTGCCGCTATGAAGCCAGGGGTCTGAGCTATAGTTCTTACGGCCTTGTATCCGAACTTGCTTTTATCTTCATCCGGAACACTGCCTTCATAAAAGTCCTTGCTGTAATTTCTAAAGTCAGATACAGTTTTTACTAAATCTGAATCACCGGTAAGCCTAGATATACCAGAGGCTACGCCTTCAAGGGTCGCATAACCAAAGTCACTAAACCCAGCAAGTGCTACTTGCGTAGCTTTCTTTGCTGTATCCAGTATGCCGCCGTCATCTAAATTAGTGCGGTATTGAGGATACTTCTTGAGGATTGAATCAGCTAATTGATCATTATCAATGGAAGCGTATTGTGGATATTTCTTTTTAACTGATTCAGCAAGCTGCTGTCTAGTGTACTCCATGCGAGTATTAAATAAATTATTTTAAGGTAAAGTAGGTATATCTAATCCCAATGGATTCTTATCATCTGAAGTCATTTGTGAACCCTGCATTATTCGTTTAGTTTCAATAAGCTCTGGCACACCTTTTACTCCTTGTACTATACGTGGATCTAGCTCAACAGGCTCAGGCGTAAATGGTTGGCCTGGAGCAAAGAAATTCATTATTGATCCAAAAAGACCAGCACCTTCTTGTCTTTGCATTGTTCCCGTCTCTGGATTGTATTCAAAACCTTGATCGGTTAGCATTTTATCAGCGGCTCCAAGCGCAGCAGGAGATATAGGTGAGGTCTGTTCGCTTCTTAAAGTACTTTTAAATAAATCACGAACTACTTCATCTCTAACTACTGCTTTAGCAGTATCATCATCCAGCTGTGGAAATAAAGATTTAAGAGCTTGAAGCGAAACCTGTTCCTCTTGTTTCTTGATTTTCTTTTCCTGATGCTTTTCTATAGCACCGCCTATAGCAGCACCTAGCTGCGCTAGTGTATTGGCTCGTATCTCAGCGGCTCTTACAAAGCCACTGTAGTCTGCGTTACCCAGTTCTGGGCGTACTCTTGTCCCTACTTGAAATGCCATAATATTCCTTTAAATTTTTAACCAAGCATGCCGCCAGAAAAAGCACCGCCTAGGATAGAACCAAACATTCCTGCTCTTCCAGCACTGCGTGCAGCACTAGCCTGAGCCATTGCACCCTGGTAATTAATGTCCTGTGATCGTTGTTGCAAGGCTAGGTTTATACCTACATTAGGATCGAAAAGTTGAGGTCCCATAGGCCCTGCTGCGCCTTGCTGTGCCTGTCCTAAAATTTGACCGCCTAGACCAATAGCAGCAGAAGGACGACCAAGAATTGTGCTACCTATGTCACCGGCCAGTTGACGATTCATTGCAAAGGCTTGAGGCGCGAACTGTGCTGTGTAGTTCGAACGACCAAGAGCCTCTGCTGCCAGAGAAGATGAATCGCCAATGCGACCCCTTGCTAGGCTTGCCTGTCTGGATCTTTGCTGTATGTTTCGTTCTTCTTCTGGAGTCAGTTCTCCCATAGCCCTACGAGATACACGCTCTGCTATTGCTGTGCTAGCCGGATCTGCGGCACGGTAAGCCTCAACGACCTGAGGTGCGAATCTTTGCAATGCACTAACATCGGCTTCGCGTTGTAACTCTAACTGCTCGCGTTGCAATCTACCTGCACGAGTTGACTGCTCCTCTAGTAAATCAAAGAGTCCCCTTTGTCCTGGCGAACTTTCAAGCTGCGCCATTTCAGCCTTAATAGAAGCAATCCGAGAGGCACGATCCCCACCAAGAGATTCGGCTATACTTTGGACCTCTCTGTTGTATTCGGCTAATTCTTTTTGGTAGTTAGGATTTTTTACTGTTCTATCCCTTGACTTTGGCACTTTGCCACCTCTGGGAAATGTAGCAGCAGGGATAAATTTTGTTTCTGAAGGAGGAGGACCTGCAGCCGATCTTGCAATCTTCATTGCCTCTTCGCTGCTGATACCTCCTTCACCTGCCTCTAGTCCAGCAAGCTGTGCTTCTAGTCTCTTGTACTGAGGGTTGTCTCTGCCTCCAGGAATACCAGTAGCAAACGTGTTAATATCTGCTAACTCTAATGCAGCGTACTGCGGACGAAACCTTTGCTCTGCGCCAATTAATCGCTCCTGCAATCGAGGGTCAGTAACGCCTTGAAAGCTGCTAAAATTTGGACCGAACAAGTATTCGCCCATTGACTGACCTGGGTCAATAGGTGGTGGTGGTGGTGGTGGTGATGATGATCCTCCCATAATGTTACATTGCTAGTATTTTATTGAATAACCTGTAATTACTTTCAACACGTTTTGAAACATGACTTCTATGACGCATCATAATAAGTTTTTTGTGCATAGCCTCAGGGCATAATTTTAAAAATTTACGAGTCATTTTTTTAAATAGTTCAGTGCTGTTAGCGTAAAGAAAGCCAAGAAATATACCGTTGGCATTCTTATTATCTGGCTCCCAGTTCTTAATAAAATCCCAGTCAGCGTTTTCATCACAATTATACCACATACCTACACCTGTAATATTACCCTCTTCGTCCTGCTCTACAATAAGTGTGTCCTTAGCCATATGGTATCCAACAAGTAATCGGATTAACTCCTCTGGCCATCCTGCCAGTACCTTACCGTTCTCGTGTTCAATGCAGAAATCCACGACCTTGTCAATGAAGGCAATGGCTTCTATCTGTGTAGCATTTTGCAATGCTATTTGAACTGATTGCAGGAGGGGGTTCATTTTAAATTATTAAGATTTAACTTCAAGAACAGTCATACTGTATTCCATTAAACCGCCGAGCGTAAAAGCAGCAGCATTGTCTTGGTTAACGAAAGAAGTGCCAGTTGCTCCTGGACCAACTCGCAGACTATAGGTTGCTGCGTTTGTGCTTGACGGAGTAAATTGAAATTGTAAGGAAGAAATAGCTGTCCCTGATGACGCTTGTCTTATCCATTTTGCTCCTACACAAGTACTATCTTCAAATAAAGCTATGACCGTAAACTCACCTGCTGTATTGCTAGCCAATAAACCGTTGAATTGTACTTCAATTTTATTACTCGTAGATGTAGGAGTAAATGTAGTTGATAAAATTTGAGTTCCTTCGCTATTTAAAGGAGTTGTATCGTCTGCAGGAATAACACTAGTTATCGTACGATTTGTAGTGCTAGATACCCGTGTTCTTTGTTTAACACCTACGAACTCTTTAATGCTTTCAGAGGTAGCTAATTTAGTGGAGCTAGCTGTAGCCATTGTGTCATCGTCAATAACATCTGCTAGCTTAGAGAAGGTAATTCCATTATCAGCAACTGCCATAGCACCGCCAATGAGGGTCATCGTGCTGCCATCAACCGCGTCGTCTATATTAAAGGTCGCCGCCGTAATTACTTGATTAAGTTTATCAGCCGATAGCTGTTCGCCGTTAGCAAATGTTTTTCCTGATGTTATTACTGCCATATTGTTGATATATTAAATTGAGTGCAGGAGGAAGTTTATTAAACAGATATTTCTTCTAAAAATAGTGTAGCTTTTCTTACGCCTCCAAAAGTTGGTGAAATATCAAACGTAGCAATGCCACTTGTAGTCCCGAACCTAACCGTGTAAGTATGTGCCGCAGTGGACGCTGAATTAAAATAAAAAGTAGAATTAGTTGCGCCAATGCCACTAGATGGCTGCTGATATTGAGTAACCCCTACGCAAGTATTACCCTCAAATAAAGCCACTACGATGGTTGCTCCGGCGACACTGGTAATAAAACGTCCCTCTATCGCAGCTCGTATAGTATTAGTAGTAGATGTAGGAGTCATCGAAACGCTAAGTCCTGTAAACTCTCCTTCACCTATTTGAGGAATCGTTGAGTCGGCTGGAATTGAATTACCTGTAGTTACTTCACCAGTTGTAGATGCTAACGCAGTTTGAACAATTCCTGTTGAGTCAACATAAGCCTTAATACTTTGTTGAGACGCTAGTGCCGTAGCACTGTTAGATGACATATCATCTTCATCCTTAAAATCAAACGCTTCCTCTACATCTCCTTCACCAGCGGTAGATCGACCAAGAACCTTAGCCGTACTTATGTGTTGCATTTTAGCAAAGGTTACGCCGGTTGTTTTGCTTGAACTGTCTTTTAATCGAAGCGCGTTAGAATTTACTTCTATTGTATTGTTATCTACGGAGTCCGTTGATATTGCAGCGTTGTTGACGGCATTATTCAGCTTAGTAGCTGTTACCGTATCGGTTGTTCCAAATGTTTCGCCTGTTACAAATCTTGCCATTATTCTGCTTTCTGTGTTGATCTAAAGGAGGTTGATCCTTGAGTTTGTATTGACCTAATTCTTGGTCGTCCTTGTGTATTGTTAACTGTAAATTGTATTCCGTGACCTCTGCGGTTACCTATTCTACCACGTATGGACACATCTTCAGCTTCGGCTAAATTAGCATTGCCGTTGAAGCTGTTAAGGGTTCCTAAAGTAAAGATTGCGTCCGGGTTCTCTGTTTCGGCAGATAGGTCAAAATTGCTCACATTGTCCGCACTGCTTTCTACGTGCATCTGGAACTCTTTCCAGTTCTTTCTACTCATGTTGCCGAAGGTGTACTGACGAGTAGTAATGCTTCCCTTAACAGTCTTGGTTTCATTAGAACCTCCGATGCTTACATTAATCAAGTCATCGCCCTGCAACCGAGCATCTACCCTATGGATCCCGCCTAGTCTATTTATGGCGTAAACACCCCGCTGGCTTCCTTCACCGGCAACTATTAGGTTCTGAATGTCCCAGTCCGTGCTGTCAACGCTATCCACGCTTTCCCACTGTTTGTTCAAGAAGTTATAGATGAGTATAGCGTTATTGCGAAGCGCATCATCGAGAGGCACAGCAATAAAGTAACGATTGTCAAAGTAAACGGCTACTGCCTGGCTCCGCTGATCTTTGTTGATTCGCTTGATGGTTTCGTTAATAGATTCACTTAGAGGTGTCTCTGTTCCACGTAGGTTGTACTCATCAAAGAACTGAGTGCTGTAAACACCATTGTCGGACAGAAATATAACTTGATTGCCGACCTGCTCAATACTATTACGGGCTACGCAACCAACTTCATCAGTCAGTAGTTTAGTGCTAGCAGATTGTAGAGAAGTCGTATTAGATACTAGGTGAATGCTATTACGGTTGAACACCATCAAGTTGTCTTCGGAGAAGGAGTGCAACCCTACGGTGAAGTCCGCTTCACCTGCGTTAAATCTGTATTGAGCAAAGATTTGGTCATAGGTGTCGGAGTCTAAAATATCGGACGCAATAATCTCATCTAAGATTCCCCTTGATGTGTATGAGTTCGCACTTGCATTGACCGAGAACTGAAACGGCATGACCAACCTGCGTTGATGGTAGACAGCAAACTCTGGGGCTGGCATATGAGTGAATCCAAGACCTACAGATACTCGTTTTATAAAAGTGGGATTTGATGCACGAACCTCGGCTGGTGTTTTGGCATCTTTGATTGATTCAGGGGGTATAATAAACTTGATACCCGCTGCTGGAGCTACAGTTCCAGTAACGTCAGATGCAGTAAATGTAGTTGCAACCTCTACCTCAAACTCGGTAGCACTATTAACCTTTGAGACGGCATTATTGCCATTTAACCCAGCATCAAGGTCAGCAAAAGTAATAGGTTGATTTAAAGAAAGACCGTGATTCGCACCCGTTGTAACGGTTATGGTAGTGCCACTAACTGAAACTCCAGTAACCGCAACAGTGTTACCTGCAGAAAATACTCTTTGGACAACAAATTCTGATGGCACTGTTAATCCGCAAGAAGCCGTAGGACCATCATCACTCATAATAATGTCATTGCCGAAAGCAAATGACTGAGTAGTGTGCAAGGAACCAACTGAATTGGTAATAGAAAAATCTTTTACAGCTGCATCAATAGAAGTAGGCTGTGTATAGGTTCCGCTTGCTACCTTTGAAAATGCAGAGGTAGCTGTACCCGTGCCTGATCCTCCACCTGTAGCGGTAAATGTAACACCTACCGTGTTTGCTGAAGCACCGATTGCTGTAAAGTCTGGAGATGCACCCAATGAGGTTATTGTATAGGTTTTGCCTATCTCGTAGTTACCTGGTGAAACGGAGCTAAACGAACCATCCCACTCCAAAGCTACTTGACCCTTGCGGAAGATAAATACCTTATTAAATGCTTGGAGCATTGATGACTCAGGTGGCACAGTTTCGCCTGATGGATAAGCAATCTCTACAGTTGCGTTCGTCGCTAGGTTTTTAGCAACAACCTTGAGATTAGAGGCAATGAGTATATACTGACTTGCGCTTTCATTAGGGTCACTGAACTCAGTACTTGCATAAACTTCGGTAACTGCCCCTTGGTCAAGGACCATATTAAATCCAATGATGGCTTGCGTTGTATTGGTATTCAGATCAAATGGTAATTGCTCGGGCAAAACAATCGGAGTTGTGTAGGTTTCGTTAGCACCTGTTAGAGCGTATTTTAACGTTTTAGTATCTCCGTTATCAGTCACAGAAACAAGTGTATGCGATCCATTAGGATCAACTGTACTAAAACCAAGACCCTCTACGTTGACAACATTGGTCGCTACAAATGTATGCCCAGCTTCTACCGCTGGGTTATTGATAATTATATTAGCCTGATTATCAGCACCAACTAAGGTAGCTGACTCAATAGTCGTAGGAAGCATTGCCGTGCTTCCATTGCCAATTTCGGCTGTAGTAGGCAGTCGAAGTACATCTCCACCTACGGCAAACGGGGCCTCAATGACCTCGATACCCTTACGGACCTGCGCCTCACCGTTGCGGTCAAAGCGGACGTTCTGAGCATCAGCCAGCATACCGCCCTGTAGCTGATCAGGTCTAAGCCTATTGTTGAACCCAACAAAGCCTACATCCCCGTCTTTGAGGATGCGATCATCTAGGCTAGCGTATGACCTGTACTCCTGCATTGATTAACGACGATTAGGACCTCGACGAGATGTAAAAGTACCGGTGGGAAAAATACCTAAAAATCTTTTGTTTTCTGCACTAGGCTCTTCTTCAATTATTTTACGACTAACTGGAGCTTTGTTATCTACCTTTGTTAATTTTCTAAAAGTAGCCATCAACTTCTCGCCAGCTTGCTTGGGAGTTGGCGTAGACATTGCTTTGGTTTTTGGACCCTGAACAGCCTTTTGCTTTGCTTTTTTTTGTGAAGGCAACCGGCCTTGAGCTTTTGCTAGGTTATATGCCGCTGTGCCGCGACGGAATTCTTCTTTTCTCATTGTATAGATTATTGAATTATTAACATTTCCAACGCTTCAGGGCTAGTGCCTTACGTGTTGGTCTACCTTTCTTGTCCTTCATAGGACCCTTAACCCCTGCCATCAGTAACAGGGGGCTTTAGGTTAGCACCTGTCTTGCGCTTGAAATAAGCACGACCAGCGGCAGTAAGTCCTCCCTTTTTACTTTTGTGTTCCTTCCTCATTAGCTTCTGACCTTTGCTCTGGGTGTATTTGCTACAACTGTCTTTCCTCTGGCTCCTGCTTTCTTTTTCTTTCTTGCAGTGCTTGCTCTCTCCGCTTTCGTGAGGCTGAGAGCCTTTCTTTTAGGCAGGCAACGGTCAGGGTTTTTCTTATCTTTCGACGTTCCGCAAGGGCCTTTGATCGATCCATCAGTGCCAATCCTTACCCAGTTCTGCTTGAGCCATTCTTTGAGTTGAGCCATTACCTACCCTTTCGTTTGCCACCCTTAGCCTTCTTTGCATAGTTAGGATCCTTGCAGTACTTGGACGCGGCAAGGTTGGCGTAAGCGGACGGATACGTATCAAACGTCCGCCTCGCCCAAGCCTTACCTTCGGGGCATATCTTACCTCCGCTTTTTGCTCTTTTCTTTGCCATTTTTTACAATAGATTTAAGAAGCTTGGCTTGCCCGGCGTGAGCCTTAGAAGCCTTCTCAAGCTTTCTTGCGACGGTTAGTATTTTTCTGTGCATTTCTACCCCTTAATACTTTGAAGTCAGCCCCAGTAATTTTATTACGAGGGGGTGCAACCCTAGCTATCTTCTTCTGTTTTGGACTGTATTTGCTAAATGGCATTACTTCTTCTTCTTTTTCATAGCCATCTTCTTCATCCCTTTAGCCTTAGCAGCTTTTGATGGACGACCTACTTTGCTTCCGTATGTTCCTTTTCCCATTGGCATAATATTATCTTTCGTTATTTGATTATTGATTTTACCCAGGCTACGAGCTTGGATGCGATTGATTTTACCTTACAGATAAATTTGTCTTTAGTTTTGCAGATGCAGCACTTCATAATTATTTCTTTCTTTTATTGTGAAAATCAAAAAGGACTTTTACCTTTTCTGTCAGGGCTTCGATATTGTAGTGCATCCGAGCCAGCACAATGATAAGGGTAATAATACCAATACCGATAGGCCAGAGGGATGATATGATTTGTAAAATTTCATTCATTTAATAGTAGAGGAGCCAAAATAGAATCCAACAATAGCTAGAACTGTTTGGCGAACCTCTGGTAGTATAAGATATCCGTTAAGTGTCTCGTACTTGATTCCTTTAAATAGTCCAAAGAAGTGAGATGTCTCCTGTCCAACAGTAACTCCCTCAGGGCTGTGAGCCAACAAAAAGGGGGCTACAACGACCGCAAACAGCACGGTGCATACTATGACCCTCCTGACCCACTCACCGCCCCTTGTGGCGGCTTTCTGGTGGCTTTCGTCAGCGGCTGCCTGTTTCTTGATCATAGCGTCCACAGTGCTTTGCTGGTTAGAAACTAACTGTCCAATCAGTTTGAATATAAAACCAGAGGCTCCACCTCCGAGCATTGCTATGAGTTCTGTTGTCATTTAAGTTCTTTTAACAGTTTATAAATAGAAAGTCCCAAGAATACAAAGGTCATTATACCAACAACCAAACTAACCACACCGTTGATGCTTTGGAGTCCAAGACAGGCAAAGAATCCGGTTGATCCTACAGTTCCTCTAAGCATAGTATCCATAGCGTTTAGTCTTCGTCAGGGTCAGGTAGGGGTGTGTAGTGATCAACGGTTGATGCCTTCTCGGAATCATCAAGGTCGTAGTCCGTTACGTCCAATGCCCACATATGGTCAATGGTTTCGTCAGGGTAGGTGAGCCAGCGTGTGCCTATACCATCAGTCCAATAGCTGTAGCCAATCTCCTTGCCTTCTTCGTCGGCTCGTTCAATGGCGGCTTCTTTGCTTGCGTATATTAGGTAGAGCATTATAAGAGAGTAATACCGTAGTGATTAGCGAGGTTAGTTTCTATAGCAGAACGATTGGCTGTTTGATCAGATAAATAGAATATTACTTCATTTAATCGTCCATCAGCAAATTGAGTCGAGTTGGTATGTTTTCCTATAGCAAAACCATAACCACTTCCTAGGTCTGTATTATCAGTAACTGTCGTGTCAATAACACTTGATCCATTAAAAAATCCATCTAAATCTCCGCTTGATGTCTTTATACTAGACATTATTGAAGTAGTGCCTAGCCCATCGCTAGCAACGGTAACTTCAATATCATCTCTATTGGTATTATCAGCAAGTGGGTCATAGACAAGTCGAAACCTTTCACTACTTCTATTTACTCCCATCTCAAAGGCAGACCTACGACCTGAAGAATCATTTCTTCGCATTGCAGCCCAGCCGCTATTTTGGTTTACAACTTGCTCATCTTTTTGAACAACGAACGCTGAAACTTCTAGGTTGGGATCAAGGGTTTCATCGGTAGTGATAAAGTGAGTTTCTAAATCCTTTTCAAATCTAATTGTTGGGTTAGAAAAGCTATCAACATTAAGACTTCCGCTTTCAACAATAAAAGGTTGTTTAGAAGCAGTTGCTTGAACGGCATCCCTGCCATTGCCCGACTGGTCGTACCAAGTCTCTACAAAGCCGTTCACTGAGTTATCAAAAGCTGGAATACCAGAGATGCTGTAGTGTTCACCAATGTTAGCTTCAATAGCTGTGCGGTTGTCTGTTTGGTCAGTATCATAAATAATAACTTCAGATACTGAGTTTTGTATTGAAAAAGAATTATCACCTCTTTGTCCTATTGATAAAATCGATATATTTGCATCAAATCTACCCGTAGGACTTGCCCCAGATGACATAGATGAGCCATCAACAGTAGCTGTTGTTACTTCTGTGCTAGAATCTAAAACTAAAGATAGTAAATGTTTTTGATTAGTTGTAACTCCTGTTGCTCCAAAAACAGGCCCATTCCTAGAGTCAGTTGAAGCGTCTGATGAAGCTACTAATCTTCCCTCTGAACCAGAATTAATGGTTGCTGATGTTGAATAAGTAGAACCATTGCTGAACTGAAATAGTTGACCTTCATCTGTGGCTTCGCTTTTAAATACATAAAATACTGCACCGCTAGCTAAACTACTTATTGTTGTTCCAGAAAGCAGATCGTTGCTTCCGTCAAAATTAATACCATCGGTAAGCAAAGAACCAGCACTAACAATCTTAGGCTGATTTGCAGCAGTTGCTTGAGTTGCGTGATTACCTGTTGCTGTATCTCCTGCTTGCGTGGTTACACTTTGGTCATACCAAGTTTTAACGAAGCCGTCTGAACTCTTTACTTTAAGTTCGTATTTACGGATATACACTTTTTCACCAACAGAACCAACAGCACTACCACTTGCATCAATCCACCCTCCAATCCTCCAGTTGTTAAATGCTGAATCAGCGCTCATAGTTCCAGTAACACTAATTGTTTGCCAAGAACCTTTAGTTAATTGAACATTGTGAACGTCTCCAGAACTTAAATTACTTGTTAATAATTTTAATCCAGTCGAAGTATTTGAGTTAGGCAAAAATACTTCTGCAGTAAAAGTTGCGGTATCTCCTTGAAAAATATTTGGTTGTCCAAGGTATCGTAAAATAACTCCAGACGTAGACTCACTAGTTCTCTCAATTAAAACTACATTGTCAGAACCCCCGATGGATTGGCCAAAAGTACTAGTTAATACTGCTGGACTGCCAGTAAAAGTGCTTAGAGGAGAAGGTAAGGATGAAGAAAAATCAGTTGCGTCTACCAATGTAACCTCTTCGGTAACAAAAGAAAGCAAAGTTCCATCAGTCACCTCAGCCGCCGTAAAGGACTTCAAGGCATCATCACTAGGACGACGAACTTGGCATACATACTTACCATTAGCACGGGCTACAGTGTCTCCAGTAGCCGCTACAGTAGCTTGGCGTGTCCCTAGACTACGCAATGAGTAAGCGGCCTTAGCAATAAGAAAGTCACCATCACGGCCTGTTGCGGTCAGTGCCTGTATATCCAGAGGTGCTGTTACTTGAGTATTTACAAAGTCAACCAATGCACCAGAGGACACCTCAGACGCTGTAAAGTCCTGCTCGTGATTGTCACTTTCTCGACGCACACGCACAACCTTGGGGTCACCACCAGTAAGACTACGGAGGCTGTATGCCACCGCAGGATCAGGAGCAATCTGCGTAATGCTCTCTCCTACTTGGTTCAGCCGACGCTGCTGACCCAGGGCTGAGTCAAGGCTAATGTGCATATTAGACCTTGTGTAGTTGCACTAAGCTACCAGCACCGCTTACGGTTACGGAAGTAAAGTTGCCATATATAATTGTACCTGCTCCAAAGGATGTAAGGAGGTCAGCAGAATTTTCTACATTAGTAGCTGTTAGTGCGGAGAGAGTTGAATCCTTAAGGAACTGAATAGCTCCAAACTTACCAGCGGTTGCACCGTCAGCAGCATTGATTACGATTGAACCTACGGAGCTAAACTCCAGTGCGTTATTTCTTGAACTTGCCATAGTCGTGTATTATATCACAGGGGGTTATTATCGGGACTGCCGATTTACATAAGTGGAGAACCGCTTGTTTACGGTGTTGTTGTTAGAGATTATATCAACCTTTTCTAGTTCTAGGGCCAAGGCAACGGTAGCTGTATTTTCTTCAGCAAACGCCTTGTCGGTCTGACCATCCATACGCAGGAAGTCAGCATAGGTTGCGTGCGCAAGGTAAGCAAAGAACTCCGCAGGAACCTCAACTGTGCTACCGGTAAAGTCCGCAACCGTTGAGCCTGTTACAGTAAATGGAGTAAATTGTTTCTTGTAAGTAACAAATGCTGAGTTGTCGGTCGTGCTAGTAATATTTAAAATATTAGCCCCATCGAAATCCACGAAGAACTCGTACTCTATTGCAGACTGATTGAGAAATGCTTTTTTGCGATGAATGCGATTAAAGCTACCAATAGTATTTTTGCCTGTCTGTGCATACGGAATTAGTTGTTTATCAACAATTAATGGAGTGCCAGATAAATTAGCGGTTGTCAAAGTCCAAGTATCAACCTCAGAAGGGTTGTCTTTCTTTTGACTATCAGCCTCAGCTAAAAGTGTAACTGCTAGACCAGATCCTGCTTGTACAGAAATTGTACCATCTGAATTTACAGAAATATTACTAGTGCCTTCAATTTCCCACCGATTTGTGCTTGCCCTTTTATATATAACTGTTGTATCAGAAGTTCCTAACGAAGCATTGTAATAAACATTAGTTCCAGCAACTGCTCCATTTGCCCCACTATCTTGTCCGAGTAAAATATAGTTTCCATTTACTACAGACGAAGAGTCCAATGAGGTTCCTGCCCCTAAGCCGCTAATATTTAAAGAAATGATGTCACGCTCCTCAGAGGTAACTAAGTATCGAGGCCAGATTGGACTCTCGTTAAATGCTTGTAAAAACCTGCGGTTAATCAGATTAGCCACATCATCTGCTTCCGTAGGAGCAAAAGACCCAACACCAGCTAGGGATTGGATTAACTTAAAAAGATCACCGTAGGTTCTGGTCTGCATTAGATTTTATTTGGGCTAAGTTCTGGGAACTTCTT
>LULE01001350.1_pt1 | contig 19475 bp, 18 predicted proteins | sample 728231 | NCBI WGS metagenome assembly LULE01 (sample SAMN03860297, study PRJNA289734) | marine metagenome | biome: seawater column; feature: ocean; material: water; isolation source: Red Sea water column Station 192 - depth 10m | place: Saudi Arabia: Red Sea | collected 2011-10-15 | depth 10 m | reverse complement strand
ATTTGATTTTTTAGCCACTGTCCATGCCTCTCCAAGAGCAACCAAATGTGTGGAGGCCAAATAATTTGTAATTACTTTAAGAACAGAAGCAGTACCTAATTCTCCTGTATGTAATATTTTTCGCCCCATTACAGTTAAAGCAGGTAAAATATTTTCAAATGCATCCCTGTTTCCACCAACAAATATTGCTATATTTCCTGACGCTGCTCTATGGCATCCACCACTTACTGGACCATCTAGGGGTATTGCCTTTTTTTCAATTATTTTTTTACCAATCCTTTTTACCTCTGCCTCATCAGTAGTACTCATTTCCAACCATATTTTATTTTCAGAAATACCTTCTAGAATTCCATTTTGACCCTCCATCACTTCTGCACAAATTTCAGGAGAAGGAAGACAAGTTATTATTAAATCAACTTCTTCAGCTAGCTCTTTAGCCGAGTTTGCAATTTTAGCTCCCAAAGCTTCAAATTGTTTTGTTAAATTTTTATCTAAATCTCTAACTGTTAAATTAAATTTATTCCTCAATAAACTCCCAGCTAGTTTTCCTCCAACATTTCCCAAGCCAATAAATCCTATCTTCATTAATTTACCTCCTCTTTCTTTTTGTATAATATCATTACGACACCAAATATTATTACTACTCCTCCAATAAATAATTCACTTGTTGGTTTCTCGCCTAATAAAAATATTGCTGCAAGCAATCCAGTCGGTGGTATACCCATAGTTACTATAGGTAACACTTTATATAACGGATTATTTTTTAGAACATAATAAAAGCATCCATAAGTTATAGGTTGCATAATAAATCCAATGTAAAAAGCTATTAACCAATGATTAAATTTAGCAGTTGATAAATACGATATTGTATCACCTTCAATTACTGCAGAAATTAATATTAAAGTGGGTCCAGAAAATAATGCAAGCCAAGCAACTAAAGCTAAAGGATTAATTTCTTTACTCAAAGGTTTAACAATTACTTGACCAAGTGCCCATATTGCTGAACCTAGAATAGTAAGAGCGATACCAAATAGCTTTCCATCTAAATTAGGTGAGCCAGTTAAAATATAAACTCCTATAAAGGCAATTCCAATTCCAACTAAAGCTCTTAAAGTTGGTTTCTCTTTCAACATGAAAAAAGCAAATATAACCCCAAATGGAACTTCTGTTTGTACTAATAATACTGCCGCTGATGCATCTATAAAATTTAAACCAGTATAGGTAATACTGTATTGCAATGTGTTTGCTATAAACGAAGCAAAAAAGATTTTTTTTAAGAAACCTTTTGGAATAGGAAACCACCAAATTAAAATAGAAGCAGCAAAAATAAATCTTAATCCCATTAGAAGTATTGGAGGAAAAGACTCAAAAGCAGGTTTCGCAATTACAAAACCAAAACCTAAAAAGATAGGAACAAGTGATGCAACTAGAGTATCTTTAAAATTCATTCAATTCATTTAATATTAATGATTATTCAAGAACTTATGATATATTCTCTTTTTTAAATTATGAATTCAACAAAAATAGAACCAAAATACATAAGTAAATCAAATCCACGAGTTGGCCTTATTGCTCTTGCAAGTGATTTTATGATTGAGAGAGATTTTATTAATGTAATAAAGGATAGAGAAATTGATTTTTTTGTTAATAGAATAGAGTGTTATAATCCTTTAACCAAAGAAAATCTGATTAAAATGTCAGATAAAGTAACTGATGTTGCAAAAGATATTCTTCCAGACCAGGATATAGACTGTGTTGTCTATGGATGCACTTCAGGAACAATAGCTGCAGGATACAATGCTATAGAACAAAAGGTAAAAGCAGCAAAACCAATGGCAGAGGTTACAACACCAAGTACTGCTGCTATAAAAGCTTTAAAGAAATTAAATATAAGCAAGCTTTGTTTATTTACTCCATACAGTAAAAAACTTAATGATGATGTTATAGAATATTTTAAATCAGAAGGATTTGAAATAACTTCCAATTCTTATTTTGATATAGAGGCAGACTACGATATCGGTAAAGTAGATCAAAATTATTTATATGATGTGCTGTCTAAAATAGATTTAAATGGCGCGGATGCATTATTTGTATCTTGTACAGCTTTACCTGTACTTCCAATAATTGATAAACTTGAAAAAAAATTAAATACAATTGTTTTATCAAGTAACCAGGCTTTAATCTGGGATACACTTGTTAAAATAAATAAAGATAATCAAGTTACGGGTTTTGGAAAATTATTCAGATAGAAATTTATGTCATTTGCCAAAGAGGAATACAAACAAAGATTAAAAAAAGTCCAGTCAATGATGGAAAAAAAAGGCATTGAACTTTTAATTTCTCATGACACTAATAATATGAACTATTTGACTGGTTATGATGCATGGTCTTTTTATTATGCTCAATGTGCAATTGTTCATATAAATGCAGACGAACCTCTTTGCTTTGTAAGAGCACAAGATGCTGGAGGCGCTTATATAAAAACTTATCTTAAAGATGAAAACATAATTGTTTATGACGAAAATTATATTCACACATGGCCACAGCATCCTTATGACTATTTAGTAAAAATAATTAAAGATAGAAAATGGGATAAACTTTCAATTGGTGTTGAAATGGATGCCCATTACTTCACAGCTTTTTGCTATGAAAAGATAAAACAAGGTTTGCCAAACGCAAAAATTAAAGACTCAGAACGTTTAGTCAACTGGGCGAGATTTGCAAAATCTGATGCAGAAATAAAATATATGAAAAATGCTGCATTGATTTCAGAAAAAGGGATGAAAACTGCAATGGAAGTAATTAAACCCGGCGTAAGACAATGCGATGCTGTTGGAGAAATACAAAAAACTTTATTTTATGGAACACCAGAGTTTGGAGGAGAATATTCGAGTATTGCAACACTTCTTCCAACAGGAAAGGGAACTTCAGCTTCACATTTAACTGCAACACAAGATAAGTTTGTAGAGGGGGAAGCAACAATTGTAGAGTTATCTGGAGTTTACAAAAGATATCATGCTCCAATGGCAAGAACTGTTTTGTTAGGAAAACCTGATCAACTAAAAATTGATACGATGAAAAAGACTATTGAAGCTCTAGAAGCTGGAATTAAAGTAACAAAAGCTGGAAATACTGCAAATGATGTTGCTCAAGCATTTTGGGGAGTTTTAGACAAATATGGAATAGAGAAAAAGTCTAGAACAGGTTACTCAATTGGTATTGGTTACCCACCAGACTGGGGTGAACATACTTTAAATATATATAAAGAAGAAATGACAGAATTAGTTCCAAATTCTTGTTTTCATATGATAGCTGTAATGCAATTTGGTGATTGGGGAGTCGAAGCATCAGAATCTATAAGAGTTACTGACAATGGATGTGAATTATTTTGTAATTATCCAAAAGAGCTACATATAAAGAGTTAATTAACTGTTGCAAATAACATAACTAAATGTTTTAAAAACTATCTTATGTCAAAAAAAGCTGATTTCGTAAAATTTGATAAAGTAGATAAAAGTTACGACGGAAAAGTATTAGTAGTAAAAGATCTGAATTTAGATATTGAAGAAGGTGAGTTTGTGACAATGCTTGGACCTTCTGGTTCAGGAAAAACTACATGTCTAATGATGCTTGCTGGTTTTGAAACTCCAACTAACGGAGAAATATTTTTAGATAACAATCCAATTTCAAATATTCCACCACATAAAAGAGGGATCGGAATGGTTTTTCAAAATTATGCTTTATTTCCTCACATGACAGTCTTTGAAAATTTAGCATTTCCTTTAAAGGTTAGAAAGATGTCTCAAGAAGATATAGAGAAAAAAGTCGACAAAGCTTTATCAATGGTTTCGCTTGGTGGATTTGCAAACAGAATGCCAGGTCAACTGTCAGGTGGTCAACAACAAAGAGTTGCAGTTGCAAGAGCTTTAGTTTTTGATCCGGCTGTTGTTTTAATGGATGAGCCTTTAGGTGCGTTAGATAAAAATTTAAGAGAAAGCATGCAGTACGAAATTAAACACATTCATGAAAGTATTGGAGTAACAGTAGTTTATGTAACTCATGATCAGGGTGAGGCTTTAACGATGTCAAATAGGATTGCGGTATTTAATGATGGTAAAGTTCAACAACTATCAAGCCCTGATAAGTTATATGAAGAACCAGTTAACTCTTTTGTTGCAGAATTTATTGGCGAAAATAATACTTTTGGTGGAGAAGTTTCTGAAATTTCAAATGGAACATGTAAAGTTAAATTAGAAAAGGGTGAGATAATTGCTAATCCAATTTCAGTTAAATCTGTTGGAGAAAAAACTACAGTATCAATCAGACCAGAACGAGCATTGATAAACCCTAAAGATAAAATGGATAATAATCAAAAAGGAAAAATTGAAGAAGTCATTTATCATGGGGATCATACTAGAGTTAGATTAAATTTACTTGGTAATTCAGAATTTATATTGAAAGTTCCAAATAGTTCTCAAAACCTAGATATAAAACTTGGTAATGAAATTAATATTGGCTGGAACAGTCATGACGCTAGAGCTTTAGACCCAAAATAAGCTAAATTATTACATTTTCGCCAAAATCACCTGTTGACTCTTATATTCTATGTTGCTGTACTCCTTTTTTTATAAAAAAACGTTTAAACGGAGGATAAATGAGAAAATTAAGTAAATTATTACTTGCTTTAACATTTGCAGTTTCTGTATCTACATCCGCTTTTGCAGTAGTTGTTGCATCATGGGGTGGAGCATACACAGAAAGTCAAAAGTTAGGATATGGAGATCCAACATCGAAAGCATTAGGTATACCAATCGAGTGGGTTGACTATTCTGGTGGACTTTCAGAAATTAAAGCGCAAATAGAAGCAGGAGCAATCACATGGGATATTATAGATGTGTTCGCTTACGATACTATTAATGGTTGTGATGAAGGAATTTTTGTTGAATTTGATTTTGACAAAGACTTCCCACCAGCACCAGATGGTACGCCTGCAAGTGAAGACTTCTTCACTGATATGCCAAGTAAATGTGCGGTAGGAAATATCTTATATTCTTGGAACTATGCTTATAATAGTGATCTATTAAAAAGCACTCCAAAGACTATCAAAGATTTCTTTAACACAAAAAGATTTCCTGGAAAAAGAGCAATTTACAAAAGTGCATTAACTAACTTAGAAATTGCTTTAGCAGCAGATGGTGTAAAAATGGGTAAAGGTGGAGAATTTATCTACAAAAAATTAGAAGACCCAGCATATGTTGATAGAGCGATGAATAAGATCAAAGCACTTTGTGAAGATCCAAATGGCGGATGTGTATTTTGGTCAGCAGGAGCTCAACCACCAGAATTATTAATGAGTGGTGAAGTTGTAATGGCAACTGGTTGGAATGGAAGATTTTTCAATGCAGCAGTTGGAGAAGGCGCTCCAATAGTTCAAGTTTGGGATGGACAAGGTCTTGACTATGAATATTTTGCATTAGTAAAAGGTGGACCAAACCAAGCTGACGCTATGAAAGCTTTAGCAATGATGACTAACACTGAAATGTTAGCAGGAAGTGCAAAATATATTGCATACGCTCCTTGGAGAAAATCATCAATTGCAGTTATGGAAGCAGGAGAGCCGTGGTATAAAGATGGAAAAACAAATATGGTTCCACATATGCCAACAGCGCCAAAAAATCTAAAAAGATACTTCTTAGTAGACGCTGAGTACTGGGCTGACAATGGCACAGAGCTTGGTGAAAAATGGGAAGCTATGAAAGCTAGTATTAAATAATTAAAGTTTTAAACACTTTAATTTTATATTATATTAAGGGCGGTTATTTTAACCGCCCTTTTTTTTATGAGCTCAGAAACAGGAAAAATTTTAACAACAGATGGAATTCCTTTAGAGGAGAGTCTTAAACAGGCAGAAAAGAAAAATAAAATTAAAGCTTTTCTACTAGTTGCGCCATTATTATTATTTTTAATAATTACATACATGATTCCAATCGGAGATATGTTTTCTAGAAGTATAGACGACAAAATGGTTACAAACATGCTTCCCAAAACTTATAAAGCAATGGAAACTTGGGATGGTAAAGAACTTCCACCAGAGGAAGTTTTTGAAGCATTTTACTTAGATTATAAAATTCTAGTTAAAAACAAAACAGCAGGAAAATTGCAGACACAATTAAACTATGAAAAAAATGGATTTAAGAGTGTTTTAAAAAAACTAGCAAGAAAACAAAAAAAATTTGAGGAAGGAAATTATAAAGAACAAATTATGAAAGTTCATAAAAGATGGAGAAATGTTGAATATTGGAGAGCAATTAAAAGAAGAGCTCCATCTTATACATATTCAAAATACCTTAAAGGTGTAGACATGTATTCTAATGAAGATGGAAAAATTGTTCAGGTTTCTGAGGATAGAAGAATTCATAGAATATTATGGATAAGAACAGTGGAGGTAGCTTTTTTTGTTACTTTATTTTGTTTTTTGATGGCTTACCCAATTGCACATTTACTGGCAACTTTGCCAATGAAATATAGTAATTTACTAATGATTTGTGTTCTTCTTCCTTTCTGGACTTCTTTACTTGTAAGAACCGCCAGTTGGATGATTTTGTTACAGCAACAAGGAATTGTGAATGATTTCTTTGTTTGGACAGGTCTTGTTGCGGACGATAACAGACCTGAGATGATGTACAATAAAACTGGAACTTACGTAGCAATGACTCAAATACTTTTACCTTTTATGGTTTTACCTTTGTACAGTGTTATGAAAACGATCTCTCCAAGTCTTATGAGAGCTGGTAAGTCTTTAGGTGCAACTCCAGCGGTTGCATTTTTTAAAGTTTATTTTCCACTAACAATTCCAGGAATAGGTGCAGGTTGTCTATTAGTGTTTATTTTAGCAATTGGCTATTATATTACACCAGCACTTGTTGGAGGTGCATCTGGAACACTTATTAGTAATCAAATAGCATATCATATGAAAAGTACTTTAGATTGGAGTTTTGCATCTGCAATGGGACTGATGCTTTTAACAGGCGTATTAGTAATATATTGGATCTATAATAAACTTGTGGGAGTTGATAACATCAAATTAGGTTAATTATGGCATTACCAAAGTATACAGAACCGCATTATAGAATTTGGCACTATTTTTATTTATTAATATGTGGTTGTGTCTTTTTCTTTTTGATAGCTCCTTTATTTGTAATTTTTCCGTTGTCTTTTAATGCTGAGGAGTTCTTAGTTTTTTCTGATGGAATGAAAAGGTTAGATCCTGATGCATTCTCTTTAAGATGGTATAAAGACATGATTTATGGAACAAAAAATCCATGGGGTTTGGCTGCAAGAAATAGTTTTATAATTGCAATTTTTGCTACATTGGGATCAATTATTTTAGGTACTCTTGCTGCATTGGGCTTAAGCAGTAGACATATGCCTTACAAGGGTTTGATAATGGCAATTTTAATTTCACCAATGATAGTTCCGCTAATAATTTCTGGGGTAGCGATTTTCTTTTTCATGGCAAAGGTAGGTTTGGCAGCCACTCATTTGGGTATTATATTGGCACATATTATTCTTGGAACACCTTTTGTGGTAATAACTGTAACTGCAACACTTTCAGGTTTTGATCATAGTATTACACGTGCTGCTTCAAGTCTTGGAAGTAGTCCATACAATACATTTATGAAGATTACTTTACCTTTAATCTTACCTGGAGTTATATCTGGTGGTCTTTTTGCTTTTGTAACCTCTTTTGATGAGGTGGTCGTTGTATTATTCTTAGCTGGCTTAGATAATACTACAATTCCAATACAAATGTGGACTGGGCTTAGAGAACAATTAAGTCCGACAATTTTAGCTGTGATTTTATTAACTGCTGAACTTTTAAGAAGAAGATCTGAGAGATTAAGAGGAATAAATAGATAGTTTAATTGACACTCTCAATTACTGTCGCAATTCCCATTCCTAAACCAATACACTGAGTAGAAAGAGCGTATTTTTTATTTTCTCGTTTTAATAAATCAGCTGCTTTACCAGTAATTCTTGCACCTGTTGCACCAAGTGGATGACCGAGGGCAAGAGCTCCACCATCTAAATTAACTTTATTTTTATCTATACCTAAATCTTTAATACATGCTAATGATTGAGAAGCAAAAGCTTCGTTCAATTCAACAATATCAATTTGATCAGCTGTCAAGTTAGCTCTCTTTAAAGCTTTTTTTGATGCACCAATTGGACCTAGACCCATATAATCAGGGTCACAGCCTTCAACAGCAGTAGATACTATTCTTCCTAAAATATTTAAATTATTTTCTCTTGCATAATTTTCCTCACAAATTAAAGTTGCCGCAGCACCATCTGTTAAAGGTGATGAAGTTGCTGCTGTAACTGTTCCATTTTCGTCAAATGCAAGTTTTAATCCATCTAATTTTTCCATTGTACTGTTCGGTCTTATGTTTCCATCGGTATCACAATCACCAATTGATACGATTTCATTCTTAAAATTCCCTTTGGTCTGAGCTTCGTGTGCTTTTTGATGGCTTGATATAGCAAACTCCTGTTGTTCATTTCTTGAAATGTTATATTTTTTAGCAACATTTTCTGCAGTTGTTCCCATTGAAAAATAAACATGTGGATTATCTGCCTTACTTTCAGGGTAGGGGATTGGTTCAAAACCAGTGTTTACTCTTGTCATACTTTCTACCCCTCCACAAACAAACACCTTTCCAGCACCCAAAGAAATTTTACCTGCTGCAATATGAATAGCCTCCATTGATGAACCACACCATCTATCTACTGTCATGCCTGAGGTTTTAACATTCATACCACTTAGAAAAGTTGTCAACTTTCCAATATTAAAACTTTGTTCTCCTGTTTGAAATGCACAACCAACTACGATATCTTCAATGTCATCTTTTTTAACATTTGATTTTGATACTAAATCTTTAATTACTTCTGCTAATAGATTAACTGGTTTTGAGTCTATTAAGGCACCTTTTCTAGCCATAGTAAAAGGTGATCTTGAAAATCCTGCTATAACTGGTTTAAACATAATTTAAATATAAGGTTAATCAGGAAATGGTAAAGAAGTTATAATGCCTTTTCTGTTTTTTCCATTAAAAGTGTTTATAAAAACTTCATTCCCCAAATCCCAAAAATCTCTATTTATCATTGATAAACCTATATTTTTCTTAATTCTTGGCGAATAAATTCCGGAAGCAATTTGTCCAATCTTTTTATTGTTTTTTGAGTATACCGGCAAAGGAACTCCTGTTGGCTTGCAGGGTTCGCCATCAAAAATTATTCCTCTCATCTGTTGTTTAATTCCTTCAGATTGAATCTTTCTCAAAGCTTGTTTTCCAATAAAATCATGATCATCTTCTTGTTTACAATATTTCTCGAGATTGCATTCTAGTGGGTTATTTTCTCTAGTGAAATCATTGCCATAGGACATAAGTCCTGCCTCAATTCTATCAATGAGGTTTGGACATCCTGGAGATATATTAAATTTTTGACCATGATCCCAAACAACATCCCAAAGCTTTTCACCAAGTTCAATTTCATTAAAATGAGTTTCAAATCCTTTGAAATAAATTTCAAAACCATCTTGCTTGCTATAACCTGACCTTGCGATTATTTGTTTTGTACCCAAAAAGTCAAAAACTTTAAAATTGAAAAATTTTAATTTTTTTATGTCTTCACCAAATATTGAAACCAAAAGGTCTTCGGATTTTGGGCCTTGAATAGCTAATGGATAAACATCTGGCTCTACTATTTCAACATTATATCCAGAACCTAATGCAATACCTTTTGCCCATAGAAGAATATCTGAGTCAGCTATTGAAATCCAAAACATATCATCGTCTAGTTTAAGTAAAACAGGATCATTAATCATTCCTGCGGTCTCATCTATTATTGGAATATAAAAACATTTTCCAGTTTCCATTTTTTTTATTGAGCGAGGTGTCATTTTTTGTACAAGTTTTGCTGCATCAGGACCTGAAATTTGTACAACATGTGGTTTACAACGGTAAAATCTGACACGCCACATTCTTCAACCTTATTAGTAAATGGAGTACGCCTTATACGTCTTGACATATTTAATTTAATATTTTTTTGATGTATTAAATTTTCACCACTCATTCTATTTTGACCACCACACAGTGTAGCTATTTTTAGAAATTATTATGGGTATATGATATTTTTTATTATTATCTTCCATTTTAAATTTAATATTTATTTCAGAAATAATTCTTTTCTCAGAAAAATAATCCCCAGTTTTGCAAATCATTTCATATTCGCACTTGGTATCATCATCACTTAGATCAAATTCTTTATGTATTCTACCACCATCATCAGATTTACTTTCACAGAAAATTTCTTTATCTCCATTTTTTTTTATTTGATAAATTATTACATCAATATTCCCAGCATGAGATCCATTAGTAGCATCTAATAAGTGTGATGAAAATATTGCCATTTTATTCTATTGATGACTTTTCTCTTTTGCTTGCAACTGCAGAGACTATTGGGCTTAATACTGGTTTTGCTTTAACATTTACACATGCAGGTTTTCCACTTTCCATTGCCCTTTTAAGTGCCGGTGCTAGCTCTTCTCTTTTATTAACTAATTCTCCATACCCTCCAAAACCCTCAAAAATCTTATGAAATGGGATGTCTCTAAAATCAGTTGCAACGCTTTTCCCACTTTTAAATAATCTCTCTTGTTGTTGTCCAATTGAGGCTAATCCACCATTGTTATCAATTACAACAGTAATAGGTTTTTTTTCATAAAATACACTTTCAATAGACATACCTCCTGATAAAAACGCACCATCTCCACTTATAAGAACAACATTTGAATCTGGATTATGATTTTTGGCAGATAAAGCAAACGAAACACCAACACCTAACATACTAAATGTTCCAGGATGTAAGATGCCTTTTAATTTTTTACCTTTTGCACCTGCAATATTAATTGCAATTTCCGACCAGAAATGTGTATTCCCTCCATCTATAACAAGCCAGTCATTTTCGCCCATTGCTTGTTGGACATCTAATGAAAGTTGTAGAGGATGAATTTTTCCCCCATTTTTTTTTGATGCCTCAGCCTCTATCTCTAAATCTTTCAAGGATTTTTCTACCCATTCTTTTTTCTTTTTTTTGTTTTCTTCGAACCAAGTTGTGTCTAAAGTCCACTTATTATTTTTCTTTAAATTAGATAATGTATCTAGAAAAACACCAGGATCACTTAATAAACAAAAATCAGCTGCTCTATTAAGTTCTACTTCCTCATGAGAACCATTTATACAAACTAACTTTGATGATTTAGGTATAAAAGGTGGATTTCCAAAATTCATTTGATTGTCTAAACGCGCCCCAACTACAAGTACTAAATCTGAATTTTGTAGTGCATATTCTGAGGGAGGATATTGGTGTATATCCGCCAATCCCATATAAGCATTTGCTTCCTCACCTAATAATTTTTGATGATATGGGACATTAAAAATTGGTATATTTAAATTATTACCAGCTGCTTCAAGATTTTTTTCTGAATGCGACCACCAAACTCCATGACCACCTATTATAATTGGTTTTTTAGCATTACAAGCAAGTTCTAAAACTTCTGATAGAGAATTTGGATCTGGCCAAGCTTTTGCTAAAGGTTTAGCTTTATGAGAAAATGGTCTTTCTTCTAATCCTACTTCTTCTGCAAAAGATGAAAACATTATATCTACTGGAAGACTAAGATGTACTGCACCTGGATAACCGTTGGTGGCAATGTGATATGCTTTGTCGACAAATTCTCTTATTCTAGTTCCATCGGTAATGCTTGCACTGTATTTTGTTAAAGGGGCTGCAATTGAAACATCATCTATTTCTTTAAAACCACCTGAACCTTGCCTTTTAAGGCTGCTTGAACCTGTAATATAAATAACAGGACTTCTCTCACCCCAAGCCTCCATCATAGAGGGAACTGCGTTTGTAAATCCCTCTGGTCCAACTAAGCATACTGATGGTTTACGAGTAATTCTTGTATTGCCATCTGCTAAATGACCTGCAATTTGTTCATGAGGAGTATTTATCACTTCAATTTGACACTCAGCAAATCCTTCAATTGCTGGATTACAAAAACCTCCCGCAAGAGTAAAAACTTTACTAATTCCCTTATCTTTTAGAGCTCTAGCTAATAACGCTCCACCTCTAATTTTATTCTCAGCCATCTAGTAGTTTACCTTATTAATAGTATTATCTATTACTATCTCAGATGTTACATCATTAATATCATTTAATCCAACTAACCCTAGAGTGGTACTAACTTCTTCTTTTATAATCTCAACTATTCTTCTTAATCCTTTTTTTCCATCTGCTCCCATTGCATACATAACGGGTCTTCCAATCATTGTATAATCTGCACCAAACGCAAGCGCTCTTACTATATCACTTCCACTTCTTATCCCACTATCAAAGATTAAAGGAAAATTACTTCCAACCGATTTTCTAATTAGTGGAAGCATATTTATCGCTGCTGTAGCACTGTCTAATTGTCTACCTCCATGGTTTGAAACTTGAATAGCATCCGCACCAGCTTCTTTTATTTTTATTGCGTCATCAGGAGACATTACTCCCTTAACAATAAGTTTGCCTTTCCATTTATCCCTTACTCTTTTAAGTGTATTCCAATCAGTAGAACCTCTACTTTCTTTTCTTTTAAAAATTCCATCTCCACTTTTTGATGTTACATAATTCATAGGCTTAGGAATTCCACTCATTAAAGTTGATAGAGACCAAGTTGGATGAGTTGCAAAATCAAAAAATTGTTTTGGACCTATCTTAAAAGGATAAGAGAAACCATTTTTGTCATCTCTGGTTCTTCTAGATAAAACTGGCACATCCACAGTTAAAATTGCTACCTCGTAACCAGTATTTTTTGCTCTTTCCAAAAGCTCCATCACGAAATTTTCATCTTGGAAAATATATAACTGCATCCAAGAATGACCTTCTGAGAGTTCATACATCTTTTCTAATGTTGTAGTAGAGGCCATAGAAACACAAGTTGGAATATTATTTCTTGCACTTTCAGCGGCTAACATAGAATCTGCTCCCGGCCAAGACAAATTAGTCATTCCCATAGGAGCAAAACCAAATGGAAAATTAAATTCATATCCTAAAACCTTTTTTTTAAGTGATCTTTTTTCAACGTTTCTTAAAACTTTAGGCTCTAGTCTTATTTGGTCAAGAGCAATACTGTTGATTTCAGCAAGTTTCTCATCTCCAGACGCACCATCAATAAAATCAAAAACTAATTTGGGAAGACGTTTACGTGATAATTCTCTTGCATCTTTTATGCTAAAGATTTTTTGACTTGGTAAAATATTATCACTCATTATTAATTTTAATGTATTCTTTTAAGTTAAATTGTTTATTTTGATTAACAAAATAAGCATTATGACCTTTTCTAGAAGAATAAACCTCTGTTGGTTTTCCGTCAATAAAAAGTACCGCAACACCATCATCAACAGCAATACCATCTGGTAAAGTTTTGTTTTTAATATTTTCTCTATATTTTTCCGCTCTTTTTGAGTCCGAATAATGTGGTGTAAAACTTCCGGTTAATAATCCAATGCCATTCATAGATTTAAATCCAGGTCCATCTGAGTCAGTCAGAAAGCAATCGAACCAACACGCGGCACCAGCACTTACACCTGATAGAATTATACCAGAATTATAAACTTCTTTGAAAAGACCAATTAAATTATTTTCTTTCCAATATTTCAGCATGAATTTTGTATTTCCACCACCAACGTAAACCACATCAAGATTTGAAAGCCAATTTTCAAAACCTTTTACGCTAGAGATAAGATTAAAGTGAGACACATTTAAACCTGAAATTTCAAACCTTTTGTAAAAGAGCTTAGTTTTGCTTGAGTCATCGTTACTAGCGGTCGGTAAAAATCCTAATGAGCAATTTTTTTTGTTGATACAGTCTAAAATGAATTGTTCCTGATCATCATCTTGGTTATGAGTAAACCCTCCACCTCCAATAGTAATTATTTTTTTTTTGATCTTCACTAGTTATATTTTTAACAATTAAAGCTTAAACACCAATCCAAGGTTTTGGCTCATTTGGGATATTTCTGTCTATACCTCTTACTATTTCTCCCTTTTCATCATACATTGGTAATTTACAGATTTGACCTTTATGTAATTTCCCGTCTGTACATTTAACATAAACTATATCACCTGGTCCATTTTCATGATTATTAAGGTGCACTATACCAACACCGCAAACTTGATAAGGTGACCATGTGCTTGAGGTTATTTTACCAATCTCCCAGCTTCAATTCTTCTACATCTAAATCCTGGTGTAGCCACCAAAATCATACCTAATTTTTTTCCTTGCTCAAGAATATAATCACCAATTTTCTCTGTTTCGTTTTCTGGCCTAAAATAAATTTCCCAACCAAGTTCATTAGTAAAACCACTTCTGCTTACTATTACTTTTTGATCTAAAATTTGTAACTCTTTCCAATCAAAATATTTCCAATCGTTCTCTGAAAAACCATTACTTAAATTTTCAAGTAGTTTCATGGACAATGGGCCTTGAACTTGACTTACCCAAACATTTGGATCATTAATTTCTACATTCAAATTTTTAGAATGTGCTTTATACCAAGAAAATAGGTCACCATCAGCTTGCGCAAACCAATATTTATCTTTATCAATTCTTAAAAGTATACCATCCGTAATCATCCCACCATCATGATAACAAGCAAACTGATACGAACATCTTCCCACAGCGATTTTTGAAATATCTCTTGGAAATATTTTTTGTAAAAATTTAAGTGAGTCTGGTCCTGATATTTCAAATGGATGTTCTCCTGTATGCCTAAAAATAATTTCTCTCCTTGCTTTCCAATACATTTCTTCAGGACTTACATTAGATAATTTTTCAAGTGTTAATCTTCCTGCGTAATTTGAATATTCTGGATCATATGGTAATTCTTGATAAGTTAAGGGGTGAACCTGAATTGATCTTGCAAGCTCTAATGCATTGGAATTTTCAAGGCTAACTGGTTTTACAGTGAACCTATACTTATTGATTAAATTGTTCATTATTATTTTTGTAGATAATCAGAATACACCAATAAAATAAATAAAAAATGTCCATTTTGACTGTTGCTATATAAGTATCTAATTGTTACCTTTTGTTTTTTTAAAGAGAGGAAATTATGAAAAACATTTTAAAATTGATATCAATTTCATTGGTATCACTATTTGTAACATTTTCATTTGCCAACGCTTCAAGTGGGGTTTTTAAGTTATCTCATGATCTTGGTTTTGGAAAAGATACAAATTTAGATGCAATTACTAAAGGAAGACTATTTCAAGTAGTAATAATGACTCAAAACCGTCTTGTTAGAAAAGATCTTAAAGGAGTTACTTCTCCCGAGTTAGCTACTGACTGGTCAGGTAACGCAGATGCAACAGAGTGGACTTTTAATTTAAGAAAAGGTGTTAAATTCCATGATGGATCTGATTTTGATGCAGAGGATGTAAAATACTCTTTGATGAGAGTTAAAGATCCTGAAATTGGTTCACCTGCAAAAAAAAGTATGAGTGCAGTAACAGATATTGAAGTTGTTGACTCACATACAGTAAAAATAAAGTTGAACACATCATTCGCAGATTTTCCACTTTTATTAACTGATTATAGATTAAGAATGATACCAAATGGATCAGGCGATACTATTGGGAAAACAGGTATTGGAACTGGGCCGTTTATGGTTGATAAATTTGATGCAGAGGGAACTACAATTCTTAAAGCTAACCCAAATTATTGGGAAGGAGCACCTAAGCTCGCTGAGGTACACGTAATAGCTATCCCAGATGGTCAAGCTAGAATTCAAGCCTTGCTGACAGGTCAAATAGATATGAATAGATATGTTCCATTCAATCAGAAAAAAATATTTGATGGTAATTCAAAATTTAACGTTTCAGTTATACCTACAGGAAACTGGAGAGGTATGGTAATGAGAACTGACGTAGCTCCATTTGATGACCCTAGAGTAAGAAAAGCTGTCAGAATAGCTGTGGATAGACAAGAATTAGTTGATCTTGTTATGGCTGGAGCAGCAACTGTATCTTGCGATACTCCTGTTGCACCATCAGATCAATATAGAATGAATAAGAATTGTCCACCACAACCAGCTACAGCAAAAAAATTACTTGCAGAAGCAGGTTACCCAGATGGTATTGATTTCACAATTCATGTATCTACAAAAGAACCAACTTGGCCAACTATTGCTGAGGTTTTACAACAACAATTTGCTAAAGCTAATATCAGAGCAGATATTCAAATGACACCTTCAAAAAGTTATTGGAATGAAACTTGGATGAAAAAGCCTGTAGCAATGACACGTTGGAACGAAAGACCAGCAGATAGTATTTTGCATGAAGCTTATCACAGTGAAGCAAAATGGAACGAGTCATATTATAAAAGTGCTTCTTTTGATAAGAATTTAGCTGACGCAAGAGGTGAGTTAAAGTTCAGCAAAAGAAAAGCAGCATACATTAATGCTCAGAAAACATTATGGGAAGAGTCTGGAACAATGATTCCTTACCATGTGTCTCGACTTGTTGTTACATCTTCTAGAGTGAAAAATCTTGACGAAGTTGAGTATTTTTCAATTAGATGGCACACAGTAAGCGTTCAGTAATAACTTCTGTTTTACAGGCCTTTAATTAGGCCTGTAAAACCTCTTTCATTTCAAAATAAATAATTTAAAATTTAATATTGTTATGCTTTTTTTAATTATAAAGAGAATTTTATTAGGTTTTATTACTTTATTTATTGTATCTATAATTACATTTGTAGGCACTGAAGTTTTACCTGGGGATGCTTGCACAACTTATCTAGAAAGGCAGGCTTTTGGTGAACAATTAGAAGCTTGTTATAGAAGGCTTGGTTTAAATGTTCCAGCATATGAGAGATATGTATCGTGGGCATTAAATGCTATTCAAGGAGATTTTGGTTATTCTTTAAGTGGAGAGATGCCTATAAAAGATGTTTTAGGACCTAGAATTAAAAATTCACTAGTATTGGCATCAGCTGCAATTTTTATAGGTATTCCAATAGCTTTAATTTTAGGAATTATCACTGCTCTGTGGAGGGATAAGTTACCTGATGTCGCAATATCAACAGTTACAATATTTGCAATGACTATTCCAGAATTTATCAGTGCTACTTTATTAATTTTAATTATTGCAATTTGGCTAGAGTGGTTGCCTGGTATTGTAATAGTTCCAACTGATGTATCTTTCCTAGAGCTGTTGCCAAATATAATTTTGCCAGTTGTTGCTATAGCTATGATCATGACAGCTCACATGGCACGAATGGTAAGATCGAGCGTAATTCAAGTAATGGCAAGTGAATATGTTCAAATGGCAATTCTTAAAGGAGTTCCTTATTGGAAAATGGTTTTCAAACATGTTTTACCAAATGCTTTGTTGCCTGCCATTAATGTTGTGGCTTTAACTATTGCATGGCTTTTAGGTGGGGTTGTAGTAACTGAAGTTGTCTTTAATTATCCTGGCCTTGGAAGATTAGTTATTGAGTCAATTTCAAACAGAGACTTGCCAACAGTTCAAGCATTAGCAATAATTCTTGCATCTATCTATGTAAGTATAAATTTATTAGCTGATCTATTGACACTAATGCTTAATCCTAGATTAAAAACGTTACAAATAAGAAAATAATATGAAAGTGGATAATATTTATAAAGAGGAGAAGAAAAGCGCTTTTGCAAAATTATCTGAAATTATAATTACAATGGCTTCAAGACCGTCTGGACTAATCGGTCTTAGTATTTTAGTTTTTCATATAATTCTTGCATTTATAAGCCCTTATATTGCGCCACATGATTTTAAAGCTATAGACCCAACCTTAATGCTTCAGGCTCCTTCAGCTGAATATTGGTTTGGAACAGATGATCTTGGAAGAGATGTTTTTACTAGAACAATTTTAGGGGGAAGAACGGCTCTCACAATAACTTTCTTTGGATCTTTAATAGCATTATTGTGGGGTGGTCTTTTAGGAATATTTTGTGGATTGGTTGGAGGAAAAATTGATGATGTAGTTATGAGAATTGTAGATGCGTTCTTATCTATTCCATGGATTTTAGCAATGTTATTGATTGTTTCTTTGTTAGGCACATCTACTGAAGTATTAATACCTGCTTTAGGTTTTTTTTATGGTAAAGGAATTGTAAGAGTTGCAAGAGCAGCAACGCATGATGTTATTGCAAAAGACTTTATAGTTTCCGCAAGAGCAAGAGGACATAGTAATTTTTCAATTATTTGGAATGAGATAATTCCTAATGTAAGAGATGCAATCTTAGTTGAAGGTGCTATGCGATGGTCATGGATGCTGCTTGGTTTTAGTTCTCTTTCTTTTTTAGGTTTTGGGGTGAGCCCTCCAACACCAGACTGGGGATTAATGATATCAAATGCAAGAGGGTTAATGTCTTTCGCTTATTGGGCAGTAATAGCGCCTATAGTTGGATTAAGTAGTTTAATTATTGGTATTAATTTAACAGCAGATGCTTTTGCCAAAGCTTTAGGTATAGACAGATCAACTAAAGCCCCTGTTTAATTATGACAGATATAATTCAAAAAGTTAAAAATCTATCTATTGGATTTAGAAGTAAAAAGGGCGAAGAAATCTTAATTTTGAAGAATATAACTACAAATATTAAAAAGGGCGAGACAGTTGGAATAGTAGGGGAGTCTGGTTCTGGAAAAAGTACATTAGCATTAGCAATGATGGGATATGTTAAGCATGGTCTTTATACTATTGGAGGAGAATGTCAGTTTAATTCCTCAAATTTGCTTAAAATGAAAAGTAAAGATTTAGAAAAAATCAGGGGTAGAAAGATAGCAATGATCCCACAAAACGCAGGTCAAGCTTTGACGCCAAACCTAAAGATAGGTTATCAAATTGATGAAGCTTTACAATTACACTCAGATTTAGATGAAAGAGAAAGAGAAAAAAAAATTTCCGAATTATTAAATAAAGTTCGACTTCCTTCACCAGAGACGATTGCGTTAAGATATCCCCATGAACTCTCAGGAGGGCAACAACAGAGAGTTGCTGTTGCCATGGCTTTAGCAGGAACGCCAGATTTACTTCTTTTAGACGAGCCCACAACAGGACTGGATGTTACAACACAAGCTCATGTATTGGAGCTTCTTAATTTTATCGCAAAAGATACTGGAACATCAATGGTTTATGTAAGTCATGACTTAGGAGCTATTGCTCAAGTAAGTGACAGAATAATTGTAATGTATTCAGGGGAAATTGTTTTAGAAGGTCCATCAAGAGATATCCTTAAAAAACCAATTCATCCTTATACTCATGGGTTACTTAAATCTATACCAAAATTATCGCTAGCTGGTCTTCCAGAGTCAATGCCTGGTAG
>LULE01000330.1_pt1 | contig 19596 bp, 17 predicted proteins | sample 728231 | NCBI WGS metagenome assembly LULE01 (sample SAMN03860297, study PRJNA289734) | marine metagenome | biome: seawater column; feature: ocean; material: water; isolation source: Red Sea water column Station 192 - depth 10m | place: Saudi Arabia: Red Sea | collected 2011-10-15 | depth 10 m | reverse complement strand
ATATAAAGATAACTATTAGCATCAAATCGATCTACAAAAACCGATCCTTGATATCTTAGATAACTCTCTATTTGAAAATCTGCATCAAATCCAAATTTAAGAGCATCTCTTTCTTGAAGTTTTCTTCCAAATTTTTCTTGTAAACCTTTTTTAGACAAATAAGTTATATGAGCAGCCATTCTCGCTACTGATAACCCTTTATCAGGAAGAGTATTATTAGATAAATATTTTCCGTCTGACCAGTTATGATCTGATGCTATCGCTTGTCTACCCAATTCATTAAAAGCAATATTTTGAGCAGAATGATTAGAGGTACATGCGATTGGTACTACTGTATTAGCTTTATCTGGATAATTACTAATAAATTGCAAAACTTGCATTCCCCCCATCGATCCACCAACAACTGAAAAAAGTTTTTTTATCTCAAAATGATCTAATAAATTTACTTGTGCGTTGACCATGTCATTAATAGTAATTACAGGAAAATCGGTTCCGTAAATTTTATTTGTTTCAGGATTTTTGTGGCTTGGACCAAATGAGCCCATACAACCACCTATTACATTTGCACAAATAACAAAATATTTATTTGTATCTATTGATTTGTTAGGACCCACTGCATAAGACCACCAACCATCTTTTTTTGTAACGGGATTAATACCCGTAACAAATTGATCACCAGTAAGCGCATGAAAAACAAGGATTGCATTATCTTTGTTTTTATTAAGCGAACCATAAGTTTCATACGCGAGTGGAAAATTATTAATAGTTTTACCACAGTCAAGTTTCAATGGTTTCTTAATAACAAGCGTTTTTATATTCTCTTTAATATTCATAATTATTAATGCTAATTATTGAATTGTGAGAAAAAAAACTTTTTTAGCGGTTTTTTTAAAGCGCTCGCAATTCAGGTAAATCAGCGCATAAATTTTGTACAAGATGTTATTTAGTATGTCAATTTTTAAAATATTTGAACTAATTCTATATGAAAAATTGTTATTTTATTTATAAAGAGGCTAAAATTTAAAAGATGACAACTATAAAATTTAAAAAATTTAATATTGAGGCTTATCAACCTGGCAAATCAACTATTAAGAGTTTTAATAAAATCATTAAACTTTCAGCAAATGAATCAGCTCTAGGAGTAAGTACCAAGGCCAAGAAAGCAATATCAAATAAAAAATTAAGTCTTTTCAGATATCCTGATGGAAAGTCTAAAAAATTACGAAGTCAGATCTCAAAAAAATTTAGTTGTGACAAAGAAAAAATAATTTGTGGAGCTGGTTCAGACGAAGTTATTCAAATGTTATGCCAACTTTTCCTTAAACCAAAAGATGAAGTAATTCTTCCTCAGTTTAGTTTTTTAATGTACAGAATATATGCAAAAATAGTTGGTGCAAAAGTTGTTTTTGCCAAAGAAAAAAATTTTAAAGTTTCTGTCTCAGAAATAATTAAAAAAGTAAGCAATAAAACTAAAATTGTATTTCTTGCTAATCCAAATAATCCGACTGGCACTTACTTGAACAGTTATGAATTAATTGATTTAAGAAAAAGATTAAGAAAAAATATCTTACTTGTTGTAGATGATGCTTATGCAGAGTACATGCAAAATAGAGACTATAAATCTGGTTTAGATTTATTCAAGAATAAGCAGAATGTTTTTATATTAAGGACATTCTCAAAAATCTACGGACTATCATCTTTAAGAATTGGTTGGGGATATGGTTCAAAAAAAATTATTGATGCTTTGAATGTTATTAAACCTCCATTCAATGTTAATGAAGTAGCTCAAAAAGCAGCTATTGAGTCACTTAAGGATAAAAAATTTATTTCACGTTCAGTAAAACATAATCATATTTATGCAACAAAACTGAAAAATTTTTTGAGCAATTATGATATTAGCTCAAATAAAGTTTCTGCTAACTTTCTATTACTGAATTTTAATAAATGCAAACTAAGAGCTAATAGTTTCTATGAAAAATTAAAAAAAAAGGGAATTATTTTAAGGTCTACTGAAGAAGGTTATAAAATAAAAAATATGCTAAGATTAACGATTGGGTCAAAAGAGGAAAATATGAAATTTATCAAAGCAACACAAAATATATTTAGAAAATGAGAAATATATTAATTATAGGCTGTGGGTTATTAGGCTCTTCTTTAGTAAGGAGGATTTCAAAAAAAAAAATAGCAAAAAAAATATTTATTTATGAAAAATCAAAATCTAATATCGCTAAAATAAAAAGTCTTAGATTACCTGGAACAATTGTTAAGTCTTTTAAAGATGGTTTGGTAAATTCAAACTTAGTGATTGTTTGTACATCAACGAGTGAATATAAAAAACTTATTATTAAAATTAATAAAACTATTTCGCCAAAGACACTAATTACTGATGTGGGATCTTCAAAAATAGAGTCATCAAAAATTATTAAAAAATTTTTGAAGCGTGGTGTAAATTGGATAAGGAGTCACCCTATCGCTGGATCAGAGGTGAGTGGACCAGAATTTGGAAAAGCTGATATGTTTGAGGATAAATGGTGTGTATTAATTAAGGATAAAAAAACAAGTCCTAAGAATTTAAAATTTTTAATTTCTTTTTGGAAAAAGATGGGCTCAAAAACTGTTATTATGAACTCTGAAAAACATGACAAAGTTTTTTCTATCACAAGTCATTTACCACATTTAATTGCCTATAATTTGGTTAAATCGGCTCAAGATTTTGAAAAAATACTCAAATTTGGGCTTATCAAATACAGTGCTGGGGGGTTGAGAGATTTTTCAAGAATAGCTGCTTCAAATGAAATTATGTGGAGAGATATTTTCTTTGACAATAAGGTTAATGTTACAAAAGCGATAGACTTATTTATCAAAAACTTAAAATCTTTCAAAAAAGATATAAATTCTAAAAATAATAAATCAATTTTAAAAAAATTATCTCAGACTAAAAAAGTTAGGTCTAAAATTATTAAATTAAAACAGGATGTAAACAAACCTGACTTTGGTAGAGATTAAATATTACTAATATTACTCACTTTTTTAATTTTCAGATTTGCGGTTTTATCAATTAATTTAATTGTCTGTCCTGTTGGCATTATTATCACCTTCTTTTTTGGTCCATAAGCATGAATAAATCTAGACTTATTTAGACATATACCAACATGTCCTTTCCAAAATACGATATCTCCTTTAAGTCGATTTTTTTTTCTTTTTCTTTTACAAAATCTTATTTGATCTTTTGTATCTCTTGGAAAAAATATTCTGTTGTAATAAAAATAGATTTGAATTAATGCTGAACAATCAATCCCATCACAGGTTTTTCCGCCCCATAAGTATTTTGTGTTTAAAAAGAATTTGAATATTTTGATATAATTTTTCTCATGATGATCAATATTTTTGATATCACTTTTTTTGATCCATTTATTTTTTTCAAATTCTATATACTTTTTATTTTCATTTCGTTTACACACACCAGATCCATAATATAGATAATGGTTTGAGGACAAAAATCTTTTATCTCTTTTAAAGAAAATTCTAGATTTAATTTTTGAAATTTTATATGAGGGTTTAAAATTTTCTAAAAATTTACCTTTTTTTATATATCCAATATAATTGTCATAATGAGTTTTTATTTTTATATATTTTTTTCTTTTCAATAGAATCTTAAATTTCTCTCCATATAAAATTTGTGAAACTACCTCAGAATTATGAGATGGTTTAAAGTAAATGTTAGCTACAGGTTTATTTAAAAAATTATTTTTCACTTAGTTGTAGTTTATTTTTCATGATCCATAGGATTATTAATGAAGGAATTACCATTAGCGCAGTCAAAATGAAAAATATTCCCCAATCACCATTTAACCAATCAACAAGGGCACCAGAGGAGGAGGCTAAAGTTGTTCTACCAGCGGTGCCTATTGAGGCTAAGAGCGCATATTGAGTTGCTGTATAGGCTCTGTCTACGAGCATAGATATAAAGGCTACAAAAGCTACTGTTGCAAATGCAGCAGCTATATCATCAAAAATAACTGCAATAGCAAATAAAAATTCTGATTTATCGCTCCAGGCCAATACACTGAACAAAAGGTTTGTACTTGCCATCATAACTCCAGCAAAAAACATTGCTTTTAACACCCCGGATCTTATTACAAAAAGCCCACCTAAAAGAGTAAACGTCACAGTAGTAATCCAACCTAACGTTTTAGAGTAAATAGCGATATCTGATTTACTAAAACCTATTTCTTTATAAAAAATTATAGACATCCTTCCAAGAAATGCCTCTCCCACTTTAAATAAAAAAACAAATCCTAAAATTCCTAAAGCAATCGAAAAGCCATTTTTTTTAAAAAAACTAATGATTGGGCCACTTATTGTTCCAGCAACCCAGGTTATCAATTTTGTAAATATATTTTGATTTTTAAATTGAGATGATATTAATTTGTCATTTTCTTTTTGTTGATCTTGTCTCTCTAAATTTCCAGACTCGTCAATGAACATTAAGCCAATGTTCATTAAAATTACTAAAATCCCCAAAATTAAGAAAGTTAGTTGCCAATAATTTTCAAAACCAATGTTTTGAAGAATATCTGCTGCAAATAATGATAGTACCCCACCTAACTTATATCCTGTCCACCAACCGACAACCGCCATTGCGGCTCCAGCAGCCATGGATTTTCCCTCATCCTCACCAATCTGTTCAATTCTTAAAGCATCAACTGTTATATCTTGAGTTGATGATGCTATAGCAATTATTAAGCCTACTGAAACAACTAAAGCTAAATTTTCAGATGGATCGAGTAAACTCCAAAGAGCAAGTGAGAGTAAGATGATAATTTGCATCAAAACAATCCATCCTCTTCTGTGACCTATTTTTTTTGTTAAATATGGTATTTGTATTCTATCTATTAAAGGTGCCCATAAATAATTAAATGCGTAAACTGCAAAAATTAATCCAGCCCATCCAACAGTTGATCTGCTTAGTCCATCTTCTTTTAACCATAAACTTAGACTACTTCCAATCAAAACCCATGGAAAACCTGATATTGCACCAAGCAATAAAATTTTGAGCATTCTTTTGTCAAAATAAACCGAGAACATTTCAGACAAAGAATTTTTTTTAATTTCTATCAAATTTAATTCCTCCAAAAAGATGGTAAAAATAATACAAGAATTGCAAATAATTCTAATCTCCCCAAAATCATACCAAAACTTAAAATCCACTTAGAGATATCAGGTAGAGATGAAAAATTTCCGTTTGGCCCAATAGTCGAACCTAGGCCAGGTCCTACATTTGAGATAGATGTTGCAGCACCAGAAATTGAAGTAATAAAGTCAAGACCTGTCAAAGATAATAATGCTGTAATCACAAAAAAAATTACCAGGTACATATAAATGAAAGAGATAATTGATGCGGTAAATTTATCATCAACAGGACTTTGGTTATATTTTAGAACGAAAATTCCCTTGGGATAAACCTATAAATATAATTAAAGGAAATCCACCCCAGTTATCAAATTGTGCATTTACATATCCAGTACCTGTCAAAATTGATATTACATTGAATAAAACTGTTCTAAAGTTTAGTTCAGACGATTTATCTAAAAACAAATAAATTGATAAGATCAGAATACTTATTAAGATTATTTTCAAAAAAGTTCTAATTTGAATATCTGAAAAAAATATTCTTCTATTACCGTTTAAGAATTTGATATAAGCGATAAAAGGCAAACTTCCCAAGATAATAAAAATCATTGCTGAAATTTCTATTGAAAAACTATTAAAGAAACCAATGGACTCGTTATAGTTTGAAAAACCCCCAGTTGCTATTGTTGTCATAGAATGGGTTATACTATCAAAAGTATTCATCCCAAGAATTTTATATGATATTGCGCAAAGAGTAGTGAGACCTGAATAAATGTAAATTAATCTCAACGCAATTTCTTTCGATTTAGGAAGAATTTTTTCTGATGAGTCACTGTTAGAAATTTTGAATAATTGCATACCACCAACATTCATTATTGGCATCAAAGTGATCGCCATAACAATTATTCCAATACCACCCAACCATTGAAGAATTGCTCTCCAAAGCAAAATTGCTTTGGGCATCTCCTCTAAGTTTGGAATGATTGTTGAACCAGTTGTTGTAATGCCTGACATACTCTCAAAAAATGCATTGGTAAACGAAAAATTGACTTCAGAAAATATTAGAGGAAGTGAGCCAAAAATTGCGATACTAAGCCAAGATAACGCGGTCAATAAAAAAGCTTGCTGTAAATTTAACTTCTTATCATGATCAAGATTAGATAAAAAAAATAGCGTACCAAAAATAATTGTAATAATTGAGGCACCAAAAAAAGAGGAGTCAATTTCATTAAAAAAAAATTGAACAAATATTGGGATCAACATAAAAATTCCAAGAATTATTTGAAGAATTCCAAGTGTAAAAAAAACAGTTTTATAATTAGACATTTTGATAGAACATTATTTTATGGTAAATAAATTTCAACTCTATAAGAATAAGTTAAAGCGTTAATTTAAGATTTTATTTGAATTAATCATGATTAAAAAAGAGAATTTTGATAAAACAAGTGCATGGCCTTTCGTTGAAGCAAAAAAAATGCTTCGAGAAAGAAAATCTTTTATAGAAAAAAAAGGCAAAATAATTCTCCAAACAGGTTATGGTCCTAGTGGCCTTCCACATATAGGAACTTTTGGAGAAGTTGCAAGGACATCAATGATTGTAAATGCACTAAAACATTTGACTGATTTACCAACTGAAATCATTACTTTTTCAGATGATATGGATGGTCTTAGAAAAGTACCTGACAACGTTCCACAAAAAGAATTATTAGAAAAAAATTTGCACAAACCGCTTACTAATGTGCCTGATCCCTTTCAAAAATTTAATAGTTTTGGTGAGCATAACAATGAAATGCTAAAAAAATTTTTAAACAATTTTAAATTTAAATATAATTTTAAAAGTTCAACATCACTTTATAAATCAGGTTTCTTTAACTCTTCTCTCCAAGTTATTTTAGAGAATTATGATGGTATAATGAATATAATACTTCCTACACTAGGAAAAGAGAGACAAAAAACGTATAGTCCATTTCTTCCAATTTGTCCGGTTACAGGTCATGTTCTAGAAATACCTGTAAAAAATATTAATAAAGAAAAATCTATTATTGTTTTTGATAATAATGGAAAAGATTTGGAAACAAGCATTTATGATGGAAATTGTAAATTACAGTGGAAAGTCGATTGGGCTATGAGATGGTATGCACTAGATGTTGATTTTGAAATGTATGGAAAAGATCTTATAGAGAGTGCAATACTTTCAACAAAAATTATCAAATTGATTGGAAAAACAAATCCCTCAGGGTTTGCATATGAACTATTTTTGGATGAAAAAGGAGAGAAGATTTCAAAATCAAAGGGAAACGGCATTACTATTGATCAATGGCTAGAGTATGCTTCTCCTGAAAGTTTGTCGCTGTATATGTATCAAAATCCAAAAAGAGCAAAAAAACTTTACAAAGAAATAGTTTCAAAAACTGTCGATGATTATTTGGATCTGATTGAGAAAGCAAAAAATCAAAATGAGTTACAGCTACTTATGAATCCTGTATGGCATGTTCATAATAGTCTGGTGCCTAAAGAAAATATGATTATGTCGTTTTCAATGTTATTAAACTTGGTTGAAACAAGTAATGCTGACAGCAAAGAACTTCTTTGGAAATTTGTTAAAAAATATAAAAAAGACATTTCGGAGAAAGATAATCCTATCTTTGATAATTTAGTAGGCTATGCAATAAAATATTTTAACGACGTAATAAAATTGAAAAAAAAATATAAAAAGCCTAATGGTGAAGAAAAAAAAGCTTTAGAAGCTCTGGTAAAAACTTTAGATAAATGTGACGACAAAATGAAACCAGAAGATATTCAAACAATGATATATTCGACTGGTAAAGAAAATGGATACACTGAGAACCTTCGAGATTGGTTTAAATTAATTTATGAAGTAGTTTTTGGAGACGAAAATGGACCAAGGATGGGTTTTTTTATAAGTTTTTTTGGTGTGAAAGAAACAAAAGATCTTATATTAAATAAAATTAAATAATGTTTTCAAATTTAAGATCTTTAATTTTTAAATTAGATCCCGAGACGGCTCATAGTTTAGCGATAAAGTCACTAAAATTTAATTTTATTCCAAATATTTTAGATGACGAAAAAAATAATCCTCTTTTTAAGACTAAATTATTTAATAAAGAAATAGAAAATCCAATTGGTATGGCAGCAGGATTTGATAAGAACGCCGAGGTATATAATTCATTGTTCAATTTAGGGTTTGGTTTCGTCGAAGTAGGAACTGTTACACCATTAGAACAATACGGAAATCCCAAACCTAGAGTTTTTAGACTAGTAGAAGATGAGGCCCTGATAAATAGACTTGGTTTCAATAATCTAGGTTCAAAAAATATTGCAGATCGAATTAAAAGAAATAATCCAACTGGATTACTTGGAATAAATATTGGACCTAATAAAGACTCAGAAGATAGAACAAATGATTATATACAGTGTTTAAAAATGTTTAATGGGGTCTCTGATTATATCACTGTTAATATTTCCTCACCAAACACCGAAGATTTAAGAAACTTTCACGATCAAAAAAAATTAGATGATCTTTTAAAACTAATAGAAAAAGAGAAGAGAAATCTTAACTCTAAAACACCTATAGCGGTAAAAGTATCACCAGATATTAATGATAAAGAAATTATGAAAATTTCTGAAGTGCTTTTAGATAACAAGATACAAGCTGCTATTATTTCTAACACATCTGATACCACAAGAGACAATTTACAAAATACTCAAAGCCATCAAAAAGGAGGATTATCCGGGAAACCTATTGAGTTAAAGTCCTCAGAGTTAATCAGAAAATTTTATAAAGTTTTAAAAGGCAGAATTAAAATTATAGGCGTAGGTGGTGTGGACTCTGGCAGATCTGCTTATCAAAAATTTTTAGCAGGAGCTGATTATTTACAACTTTATACAGGCATGGTTTTTAGAGGTCCAAATATTGTTGGTCTAATTAAAAAAGAACTGAAGGAAATACTATTAAAAGATGGTGTAAAAAACTTTAATGAAATAGTAGGAAAAAAGGATTAGAATAATCTAATAAACTTGACGCCATCAATATCTCACTTTATATAGTCGAACAAATTATGACAAAAAAATGTGAATTAACTGGGAAAAATCCAATGAAAGGTCATAACGTTAGTCATGCTAACAATAAGACAAAAAGAAGATTCTTACCTAATTTAAAAAAAGTAAAATTTACAAGTGAACTTTTAAAAAGAAGCTTAAAATTAACAGTGAGTAATGCAGGGGTTAGATCAGTAGATAAAAAAGGTAGTTTTGATGAATTTCTAAAATCTGTAAAAAATAAAAATTTATCTCCTAGATTAAAAAAACTAAAAAAAAGTTTATTAATTAAATCTCCATTTCAAAAAAAAACTGCACAATCTAAAACAGCTTAATGAGTAAATCATTTTTACTTCTATCATTTTTGATGGGTGTTGTTGTCCTATCCTCAAATTATCTTGTTCAATTTCCAATTAATTATTATGGTTTAAATGAAATATTAACCTACGGAGCTTTCTCTTATCCGATCGCTTTTTTAATTACAGATTTAGCTAATAGATCTTATGGAAAAAGAGTTGCAAGAAAAATTGTATATTTTGGCTTTGTACTAGGAATTGGTTTTACAGTTTTATTTTCTACTGATTTTGCAGATCTTATATCTATTCGTATAGCTATTGGGTCTGGAATTGCATTTTTAACTGCACAATTATTAGATGTCCAAATATTTGACAGATTAAGAAAGAAAGAATGGTTTGTTGCACCATTAACATCTTCAATGATTGGCTCAACAATCGATACATTTTTGTTTTTTTCAATATCATTTTATGGGACTGGCGTGCCATGGGTTACACTTTCTCTCGGAGATTTGATTGTGAAAGTAATAGTAGCTTTGATCATGTTAATACCATTTAGATTACTCTTAAAAACTTTTAAGCCAATTAAAGCTTAAATCAAAAACTTATAAGACAATATTTTATAAGCGAGCTTTGCAACAAGAAAGTTATATGAATTAAAACCTTTAATAGGTGCTAATTCATTGATGTCAGCACCAACAATGTTTGAATTTTTTGCAGCAATTTTAATTATATTGAGTGTCTCATCCCACAATAATCCACCAGGTTCAGGAGTCCCAGTGGCTGGCATAATACTTGAGTCGAAACCATCGACATCAAATGTTAAATAAACTGTCTTATTTTTTATAAGTTTTTTAAATTTTGTTAAATCCCACTTTGATTTATCTTTTGCCCAAAAAATATTTATTCTTGATTTATTCTTTTTTAAAAATGGAATTTCACTCTCTGATATATTTCTGATCCCAAAAGATATTAATGATATATTTTTATGGTCTAAGCACCTTCTTATTGCTGATGCATGAGAGAACTTTTCACCATTGTAACTATTTCTTAAATCAGCATGGGCATCGAAATGTAAGAGACAAATTTTTTTGTATTTTTTAACAAATGGATAAATACATCCGGGTGTAATTGAATGTTCCCCTCCAAACGTGATTGGAAAAAGTCTTTTATCTAAAATTTCTTTATTTATATTTGACATTTTCTCGAGAGCTTTTTTGATATTTCTATGAATCTTAAAGGGCTTTAATGTTTTAATCCCAATTTTTTTATAAGGTTCACAATTTAGCTCTTCATCATATAATTCCACTTGATGAGAAGCCTTTATAATTTCTTTAGGTCCGTTTCTGGTGCCACCACCATAACTAACAGTTTTCTCAAGTCCAAATGGAACCACAACAACCTTTTCTTTGAAATTAAATTTATTGTCGACTCCTAAAAATCCATTTTTATTTGATAAATATTTCAATTTTTACTCAAAAATTTTTGTGAATTTTTTCTTATCCCTATTTTTCCACTCACCTCTGTGATAAGCGTCGCTAGCTATTAGGGGTAGTACACTAGTGGCTTCAGCAAATACCATTTGTTCTTTTGTGACATCAACTTTACCCCATGAACTTGCTTCCTTTAATGTTGAACTACTGCATGCACCGTCTCTAGAGTCGGCAACTGTGATTTGCACCGCATATTTATGCATGTCAACTTCCTTGCCTAATAATTCAGCACAAATTACGGTGTCTTGAATAAAATTTTTTGGAACACCACCACCAATCATAAATAGACCTGATCCCTTCGAGCGTATTTTAATTTCAGTCAATTCTCTAAATTCTCTTATAGAGTCGATTGTCATATGCTTTTTTGGATTTTTTTCTTGATGTATAACTAAACCAAATCCAGCACTGGAGTCGGTGAAAGCTGGGCAAAAAATTGGAACATCATTATCGTATGCTGTTTCAATCAAAGAGTCTTTTTTAGTAGAATTTTTTTTTAAATATTTACCCATTTCTTTAATAAATTCTCTTGATGTATAGCTTCTAGGTTCCAAGGTATCCGCAATTTCACATATTTTTTTATCACAAATCTGCAACTCATCTTCGTCTATGTATGTGTCGTAAATTCTATCGATATAATTTTTTCTTAATTCAGCATCATCTTGGAATTGAGACCCTTGATAGTGTTTAAAACCAAGAGCTTCAAAAAAATCCATGTCAATTATTGAAGCGCCAGTCGCCACTATTGCATCTACCATATTATATTTAACTAAATCTTTATAAATATTCATACAACCGGCAGCAGATGTTGAACCTGCTAATGTTAAAAAAATTGTACATTCTTTGTCTTTCAACATTTCATTATAAATATTGGCTGCGTTTGCTGTTTCTCTTGAAACAAAAGACATTTTTTCCATGGAAGAGATAATTTTTCTAGAATCGAAAGATGTAATATCAATATGCTCTACAGGTTTTTTTAAGAAATCTTTTTTACTGTTGTGACCAAGATTTTTATTTTCTGACATTAAGCAACTAGAGTAGCTTTGTCTGAATTCTTATCATACATAGACATTATTGGTTTATCCTCAACTTCATAAATCTCATTAGAGTAATAACCATTAAATTGAGTTCTAAAAGTTAAACCATATGATCCTAATTGACCAAGTTCAATGTAATCATTTTCTTTTATATTATTAGGAAGTAGGAAGGGACCTTTCATATAATCCATACTGTCACATGTTGGTCCATAAAAATCAAATGCAGTCATTTTCTTGGAAATAATCTTACTTGAATTTTCTTTAATTAATTTTGATGGAAAAACTATATTAGGTGTTCCAGCATCAAAAAGTGTACCGTAAGTACCATCATTAATATAAAGTTTTTGTTTTTTTCTCAAATTAACTCTCACGATTGTTGATCCACTTTCTGCAACCAAAGCTCTCCCAGGTTCACAAATTATTTGAGGCATATTCTTTAAATTTAAATTTTCTAAACTTTTTTTAATTTCCTCCATATAACTTTCCAAAGATAGAGGCACAAGATCAGGATAAATTGTCGGGAAGCCTCCACCGATATTAATATAATCTGGAATTATTTTAGTTTTTTTAATTATATTTCCCACTTCATTAATTCCTTTAGAGTATGAAATTGGATGCATACATTGGGAACCAACATGAAAACTCAAGCCAATTTTTTTTGAATGAAGTTTTGCAAGTCTTAACAGTCCTGAAGCTTCAGAATTCAAAGCACCAAATTTTTTTGATAAATCTATTTCAGCATGCTCATTGGAAACAGCAACTCTAATAAATAATTCTAAATCTTTAGCATTGTCTGTTGTTTCGATAATTTTTATTAATTCATCTTTAGTATCTAAAGCGAAAGTTTTTATTCCAAAATTAAAATATGCTTCTTTAATACTCTCTCTACTTTTAACTGTATGCATAAAAGAACATTTTGCAGTATTATCAAATTTCCTAACTGCTTTGATTTCTTCGATAGATGCAACATCAAATTGATTAATTCCACTTTTTATCAAAGTTTTGATAACTTCAGGATGGGGATTAGTTTTTACAGCATATAGTATCTTACCTGGGAACTTATTTTGAAAGAATTTTGAGGCAGAAAGAATAGAATTCTTCCTTATACAATAGACAGGTTTTTCCGGTTTCAGTTGATTTACTAATTCTTCAACTGACTTAAATTTTTGCATTTTAAATGCCCCCCAAAAAAAATTTAACAAAAAAAAAGTCTTTTATTTAAAAAAACTTTAATAATCGAGCAATTAATTCAATAGTTATTCAATGTAAAGCAAATAATGGCCTATTGAATTGTGGAAAAAAATATCCATATAAAGTTCATGAAAAACCAAGCTCCATTACAAAATCTGGCTGATTTTGACAATAAATCCTTATTAATCGTGGATGATGACAATCCTTTTAGGGAGAGATTAGCGAGAGCGATGGAAAAGAAGGGGTTTGAAGTTTTACAAGCTGAGAGTGTGCAAAAAGGCAAAGACATGGTTAAAGTGAAAAAACCAGGTTTTGCAGTAGTTGACCTAAGGTTAAATGATGGAAATGGATTAGAGGTTGTAAAGGAAATTCAATCATCAAATTCACTAAGTCGAATCATAATGTTAACTGGATACGGAAATATTCCAACCGCTGTAGCTGCAATCAAAGAGGGTGCTATTGACTATTTAGCTAAACCAGCAGATGCGGACGATGTAGAAAAAGCGTTATTAGCTGATCCATCAAAAAAAGCTGCACCACCTGAAAATCCAATGTCAGCAGATCGGGTTAAATGGGAACATATTCACAGAGTATTTGAATTATGTAATAGAAATGTTTCTGAGACCGCAAGAAGACTTAAAATGCACAGAAGAACTCTTCAAAGAATATTATCTAAAAGATCGCCTAAATAAATTTTCTAAATTTTATAATTTTCTTCGCTAAAAAAGTAAGTAGAAAAATTTTGAAAATTTCAGCAACTAAAAAAGGCAATACACCTAATTTTAAAATAGGTTTATCCCAACCAATTAATGTACCTAGCCACAGAATACCTAGGATATAAATTGTTGAAACTGAAAATATTAATTTAAAAAAAATTAAAAAATAATTATCATCATTTTTTATGAATGAGGCTAAAAAACACGCTGATAGAAATCCAATTAAATACCCCATTGTTGGACCTGTAAAATAAGCCAAACCAATTCCTCTTTCAGGAGAATTAGAAAATACTGGTAAACCCAATATACCTTCTAATAAGTATAAACTTACAGTGGCTAGAGCTATTTTATATCCGAAGCTAATACCTAAAAATAAAACTATGAATGTTTGCATAGTCATTGGAACTGGATAAAAAGGTATCTTGATTTTGGCGGAAATTGTAAGAATTATTGAACCTATAAAGATAACCAATAATGATTTTACAAGCTGGTTTTGAGTATTTTGCTTTATAAGTTCCATAAAAAATAATACTCTTATTTTTATCTTTAATCTATATTAAATTTTAATGAATAAGATTCAAAAAACAGATCATTTTTATCTAATTGATGGATCAGGTTATATATTTAGAGCTTATTATGCCTTACCACCATTAACTCGAAAAAGTGATGGATTACCGACTGGAGCAGTAAGTGGTTTTTGCAGCATGTTGTTTAAACTTCTTGAAGACTCAAAATCAAATGAAAATCTGCAGAAACCAACTCATTTTGCTGTTATTTTTGACTCAGCGAGAAAGACTTTTAGAAATGAAATCTATAGTGATTACAAAGCCAATCGATCTGAGGCACCAGATGACTTAGCACCACAATTTGAATATATAAGAAAATCAGTTTTAGCCTTTAATTTACCCTCTGTTGAATTAGTTAATTATGAAGCAGATGATTTAATAGCAACTTATGTTGATCAGATTTTAAAAAAAGGAGCAAAGGTAACAATAGTTTCATCAGATAAAGATTTGATGCAATTGTATAGAAAAGATGTTCGTATTTTTGATCCAATGAAAAATAAGTTCATCTCTAATGAGGATGTAAAAAATAAATTTGGAGTAGATCCAGATAAAGTTATAGATGTTCAGGCTCTAGCTGGGGATAGCAGTGATAATGTTCCTGGCGTTCCTGGTATTGGTGTAAAAACTGCAGCAGAATTGATTAATAAGTATGGCGATTTAGAGACACTTTTAAAATCGGCAGATGAAATCAAACAAAATAAGAGAAGAGAGACTTTATTAAACAACAAAGATAAAGCTTTAATAAGTAAAAAATTAGTAACATTAAAGCACGATGCTCCAATTGAAATGAAACTCAATGATTTTGAATTAAAAAGAATTGATAAAGATAAACTTTATAAATTTCTAAGAGAAATGGAGTTTAATAGGTTACTTAGCTCTGCCATTTCTGCTTATGGGGAACCAGATTTTAATGGTGAAAAAAAGGATGTTCAGATAAAGGAAAAAAAAGTTGAAATTGATAAGAAAAATTATTTTTTAATAACAGAACACAGTAAAATTGATGCATGGATTAAGGAAGCTGAGGAAATAGGAGAAGTTGCAGTTGATACAGAAACAAATTCTTTAGATCCTCATCAAGCAGATTTAGTTGGAGTATCTTTGAGCTCTAAGATTGGAAAAGCTTGTTACATACCAATAGGACATAATTCAAAAAAATGCATTGATAAAGACATAGTGCTTAAAAAATTAAAACCTTTACTTGAAGATCCAAGTATCAAAAAAATAGGTCAGAACATTAAATTTGATTTTATTGTATTTTTCAATCACGGGATAACACTATCAGCTATGGAGGATACCATGCTCATGTCTTATGTGCTAGATGCTGGAAAAAATAGACACAATATGGATACGTTATCTGAAATTCATCTGAATCATAAAACAATAAAATTCAAAGAATTAGTTGGTTCTGGAAAGAAACAGATAAATTTTAGTGAAGTCGATTTAGAAAAAGCAAAAGATTATGCCGCTGAGGACGCTGACATAACTTATAGACTATATAAAAAATTCTATAAAAGTTTGAAAGAAGAAAAAATGATTAATATTTATGAAATTTTTGAAAAGCCATTACTTAGAATTTTAGCTGATATGGAAATACAGGGTATTAAAGTTGATAAAAAGTTTCTCAAAACATTATCTACCAAATTTGAAAAAAAGATTGAAAAAATTCAGAAAGAAGTTTTTAAACTCTCCAAGAAAGAGTTTAATATTGCTTCTCCAAAACAACTGGGTGAAATTTTATATAATGATCTTAAGATTGCAGACTTAAAAAAAACTAAAAAGGGAAGCTTTGCAACAAGTGCCACAGTGTTAGAAGATCTTGCTTTTAAAGGTCATAAATTTCCACAATTAGTCTTAGACTGGCGGCAAGTTTCAAAACTAAAAAATACTTATTCAGACTCATTACCTGAACATATTAATCCAAATTCAAAAATACCTGCTTTACTTGATGTTAGTACGCAACCGCCAACAAGAGTTTTTGAATCTGCAGCTATCATGGTCTATTTGGCAGAAAAATTTGGTGAGCTGTTACCGACTGAAGCTTCAGCTCGAGCAGAATGTATGTCCTGGCTGTTTTGGCAAATGGGAAGTGCCCCTTATCTAGGAGGTGGTTTTGGCCATTTTTATGCATATGCACCGGAGAAGTATGAATATCCGATAAATAGATTTGCAATGGAAGTAAAAAGACAATTAGATGTTTTAGATAGAAATTTAGAATCCAGAGAATATCTATGTGGAAGTGAATATAATATTTCAGATATAGCTGTACATTCTTGGTATGGCACATTAGTTCTGAATAATGCTTACAATGCTTCAGAATTCTTGGAAGTGGAATCTTATAGACATGTAGGGCGATGGGCAAAGCAAATTATTGAAAGGCCTGCTTACAAAAGAGGTTCTTTGGTTAATAAAAAACCGAATGGACCGGATGATAAATCAATCTTAGAGCGACATGATGCAAGCGATATAAAGCTTTAGTTCTAGAGAAAGATAAATTTAGCAACAAATATCAATGTAAGGAACCATGCTCCTGATGATATTTGTTTTATTTGACCAATAAAGGTTTGAATTGCTACATAAGCTAAGAATCCTAGAGCTATTCCATTCGCTATAGAGAAAGTAAGAGGAATCATCACAATCATCACTAAGGCAGGCAGTAATTGTGATTGATCGTTCCAATTAAGTTTTTCCATTCCACTTAGCATTAATATTGCAACATAAATTAATGCACCTGCCGTGGCATATGCTGGTACAGCTGCAGCAAGAGGAGATAAGAAAGTGGCTAGAAGAAAAAGAAGTCCTACCACGATTGCTGTTATTCCAGTTCTCCCTCCTGCCTCTATACCTGCAGAACTTTCAACATAACTTGTCACCGGTGCGCAACCTAGAAAAGATCCAAAAATACTTGAACTACTATCTGCCTTAAGTGCTTTATCCAAATTTTTTATTTTTCCTGAATCGGATATGAGACCTGCTCTAGAAGCTACCCCGAAAAGTGTTCCTGCTGTATCAAAAAGATTAACAAAAAGAAAAGACATAATAATGCTTAACATTGTTATATCTAAGGCACCAATAATATCTAACTTAAGGAAAACTGGAGAAATGTCAGGAGGTAAAGCAAACACTCCCTCAAATTTCACAAGGCCCAAAAGGATACTTATTAAAGTCACAGCCAGTATTCCAATTATTATTGCCCCAGGTGTTTTTCTAATAGAAAGGATTGATATCAATAAAAATCCAAGACCAGCCAGTAATGTAGGTGGATTTGTGAAGTCACCTAAACTTAAAAATGTAGCACCATTAGCTTCAATGATCCCTCCATTTTTGAGTCCTATAAAGCCTATGAATAAGCCTACACCTGCACCCATAGCAATTCTCAGATTCATAGGTATGCTATCTAGCATCCATTTGCGTAAGGGCGTAATGCTCATGATAAAAAATAGAACACCCGCAATAAAAACTGATCCTAAGGCAACTTCCCAAGAGTATCCCATCTCGCCAACAACTGTATAAGTAAAAAAAGCATTGAGTCCCATACCAGGAGCAAGTCCAACAGGCCAGTTTGCAAACAGACCCATAACAAAACATGCTATGGCAGCAGCCAGGCAAGTTCCCACGAAAATTGCCCCATGATCCATGCCAGATTGAGCCATCATTTGTGGATTAACAAAGATGATATAGGCCATGGTTATAAAAGTAGTAACTCCAGCCAACACTTCCTTTTGAAATGTTGTTTTATGTGCATCAATTGAAAAATATTTCTCTAACATGAATTTATAAATCTTAAGAATTCTTTTGATGTACTTTAAAGAATTTTTACCTTGATTGTTGTAAAAATGTCACAAAAAAAGTAAATAAGAGTGTGAAAAAGTGTCTTTTAGGGATTAATATGAGTTTTTTTTTAGATTCTTGCCATCAATCCTTGCAAGTGAAACGATCAACGGTATGATGTATTTTTGGTTGCAAGACAAGGATTTTAAATGAAAATATTAAAACTTCTCTTTAGGTCTTTCCTCTCAACTTCGCTTGCGCTTCCAATAATCTTCACCACTTCAAATCTATTCGGTAACGAATTAGTTATTGATGAAGTTATTGTTACTGCTGAAAAGAGAGCCGAAAGCTTACAAGATGTTTCGAAAGCGGTTACTGCTTTAAGTAGCGAAGAAATAGAAAGAAAAAACTTAGTTGATTTCGTAGGACTCAGTGCAATAGCTCCGGGCGTTACTGTCGCAAAGAATGAGGGTTATAAGACTATTATCTCTATTCGAGGTGTAGGTGATGAAACTAACCAAAATGCAATTGCCGCACCCTCGGTGGCTTTGCATATGGATGGCATTTTCATTGCTTCTAAGTTCTCATTAAGAACTGATTTTATTGATCTAGAGAGGATTGAAGTTCTAAGGGGTCCGCAAGGAACTCTATTTGGGCAGAATTCAACAGGGGGCACAGTAAATGTTATTAGCACAGCGCCAACCTTTGACGAACTCTCTGGTAAGGTCGATCTTGCTCTAGGCGATTATGATCTTACTAAGGCCAGAGGAGCTGTAAACATTCCGCTATCAGATAGTGTAGCTACAAGATTCTCTTGGGTTTCAACAGATCATGACGGTTTTTCAGAAAATTTAGTTACTGGTCAGGAATTAGATGATGCGTCTCATTCAAGTCTAAGATCTGATTGGCTTTTTGATATTAGTGATTCAACTAGTCTGAGAGTATTTGCTCAGTATTTTGAAGCTGATAACAATGGTGCAGCTATGAAAGGGCTCGATGATCCTACTCCAGACCCCAGACAACTCAGACAGGACTCCATTTCTGACTATGAACTTACTTCTGAGGTCTATGCTGGGATCCTTACATCTGATTTAGGGTTCGCAAATTTAAAAATTCTAGCCAGTATGCAAGAAGATGATATCTATGTCGTTAGAGATAATGATAGACACAATTATGGGGATGTACACAAAGATGGTCCAATGAAAGGTTTTCCTTATAACAGATCAGAGTTTAGACCAGAAACTTCTTTAGTTGAGACAACAACTTTTGAGATCAATCTTATATCAAATGAGCCACTTTTCGGTAATACAGATTGGATATTAGGAGCCTTCTATTTTGATCAT
>LULE01000314.1_pt1 | contig 19639 bp, 16 predicted proteins | sample 728231 | NCBI WGS metagenome assembly LULE01 (sample SAMN03860297, study PRJNA289734) | marine metagenome | biome: seawater column; feature: ocean; material: water; isolation source: Red Sea water column Station 192 - depth 10m | place: Saudi Arabia: Red Sea | collected 2011-10-15 | depth 10 m | reverse complement strand
TTCCTATGCTGGAAAATAGTTCGTCAGAGGACCCACGTGAATTGAGTGCAAGCTCCCAGACTCCGCTGGACATCGACTCTGCTCTTTCTACACTAGCTCCAAGGGCGTGGCATAGAAGTTGGTGGCCGAAGCAAATTCCGAGCGTGGGAATGCCCATTCTCGATGAGCATCTCATCAGCGCCCCCGCGCCACTCATCCACTCTTCCCACATTGTCACGTTTCTTCTGGAGCCGCTGCAAACTACCGCATCTGGCCCAATGGCCCGCACCCAATCCCGAGTCATTTCATCGTCTCCATGCAATGGCATTGCTATCCTCCTGAAGACCACCTCATTCCCATGCATCTCCATGCTGCACTCTTCCCAGAATGGATACTCATAGTCCCAATTAGGTACGTCATTCTCTGAGATTCCGACTAGCCCTTGTTCTTGAGCGCGAAAACTAGCTTCCTCGGACTGCATTTGTGGAGTCACCAGGAGGACCTCCACCGCACTCCTCTCTGCAATAGGCTGAATCACCTCCTGATTACCACCATGACCAAACTCCGATCTTTCGACAAGGAGGTCAATCAGGATGACTCGCGTAACTCTGCTCACGATGCTCAGAGGAGGCAATTCTTTGAAAGACCCCCGCCCCTCAAGGGGGTAACAACATGGTAGACAAACAACTCATCCTTGACTCCGTCGGGCCTGTTCAGGCCGTTCTAGACGCTCATGATGGAGTGGTAAACGTCGTAGATACTACTGATGGGGTGATAATGATCTCATTGGAGGGAGGATGCACCGGGTGTAGTGCTACTCCTATGACTGCCATGCAGATTTTCTACTCTCTGATGAAACTAGATGAGGTTCAGGATGTGGTTTTCGTGAATGGAGAGCTGCCAGACTACATGCGTTCTTTCATTAATGACAAATTAAATTCAGAGTGACTACTCTTCATCCCTTCGTGCCTTCATGATATTGTGAGGATTCGCCTCTCCTTGCACATCCTTTCCCTTTATGTTCATTACCGATGCAACTGCCATCGTTACTGCAATAACTGCAAATGGCCTTGCAATGTTCTTTGACCCCCATATCTCTCCTCCAGAATAGTGCAAAGCGAAAAGAAGTGCGGCCGAAGATAGGCAAATCACAGAGATCAGCCTCTGAGCTAATATCTCGCTTCTAGTTGTCTTCGACAGAGAACCTATGGCCATCCAGAGGAAAGTGGCAAGACCACAAAGACTCAGAGAGGCAGCCTCAATCAACTCCAGATATTCCATGTTAGAACCCGATGAGAGGTGGTTTGAGTATGTTATGATTAATCAACAAGCCAATATATTGTACTATTATGGGCATTTATGGGAATATCGCCCAGATCTAGGTGGTCAAATCGCGATGAATCATCATACAAGGAGCAGAGACCAGTAACCAAACCAGGCATTAGGTCTAGAACGAGTAAATGGGCCGAGTTATTGGGCAGTTAACAAGCCTAGTAACTTTGGCAATGATGCATGCAGGAAAATCTCCCGATTCAGGATCTTTGGAGAATACCTCATGGGCACTAGGAGAATCGGCATTTCTGGTGACTGGAGGCTTCGGAATCACCTCATTCCTCTGTTTGTTCAAAGTATCCTTTTCCCGAAACGCCCCCCGAAGGCGAAAGAGGATGGCTAGAATTTGGCTACTATCCTTCATCCTTGCAACACAACTGACTTGAGTGCCTAAGTACTCCGAGGACTGGTAAACACCATGCATCCAGCAACCAATGCGACCTTTGCAATCTCCGGATCTCTACTATTCATTGGAATCCTCTTCTTCGGTACCGGAACCCCAATTCCTCTTCTCGACTCGACAGAGGATGACCCGGAGGTACAGTTCTTTTTCTCTGGAAAAGAGACAACCCTATTGTTCGAGCAAACCGACTCCGGGTCCAACAATGGATGGGCAGTTTACACATATGGGATATACAATGACTCGGATGGCGATGGTTCGTGGGACGATTGCCTTTCAGTCGAGATTTCACTTCTGAATGAATCGGGAGTGGATTTCCATTACCCAGCTTGTGAAGTTTCCACTCAAAGCAATGATGTCACAGACATGATATACATAGGCCAGTTTTGCATCGATCCAAACAACTCTTCCTCCCCTAAGTGTAGTGATGGCAACTACTCGATGGAGTCAAGCCATTTCGTCAGAATCTCCCAAGAGTTCGAAAAACCAGACGTTTCCATATTGTCCTCAATTGCCAGTTGGATTAGGGACGGACTGGTTTCCGGTGTTTCCCTGATTTGTGGAGGGTTAATGTTGCTTTTTCTCGCGATCTTGCTGGCATTAGTCCTGCCGGATCAGTCGGAAGAACCGGTAAAAAAGAAGAGAAGCGGGCCAACCGCCGAATGGCGGGCATACTCCCTTTCTGGCCAAGAGAGGGGAGATGATGGCATGCCCAAGGCATTCAGCAGACATTCCGAGAGGAAGGATCTCTTTAGGAAGCCAAGGAAGGGAAATGTAATCGGTGGCGTGCATAAGTCGGGCGGATTGTATTTGGAGGGATGGAAGTCGGAAGACTCAGATGCTGCCTACAAGAAAAAGGTCGAAGACAGAAGGAAAGGATGACTCATAGCAGCAGAGGAACGAACATCAGAAGTAATCCCAAAGCCAAAATTGCCCCTATTGATTTAATTAGAAGCCCGAAAATTGAATCAAGAACCATGCCACTGTATGGCTTACGGGCCTTTCTCACGTAGACCGGAGAAACCTCTTCCTCTTCCATTTAGTAGCCTCAATCGGTCGGATACATCTTGAAAATCGGAATCGGATTCATTTTGTGAGAATTTGATTTATTCAGTCTCTGGTAGATGCTAAAAACCTCCTTCTCGCGTTCAGACAATTCCTTGTTGCTTGGATTTTTCGATTCCTTCATGGCCCACTCTAACTCTTCGTATGAGGCGCCCAATTGCTCTTCATCCGATCTTCCGTCCCCCCATAATCCGTCAGTAGGTGCTGCTTGAATTATTTCCTCGATGATATCCAATTCTCGTGCAATTTGGTATACCTCAGTCTTGAGCAAATCCGCAATCGGAGATATGTCTACTCCTCCATCGCCATATTTTGTGTAAAAACCAACTCCGAAATCTTCTACTTTGTTACCTGTTCCTACTACTATTCCTCCGTTAGAACCAGCAGTTGCGTACAACGCAGTCATGCGAAGTCGGGCACGAGAGTTTGCCAATGCTAAGTCGGACACTTCATCAACTGAGATCGTCTCAACAAAACTGTCATACGTCTTTGAAAGATTTACTATCCTTTCCTCTACGTTGTTGAAATTATCCTTTAACCAGGAGATGTGTTTCTTGGACAAATCGTCCTGATATTTTTTCTGATGAATAGGCATATTCAGAACTATTGTGCGGATTCCTGTTCGTGCTGAGAGAGTGGAGGTGACTGCAGAATCCACTCCACCCGACACTCCAACAACTAGCGCCCGAATATCATTTTCTAGAGCATAGTCCGAAATCCAATTGGTTATTGCTTCCGTCAGGGTATTCCAATTTCGCATGCGGGCAACTCCTAGATTTCGATTGCCTGATAACCCGTTGAATTAATCATTTCAATCACTCGGTCAACAGAAACATCACTCAAAGTGGTGACAAATCCATCGCCTGATTCATGAGAAACATCGACATCTATAACCCACGAGGCCTCGCTAAGGACTGTATTGACCCTTTTTGAGCATCCGCCACACGTCATCCCGTTTATCTTCAACTTGTGTACAATTTCTGCCACATCCCTTGCAATTGATTTTAATTATCGTATTCTCAGTGCGGGTTAGTTAGGACCCCATCTTTTGAGCATAAGGGAATTTCCAACCACGCTTACTGAAGACAGCGACATCGCCGCAGCAGCGAATGAAGGTGGCAACAATTCTCCAGTCCATGGATAGAATAAGCCCATTGCAATAGGAATCCCGATAAGGTTGTAAAGAAACGCCCACACTAAATTACTCCTTATTTTGCTCATTGTTGCCTTCCCTAAATCCAATGCTGCCACTGCGTCTGATAGGTCATTACGAATCAGGACTATGTCTGCACTCTCTAGAGCAATCTCACTACCTGAACCCATTGCTATTCCTACGTCTGCAACCGCTAGAGCAGCTGCATCGTTAATTCCGTCCCCGATCATGGCAACCGTCCCAACCTTCTGTAAATCCAGAATTGCCTCCGCCTTTTCATGAGGCTTAACCTCCGATATCACTCTGTCAATTCCAACAGTAGCTGCTATTGCGCTCGCAACCTCTTCTCTGTCACCTGTCAACATCACAACTTCGATTCCATTTTTTTGTAGTGCCGATACGGAGGACTCAGAATTCTCACGGATTTCGTCTGCTACCTCGATGTACCCCAATATCTTTGTATCTTCAGAGACAAGAATTACGGTTCTCCCCAGCGTCGACCTTATCCTAATCTCTTCTTCGATTCCCTCTGGTATCTCAACCTCTAAATGGTCCATCATTGCTAGATTTCCCACTCCAACAATAACTCCGTCTAGAACTCCCGATAAACCCATTCCGGGGAATGTCCTAATAGAGTCAATTTTGTATCTCTCACATCCATATTCAGATGATGCTGAGTTTATTGCGCTAGCAATTGGATGGGTTGATTCGTATTCTAAACCGGAGGATATTGATAGAATCTTTTCGTTCCAGTCTTGTCCATAACCACTATTGAGGTTGAGTGTGATTTCTCCAATGCAGTTATTCCCTTGATCAATAAACCCTGTGAAGCTCCCACTCCAGTCCCCACGACCAAGGCAGTTGGCGTTGCCAGACCCAGAGCGCATGGGCAAGCTATAACCAGTGTACTGACCAATACCATGACAGATATCTCTGCCGATGACATGGCTGAACCAGGCGCAAATTCATCCGCATAGATTAGCCAGAACGAGGAAGCAATTATTGCCGCAAATATTACTGCAGGTACAAATACTCCCGAAACTCGGTCAACCAATCTTTGAATTGGTGCCTTCCCCATTTGTGCTTCTTCCACTAATTGGATTACCTTAGAAAGCATGGTTTCATGGACAAGTGAAGTAGTTCTGATCACCATCGTAGTGTCCATTACGATGGTTCCTGCAACAACGCTGTCACCAGGGGCCTTCGGAACCGGGGCAGACTCTCCAGTCATCATTGACTCGTCTATCAAACCGATTCCATCTTCTATCGTCCCTTGGAACTAAATCCACTATTTTCTCTCGAATTTCCCCATCATCTTTTACCAATCTGGCATTTCTCGGTTGGAGCTTCATTAACCCGTGAATGGAGTCCGTTGCCTTCAGTTTGGCTCTCGATTCTAGGTATCCGCCCAACAAGACAAACGAGATAATGAACGATGAACCATCGAAAAAAACGTGATTCGACTCTCTCAGAAAATCTGGTAACTCCGAAAAAATGGGAGCGAGAGTGACAGAGCAAGACCAAAACATGGCTACAGAAGTGCCGATATGGACTAATACATCCATGTTCGCGATTCTATTTGCGATTGATTTCCATGCACCCCGATGAAATTCCAATCCGCAGTAAAGGTAAACAATAGTTGATAGAATCATCGCAAGAAAAAGACGGATGTTCAAAGATCCCCACTCCCCAAGATCACCTCCCACCATCGTCAACCAAAAAACGATACATGAGAGTGAGAGCGAAAAGATCACTCTTGTAAGTTGCTTCGAGACATTTTCTTCTTTCATCCTTCTGAATTTCAGAGCTGGGATCAATTCCATTGCACCAAAACCAGCACCGGTTACCGCATTCACACATTCTTTAATCTGGGACTCTGAATATCGCTCGGGAAATGATATCGTCGCTCTTTCTAATGTCAGATTCACTTCAGCCTTAGTGATTGAATCAATTCCAGAAAGCACCCGCTCAACGGATGAAGCACAGGCCGCACATGTCATTCCCGTAACACTCAGTGTTAATTTCCGATCATCCATCGAGAACCCCCTGTTTCGAACAACACTCTGTTAATTGCCATTCTCCTGCATCCAGAGAAACACACCCACATCCGCAGGTGCACATCCAGCCAACGGGGTCCCACCCCTTTCCGCCATCGGAACGAGAGTAAATGCGCTTCATTTTGCAGCCGCAGTCACAAACCTTTGCTGGTATTCTAGGCATTATTATCCCGAATATTGTAGTCAATATAAATACTGTTATTGACTACATAAAATGATATTTCCAAAAAAAGAGATCATAAATTTTGATAATAAACTCCCCCAACTTCAAAAAAACCAATCAACCCCATCACCTCGTGGTAGTGCCCAAGACAGTAGGGGAATTGGACCCTGTTTCTTTAGAATCTAGCCAAATCCTCAATTGGCAAGAGGAAGAGGTCTTTGTTCGAAGCATTGACCAAAGACGGGTGCATGATTCTCCGTTCACATTCTTGGAAGGACCCCCAACAGCGAATGGGAAACCCGGAATCCATCATGTTATTTCCAGATTATTCAAAGACATGGTTTGTAGATGGAAGACAATGGAGGGCCATGTAGTAGAAAGGAAGGCAGGATGGGACACGCACGGTCTTCCTGTTGAGATCGAAGTCCAGAAACAATTGGGCCTCATGAGTAACGAAGCCATCGAGAAATATGGGATGGAGGCATTCAACAAGAAATGCAAGGAGAGTGTTTGGACCTACGAAGAGGCATGGAGGGAGATGACAGAGAGGATGGGCTTCTGGGTGGACATGGAGGATCCATATGTGACTCTGCAAGACGAATATATTGAATCGGCATGGTGGTCTCTTAAACAGATGTTCCAGAAGGGGCTATTGTTTCGCGGACATAAGGTGCTTCCTTATTGCCCTCAGACTGGAACGAGTTACTCGACTCATGAGGTCTCACAGGGATACAAGGAAGTCACCGAACCAGCAGTCTTCGTGAAGTTCAAACTAGAAGATGACGATGCTTCAGTTCTCGCATGGACTACTACTCCGTGGACTCTCCCTGGAAACGTCGGATTGGCCGTTGGCCCGGATATCACATACTGTAGAGTGAGAATCACTGAACCGGCTTCCGATTCATGGGAAGGACGTGGAGGGGGCGAGATTGGCGAGGAACTGATATTGGCCAAGGACCTTATTGGGAACGTAATGAGAAATCATGCCGACGTGATAGAGGAATTCCCGGGCTCGGATCTCGTCGGAAAGTCATACTCGCCCCTATTCCCGGGGGCAATTGATAGGGGGTCATCCGAGTCAGCCTGGACCGTAGTCTCTGCGGACTTCGTTACCACCACCGATGGAACAGGGGTGGTACATACTGCTGTGATGTACGGTGAGGATGACTACAGGTTAGGAATGGAGGTCGGATTCCCAGCCCAGCACACAGTTGGTATGGATGGGTCTTTCGTTTCCGGAGTCCATGAGAATTTAGATGGAAGATACGTGAAGGACTGCGATGACGAGATCATCAGCCTACTGGATGCCCGGGGACTTTTGTACAGGGAGCATGATTACACTCACGACTATCCTCATTGTTGGAGGACAGACCACCCTCTTCTATACTATGCAATGGACAGCTGGTTTGTTAGGATGACGGCTGTCAGGGACCAGATCCTTTCCCACAATTCTAGCGTCGAATGGGCCCCTGAGTGGACTGGGACAAAGAGGATGGGCGAGTGGCTGTCCAACATCAAGGACTGGGCCATCAGTAGGGAGAGGTACTGGGGGACGCCCATTCCGGTATGGATCTGCCCCGATTGCGGAGCCGAACACTGCGTCGGAAGCATCGAGGAGATGAATACGTTGAGTACCGCAGACTCCCCCACTCCTCAGGAACTACACAGGCCATATGTCGACGATGTGAAATTGGTATGTACGAACGAAGAATGCTCAGGAGAGATGGTCAGGGAGCCCTATGTCATGGATTGCTGGTTTGATTCTGGATGTGCTTCATTCGCACAATGGCATTATCCATTCGAGAACAAAGAATTGTTCGAAGGATCATTTCCAGTGGACTACATCTGCGAGGCTGTTGATCAGACTAGAGGCTGGTTCTACTCGTTACTTGCGGTTGCGACCACAGTGTTCGATGAGCCTTGCTTCCGTAGATGCCTATCCTTGGGCCATATACTGGACAAGGACGGAAAGAAGATGAGCAAATCAAGAGGGAACGTTGTGAACCCGTGGGACCACTTCAACAATGAGGGAGCCGATTCGATTAGGTGGTACATGACCACACAAAGCGCACCATGGTCTCCTACCAATTTTGATCCAAGTGGAGTTCGGGAGTCGTACGCAAAGATGTTCCTCACCCTCTGGAACGTCTACAGGTTCCATGCAGATTATGCGGCTCTGGATGGTTTCGATCCCGATGAAGACTCAGGCTTCATTCCAGTCAGTGAAAGAAGTCCATTAGACCGTTGGATACTCTCCAAGGTCACTGAGACGGCCGACGACTATCACTCGAACTTCGCCTCATGGGACTTCCACAAGGCAGGAAGAGGGCTGGAGGACTTCGTTGTCAATGATCTATCAAATTGGTACGTCCGCAGATCAAGAAGGAGGCTATGGGACGAGGCAGATAGCAACGATAAGAGAGCGTGCCAGCACACCTTACATGAGATTCTACTAGTGGTCTGCAGACTCATGGCACCAGTATCTCCCTTCACACCAGATCACATCCACAGGAGCCTGACCGGGTCCTCCGTCCATCTTGCCGACTGGCCGGTTGGCTCGGAGATAGTTGACAGATCACTTCCCGACAGGGACTACGGGCTTGAGCAGGAGATGGCTCTAGTGAGATCCCTAGCAGAGGCAGGTAGACGAATCAGAGTTGATTCAAATCGGAGGCAGCGGCTTCCTTGCAGGACAGGATGGATAGTCGGGGGGCCTGATATTTCGCGCTTCAGCGATATACTAGCTGAGGAGCTCAATGTAGAGGTACTTTCTACAGAGAAGGATCTTGATTCCTTCCAGAGAATAGTCCTTGAGCCAAACAGAAAGGTACTCGGGTCCAAGTGCCGATCCGATCTCCCAGACGTTCTGGCCCAGCTAGAAACGACCGACCCCGAAGAACTGTTGCTCGAGATAGAGGCGGGAATTGCCGCACTGGCAGGATACGAGATTACCATGTCCGACATTGTGATCAGGAGGGTCGAAAAGGAAGGTTTCGCCGCGCACACTCTATCTTTCGAGGAGGGCGACGTGTCCATTGTCCTGGATATGCACACCGACTCAGACCTCCTATCGAAGGGGCTAGCTAGGGACATTACAAGAAGGATCCAAGCCAAAAGAAAGGAGCTTGACTTGCAGGTAGAGTCTTCGATAGTACTGTCGGTTTGGATTGAAGGAATGGAATTAGAGGATAGGGATTGGCAACATGTTACGTCGGAGACTAGATCCGGGGAGTCCTCACTGAACGAAGGTGAGCCGTCAGAAGAATCCGACAAATTCGAGGTCGATGGGACTATTGTTCACTTCCAAATTCGTTGAAATTGAGCCTATAGATAGCGCCCGGGAATCAACATCTCAACTCCGAAGAGTGGGTCTGGGTCGGTCGAGTCATGATATGCAATGAACGACCCTCCATCAGGGAGGATCCCCATACTGGCGAAGTCGAATCTAATGTCATTCCCCGCTCCAGAAGTAGAGTCAAGATCTCCCTGTCCGAGATAGGTAAGGACGTCAGGATCTAAGCTCTGGGAGAACTCACGCACGTGATAGGCTACGTCAACATCCGGCCCATCTGCGCTCTGGAACCTAACATTAAGCACGAATAGGTCATGCACCCCGCTTGAGTGGAATTCCCACTCCTCGATTTCAGTGGCTCTTTCTGAGAGGTTGTATGTTTTGTTTTCCCACGTCTCCCCACCATCCCATGATAGCATATGTACGAGAGAGGTCTGTCCTGAACTTACGCAGTGCAAGGCAGTAGATGAGTCGAATGCGCAGTACTGTGAGGGCAACGAGGAACCATTCATGGTCACTCCAGTCCACCAGTTGAGTGAAGTGTCCAGAAAGGCATCACTTCCGTCAATGAAGTAGCTTGGAAAGTACAGGCCACCAGAGGGAACTGGAAAGGCCCTCATCTCTTTGTGTGGCTTGGTGAAGTCCCACTCTGGGCCCAGGCTTTCAGGACTCAGATCCACCTCCATAACGTCCAGGCTCTCGTCTCTATCTGGGAACCCGAAATAATCGTAATTCAGCCCATCTGTTGATATCTGCCCTCCGACGTTCTGGACCTGATGCCAGAAATTCGAAATAACTAGGCTAGCCCAAGGGCCGTTGCCATATAGTCCGCCGTTTATCGGGCCTACCACCTCTACCTGCCATGACCTATCATAGAATGGCTCTGGAGTCCTATTGAAGCACCAACTCCACTCCTGGTCCTCAGCGTCATAGAAGAACGCGTAGAATTGATCAGCTCCGCTCGTGCTTGGGTAGGGAAACCACCCCATTGAGATAAGATCGCCATTGGTTGCCTGAACTATGCTTCCTTCTCCCAGGCCTTCCTGTCCGGGTACTGTGGGCTTGGGCTCAAGACATCCCAATTGGGAGAAAATACTGGGCCTGTATTCCTGCCAAGTTAGGCCCCTGTCCTCAGACCATGTCGGATATTCTCCGCCAAAATTCAGAATCCATCCCTCCTTGGTCGCTGCTAGGTAATGCTCGCAGCAGTTTCCCCCATGCTCGTTCCCGAACACCGTCCATGTGGCGTTCCCCCAAGTCTCATTCTTTCCTGGATCGGCTACTACGAACATACGAGGGTCCTCGTGCCCGCTTGGGTCAATTAGAACATAGTCACGATTCCAGTCGACCTCCTGCTCGGTCGAGGCTACTTCCTCGAGACAGCCTGGCAAGAGCATCATCAGTGCCAAAGCCAGAGATGCTATGATTCGACCCGACCTCATTGAGTGCACGTACTTCCGTGATGACGGTAATATATCGCACTTTCATAGAATTGATGACTATTCAATTCTCCAAGTAGCCCCGCCGGGGCCATCCTCGACTATTATTCCCATTCCTGTTAGCTCATCGCGAATTTCATCCGCTCTCGCCCAGTCTTTGGATTCCCTTGCTATGTTCCTCTGCAGAAGAAGACTCTCTACATGCTGGGAAATCTCATCCTTAGCACTCTCCTGCCTCTTCATGTTACGCAGGACCTCGGCATCCTCCGGAAGAAGTCCCAGAACACCTCCAGCATACTCAGAAATCCAGCGCACGGCTCCAGCAATCTCTTCAGACACACCTCCGGAGTCAAGCAGACCCCTCATTCTCTTGGCCACTGACTGTACTTCGACAAGAGCGACTCTGGTATTGAAGTCGTCATCCATCCCAGACTCAAATCTACTAGTCGCCCTTTCCAACCAAGAGAACTCTCGCCAATCTGAGCTTCCATTCCTCGCAAGACCTTCTCCGTAGCACGTTACAAGCCTACCGTGATGGACCACCGAATCATCTATCATTACCTGGTTGAAGTCTACTGGCTGACGGTATGGGGCGTTGATCAGAGTGTATCTCAATACTAGGGGGTCTACTTTCTTCAACGCCTCCGAAATTGTCCAGAAGTTCCCCAGTGACTTGCTCATCTTCTCTCCATCTACATTGACCATGCCATTGTGGATCCAGTACTGCACCACTGGGTCGTGTCCCAGGCAGCATTCAGACTGGAATATCTCAGCCTCATGATGAGGGAAAATGAGATCGGACCCACCTCCATGGATGTCGAACTTCTCTCCTAGATGTTTGAGTGACATCGCAGAGCACTCAATATGCCAACCCGGCCTCCCTTTTCCCCAAGGGCTCTCCCAAGAAGGCTCTCCAGACTTCGCCATCTTCCATAGAGCGAAGTCCCGATGATCCCTTTTCCCAGAGCCGGTTTTATCTACTCTCCCGCCAGCCCCAGATCTGACCATCTCCAAGGTTTGTCCGGTGAGTTGTCCATACTTCTCCGGAGAAGTATCGATTTCGAAGTATACCCCGTCTTCGGCTAGGTATGCATTTCCCTTCTCAATCAGGGATTCCACCATCTCAATAATTTCTGGAATGGTTTCTGTTACTCTTGGGTAGGAATCTGCCCTAATTACGTTCAGAGCATCCATAGATTGGAAATAGTCATCAATGTACCTGTTTGAAATCTCTAGAAAGTCAACTCCTTCTTCATTGGCAGCCGCGATAATCTTGTCATCTACATCGGTGAAGTTCGTTATGTAATTGACTTCGAACCCCCTCTTCCGCAGCCATCTGACTATGATATCGAATGATATCGCCTGTCTAGCATGCCCAATGTGACTAGCAGAGTATGGGGTAATTCCACAGGCATATAGTCCGACCTTGCCTTCTTCTAGGGTCACAAATTCTCTCTTTTTTCGAGATCTAGTGTCGAATACCCGGACTGTCACTGATTAATGACGTGGCACTTCAGACATCAACCCCTCGCTGCTTGAATTAGTGCAGAGAATAGTAAGTCATGTCCCTTGCGTTCTGGGTGCCACTGAACTCCTATGCAGAATTTCTTGTCCTTGCGCTCCACTCCCTCGATAAGGCCGTCATGATCAGCCCTCGCAGAAACGTCCAGGCTCCCAGAATCCGAAACACCCTGATGATGAAGAGAGTTTACTATGAACGAATCCCCCATAATGTTTGCCAACTGTGAATCCCCCTCTAGGACCACTCCGTGCTCAGTTGATTTCCCAAGGAAACCGCCATGCCCCTCATGTCCCGGGGTCGTGTCGAGATGTTGATGCATCCTCCCACCATGCGCAACACTGAGGATTTGCATTCCTCTGCAAATGCCTAGAAGGGGCATGTCTCTCTCAAGAGCCCTTTCGATCAGACCCATCTCTGAATAGTCCTGTTCCGGGTAGAACTCGGTAGTCATCGGGCCGGGTTCCTCGTTGTAGTTGGCCGGTGAAATATCAGGTCCCCCAGAAACTATCAGCCCATCTATCGAATCCAACAGGCTGGTCATGTCTCCTGCGGGAGGGATAATCATCGGCACCCCTCCAGCCTTGTCAACCATTGAAATATACGCCGAAGGCAGGATAGCAGCATGTCTGACAAAATCGCTGTACCGGGCTTCTCTCATGCAGCAGGTAATGCCAATGATTGGCTTCATTCGCTCACCGAGGCCTCTCTTTCCAGTCTGGCACTTCTGAATGACATAACTCCAACTATGATGAAGGATATCCCTGCCACAAGAAGGAGAAGATGCGACACAATTCCAAGCCAGGACATGCCATCAAACGTTGTTGCTATCCTAGCACCCCCCAATGCCATCAACAGAGCAAAAACCATGGATGCATGCATGTAGTGGTGCCTGTTAGCAGGATTCCTCACTGAGAGGAATCCAAGAAATAGCATTGGCAGTCCGAAGAAGGCCGGAATCATCGCTGTAATCGATGGGGGGTCCGCACTCTGGATGGAATAAGCAACCACTCCCCATGCGGATAGAATTGCACCATCCATAATCGCAATCTGGGGAACGGTCATCCCGAACATCCTGAACTCTGAACTCATGGTACCCGGCGAGTGTTCAGATTAATGATTGTCTCGACTAGAGAACCTGAATTAGGAGAGAGGATCTAGCTATGTCTGACCATGAATCTCTTTGTCCTTTGCCACAATCTGTTCCCAAAGCAGTTCTGCAACGTCCATCACTTCCATCTCAGCTCCAACTGAGTCAAGCCCATCCTTGACCATGATAGAGCAGAAAGGACAGCCCACAGCTACTGTATCGCAACCAGTCTCTGCGAGCTCCTTGGCCCTGATCTCGTTTACTCGCTTGTCAGCATCCTCCTCCATCCACATCTGCGCACCACCTGCACCACAGCAGAAGGAGTCCTTCCCACTCTTCTCGGTCTCGACATCTACTCCGCCAATCACATTTCTAGGCTCATCGATGATCCCTCCTATTCTTCCTAGGTAGCATGGGTCGTGGAAAGTAATACTGCGACCATTCTTCTTAACCTCAGGGAGCTTCCCCTCCTCCTGTAATTTTGCCAGAATCTCCGAATGATGGAATACCTCCAACTCTTCTCCACCATAGTCCCCGTACTCTTTTCCAAGTGTATGGAAGCAATGCGGACAAGAAGCAATGATACGCTTAACGCCCAACTCTTGGAAGGTCATCAAATTCGTCTCTGCTAGCATCTGGAACAGATATTCGTTCCCAGCTCTCCTTGCTGGATCCCCAGAGCAGCCCTCTTGCATACCTAGTATCCCAACATCAAGTCCAGCCTCCTTCAGAAGTGAGATTGTGGATCTTGCTACCTTCTGGTTCCGTTCATCAAAGCTGGCAGCACAACCTACGAAGTAGATGTACTCGGCAGGCTCCCCTATCTTGACATCCAGATCGGAGGCCCAATCTGCCCTCTCATGCTCTCCAAAACCATACGGATTAGATGCAGATTCTATATTCCCCATAGCACTGTTTAGAATCTCTGGATATTCCATAGTCTCCATCATCGCGTTTCTCCTCAAGTCCGTTAATTTCGGAACATGTTCTATGTAAAGTGGGCATACATCAACACAAGCATTGCATGTGGTGCACGCCCAAACCGCCTCGTCCGTGATCCGTTGCATCATCGTCTCATCGGGAGTCTCTCCTGAGAGGAGAATTGGAGCGTGTTCGTTAGCGTAATCTCTGACGTCATGAATCACTTGCATTGGATTCAGGCCCTTGCCTGAAGCGTATGCTGGACAAACGTCCTGACACCTAGCACAGGAGGTGCATGACCATCCGTCAATTAGCTGCCTCCAAGTGTACTGGGTGTATGTGCTAACCCCGAAAGAGTCTATGTCCAATTCTTCCAGTGGCACGGCTAGACCATGCTCATTAGTAGCAAGGGGACGCATCTTTGCAGCAGGCCCGGTATCATGGAAGAATACGTTAGGGACGGCCATCACCAGATGCATGTGCTTTGAAAGAGGGATCAGGAAAAGGAATACGGATATTGCTAACATGTGCAACCAATACGCGGCTACTACACTACTATCTGATAGGCCATAGAGGCTGAATTGGTAGCCTATGGGCTCCCAGAAGGCACTGGGGTCTTCCTTGGACTCTACCATAAATGACGTTGTGGTGATTGTAAAAATTAGCAATAGGATTACGTTTCCTTCCAACTGCGACTTACCTTTGAGCTTCTCAGGAGTGAAAACCAGACGACGAATCAATGCCGAAACACATCCAATTAGTGCCATCGTGTAGCCTAGTTCGACCATCCCGTTCCAAGGTCCAACGAGAACGTCCGGCAGCAACTTTCCAGAGAAAGCATTGGCTGTAGCCAAATCAAACATATCCGATGCTAGCATCAGGAAGCCCCAGAACATCAGAACGTGCATCGTCCCTGCAACACGGTCCCTCAGCACTTTCTTTTGCCCCAACCATCCTACGACAAATTCCCTGACCCTAGGTCCCCATGAGTCAAATCTCGAATCCGGTGCACCAATCATCACTAAACGTGTTGCCTTCTGTACCTGATAAACGAAGAATCCTATTGATAAACCACCCATCAGGAGCAGAATCATCCAACCATCTAATGGCCCGTAAGTCTGCAAGAGGGGGTGCTTCATTCCGTGCTCACCTGGGTTTTCCCGAGTCTGTGGCCTAATAATAAGATGTTGAAACAACCGCTAAAGAGGCCAACACTCATGTTCTAATCTGCAGGCCACGGAACATGCCCAGCGCATTCGCACCAGGCAAATGCATCCTTTTCGGGGAGCATGCGGTAGTCTTCGGTCATCCTGCCGTAGCCGTGGCCATTGAGCAGGGAGTAAGAGTTAGTGTGAAAGGCTCCGATGAATGGCGTCTGGAGGGCCAGCCATTCGAGCCCTCTAGACACCCGCATATTTCTCATATAATCCAGAATATCTATCAGTATAACGGAAAACCTCTGGATATTGATGTACATAGCTCACTTTTCTCAGCCGCTGGGATGGGCTCTTCTGCTGCTCTATCAAATGCCTTCGGCGCTGCAATGCACGCACACTTGAACCCCAGCACCCCCCTCGATACGATTAGATTGGCGAAAATGGCTCACTCAGCAGAAGCAACAGCCCAGAAGGGCAGGGCCAGTCCTACAGATACAGCCACCAGCGCTCTTGGGGGATGTGTAGTGGTTTCAGGAGAGCATGTTACAGGTACTAGGCACGTATTCGATACTAGCTTGGAAACTCCTGAAGGATCGCGGAACTGGGCGATTAATGTCGTCGACATACCAGCAGATATTGGTGACGCATGGCTAGTAGTGGGATACTCTGGCACAGGCTCTCCGACTGGTAGGATGGTGGCCAGAGTAGCGAATCTAATCTCCGAGTCCCCACAGAGGATGGAGGAAATGGAATCAATTGCGAATATTACGAGAGCGGGTTTGACAGCACTCTCTGCTGGAAATATGGAGGGCCTGGGAATAGCAATGGATGCTTGTCACGAAAGCCTCAGGAAGTTGGAGGTCAGTACCAGTAAGTTGGATCGCATGGTCAGTGCAGCAAGGCCCCATTCTCTAGGTGCAAAACTTACTGGTGCCGGCGGAGGGGGATGCATGGTGGCACTCACCAAGGATCCTGCCAGAGTTTCTGAGGCTATCGAGATTGCCGGGGGCAGGCCACTACAGACAAAATTAGGCTCAAAAGGAGTAAGTATTCTGTAATTGCAACCAAAAAATACCATCTCAATTTGTTCGCTTTCTTTATATTACTATTTATAAGAGGGAGGTCGGTCCACAACCTATGCTCAGCGATGAAGAAAGACTTACAGTAGTTAATGTGGTAGCCTCTACTAGGGTAGCGGAGGAACTGGACCTCCCAGACATAGCAATTCAGTTGAATTGCGAATACGAGCCAGAGCAGTTCCCGGGGGTCGTCTACAGGGTAGTAGATCCAAAGTTAGCAATTCTGATGTTCAGATCTGGGAGGGCGGTTTGTACTGGTGGTAAGAATGAGGACAACATCCAGACGGGTATAGAGAGGATGATCGGCGATCTAAGAAATGCCGGAATAGAGACTTGGGAACTGAAGGACGTTGAGATAGAGGTCCAGAACATGGTAGCAACGTACTCGCTATTCTATCCCGAGGACTATGGGGAAGTCGCAAAGATGGACGACATCAACACCAAGGTTATTGACGAAGATGGCGGTGGAATCAGAGCAGCTACCGACGAGGAAGTTGAGAACGAGGATCCCAGAATCAGGGGAATACTAGAGGGGGAGCCTTTGGCAGCCCTACCAAGGAAACTCAATTTGAACAACCTGACCTTCCACCTTCCATTCGACAAGGTGGAATATGAACCCGAGCAGTTCCCAGGCTTGATTTACAGGCTAGATTACCCTCGCGTTGTGTGTCTTATCTTCGGCAGTGGGAAGATGGTGATTACTGGAGCCAGACACAAGGATGAGATTCTTGAGGCAGTGGAGCAAATAAAAGACGAGCTAGCGGACCTCCTCTAGGCTCAACCAACGTTATTGGGCAGACCTCCTTGCGTGATGCCATGCGTGCCGCCTGGTTATCGACAATGGCCGTAGCCATTCTTGCCTTCGCACAATTTTCCCATTCGGTTTCACCCGATGATTTTCACATCAGAGACTCCAGCCCTCATGAGTCGCATGCGCAAACAATGTCGACTACAGGGACTGCAGATGTCCCTATCTGGAGAGTGAATGACAACTGGATGTACGATGGTTTCCTAGACGTCGGAGATTTCGTTGCAGACTCAGGGGTGTCAACAAATGTCGAGACCCTAGATGGGTCACTAGATCGAACAGTACAGGACATCTACCTCATGGAAATAGACGGCAAGGAGACTCTGGTTTACGAGGTGGAATCGGTCGGAGAATACGAGTCGGACGGGGCAATACAAATTGATGGAACAAGCGGCTGTCTCTATGTGGATATGCAGACAACAGAAATCATCAGAGTCTCTGATCTGGCAACTTATTCCCAAGAAGTAACAATTGACGTATACTTTGATCCTCTGTTCTTTGGATGTGCCGCTTGGCTGAGGCAGGACATCGGCGAGCTCGTTGTCGAGAACACATATGAGCCCCCATTGGAGAACTATGACTTCCCGATCTCGGTTGGTGAGTCATGGGAGATGGATTACGAACAAGCCACTGATTACAGCGGTTCCAGCAATTACGTCGACATACCGGAAGACTCGAGCGACTCCAACTCAACCAGTTGGTCAGTAGTCAGCCGGGGCAACTCCGGTGTTGCTTACCCCGGATGCTACCAGTCGTTCAACGTAACAGCATACGACTCTGACGGGGAGGAGACCGGATACAACTGGTTCTGTCCAGCAGTAAGAGGAGAGGTGAAGAGCACAATGGAGCAGGCTTTCGGGTTCGTCGCGGTACACGAACTAGTGAGCTATCAACCAGTCCAGAGGGGCAAGCTGGTCTCTATCGACGTCCAGTATCCCCTCTCTCCCACTGATATCGAGATATCCGCTTGGATTAACGTAACTGATCAGGGGCAGGGCTTATCTGGGCAAGAGATACAATTCAGGTATGAATCAGATGAACAGTTTCAGAATGTGACAACCGACGAAAACGGAACTTACCACATAGTGTTCAATTCGGGAGGTAACCCCGATGATACAGATGGACCCGGGGAGCTGGGAAGCCATGGATTAATCGCCTGGATTGGCGATGAACGCATTATCGGTGGTAGGACTCTGTTGATAGACTCGGAGATTCACGAGATTGACTTAGTTACCAGATCATCGGCGGTTACCGTAGAGAGGTTCCGACCATCCACCGGGAATCAGTTGACTCTCGACTCATCTATCGGTTTTGCCGCAATCTCCGGAGACGTCCTGGCCTTCTCCGTACCCGTATTTAACCGCGGACTAATTCAGTCACCATACTCTACGATAGTGGTGAGCGCCCCTGATGGTACGGAAGTAACTGGAACAGTTCCTCCACTTGCGAGCCTGCAGGAATCTAGGGGTTCCGTAAACTGGACAGTCCCCGAGTCCCAGTCATTCGGAAATGTGTACCTCTACTTCGAGGTTGACCCCCAAGAGGAGATATCCGAGGATGGGAACAGAACCAACAACCAAGGCTCTTTCGTCCTGTATATCGGGGGAATGCCCCTTGCATTCCTCTCTCACCCTAGCGAAGTCCAAACCCTTGAGGGAGTGATGCTTGACGCAACCTCCTCATACGATTCCGATGGCGGAGAGATAGAATGCGAGTTCAACATCCAGAAAGCCGACGGCTCAACGTTCCAGGACATAGTTGACGACTGCATCTTGGAATGGTCTTGGCCAGACGACGGCTTATTCTCAATTGAGGTATTAATTACCGATGGCGAGAGCGATAAGACCACCGCTCAGTCCACAATATCGATACTCAATCGACCTCCGGAGATTTCTATCGGAACCGACAATGACGAAGTTATCGTGACCAATCCGATAACCTTCTTCGTAACTAACAGCAGCGATATCGACACACTGAACCCATCCGCACCAGTAGAGATTCTCTGGGATGAAGGATGCTCGGAGGGCCAAGTAGGCCAATCGTGTACCCTGACTCCCACAGTCGAGGGGAACCTGACCGTTTCTGTCATGGCGACCGACGATGACGGAGCCATCACGACTGCCCAGCACTCCGTTCATGTGACCAACGTAGCCCCATCCAATCCGGTAGCTGAACTGTACCTGGG
>LULE01000207.1_pt1 | contig 19643 bp, 20 predicted proteins | sample 728231 | NCBI WGS metagenome assembly LULE01 (sample SAMN03860297, study PRJNA289734) | marine metagenome | biome: seawater column; feature: ocean; material: water; isolation source: Red Sea water column Station 192 - depth 10m | place: Saudi Arabia: Red Sea | collected 2011-10-15 | depth 10 m | reverse complement strand
TAAAATCATCATTAATTTTTTTTCCTAAATCTATTTCTCTTTTAACAATATTAAGAACGTTTGAAACTATTTGAAGCTTAAATCTTTTATTTGCTGGGTAATCATCTGATTTTGTTTCAGCATCGATAAAGTCAATAACTGCCTTCAGTAGCTCTGATGAAGATGGTCTGTCAAATATTGTCATAAGAAGTTTTTATGCTTAATCATATTCATTAAATCATATTCTGTCTCAGAAACCCTTCGTCCAATTGCTGCTTTTTCAATAGAATTTATTGAACCGCTTAAGTGTGCGAATGCTTGCATCATACAAATAACACCCCATCTTAAAGAGCCAAAGAGCTGCCAAATATCTATTTGAGACTTATCGATCTTAATATTTGAAATTGATTCATATCCTTCTATAAGCTCTTCTAAATCTCCCAAACCTCCAACTCTCTTATGAACGTTTCCAAATCGCCAAGATCTCACGCACAACCATCCTATATCCTCCATTGGATTCCCAATGTGAGCTAATTCCCAATCTATAATTGATTCTAAGTTTGACTCAGAAATAATAAAGTTACCGAAGCGGAAATCTCCATGGACCAATACATTGTCGTATTTTGTTAATTCCTGAGTCTCTAGCCATTTGAATGCTAACTCAAAAACTGGCTGAGGTTGCTCAAAACTAGAATATACCAGGTAGAGTTTTTTTAATGATTCCTCAAAAGTTACTGAATCCAGATCAGTTAATTCATCTAATTTAGTTTGGTGAATAGTTGCTAGAGACCTGCCTATCTCAAAAGATAATTTACTGCGCACATTTTTATATTTATCATCCCTTAGAATTTTTCTTGGAATAGTTTCTCCAGGAATTGCTTCCATCACATAACCTTCACCTATATCTTCGTCTTCTGAGAATTCAAAGATTATTTCAGGGACTGGTGCATCATTTGATCTTACGATCCTTTGAATTTTTGCCTCTAATTTTTTTGGGACAGCCATGACTGATTGCTCTTTAGACAATGAGCGTCTGACAATGAGTTCGTTGTTATTTTCAAGAATAATTCTATTTATATCAGCAGAGGCACCTCCGGTAAGGGGAACCAATTTCTTAATATTTTGTTGCAGAGAATTCTCTAAGAATTCCTGAAAATTTTGCATACTAAGAAGATACTAAAGAAGCGTCTCTTTCACCAAAATCCCAACCAGGGCCATTATGTTCGTAATTTTTTAGGATTCTCCTTGCTACCGACTGAATATGCACTTCATCAGGACCATCATATATTCTTGCTTCTCTGGCATGACGATACATAAGACTTAGAGGAGTGTCGTCTGTAAGTCCTTTAGCGCCATGGACTTGAATGGCTCTATCAATCACGTTGTGAAGCATTTCAGCACCGACAACTTTGATAAGACCGATTTCGATTCGTGCATCATCTCCTTGATCAATTCTTTTTGCTGCATCGAGCGTTAAATGCCTCGAGGCTTGTATCTCACAAGCACTATCGAATACAAATTTTTGCAATAATTGTTTTTTTGTCAAAGGTGTGCCGAAAGTTTCTCTTTCGTGCATTCTTTCACAAAGTAAATCAAAAGCCCTTTGAGCTTGGCCAAGCCATCTCATGCAATGGAAAATTCTTCCTGGACCAAGTCTTTTCTGAGCAATGATAAAACCTTGCCCTCGTGGACCTAATAAATTTTCTTCTGGAACTTCGACGTTGTCGTATTCGACCTCATAATGACCACCGTTGATGCCTAAAACAGGCGTTTCTCTTAGAATTTTATAACCAGGATTATCGGTTGGAACAATTATCATACTAAAAGCACCATGACTTGGAGCTTCTAATTCAGTTCTACACATTACAGTTGTGTAAGCAGCTCTTGCTGCCCCAGTTGTAAACCACTTTCTACCGTTAATTCTCCAGACACCATCCTCAAGAATTGCTGTAGTTTGAAGTTGAGTTGGATCGGAACTCGCAACTTCTGGTTCTGTCATTCCAAAGCTTGGAAAGATTTCTCCTTGAACAAGAGGCTCTAAGTATTGATCTCTCCAATGAGGCGAAGCAAATTCTCTTAACATGATTGAATCCTGTAGGGAGTGTGTTCCTAAGGCCACCATCGCAAAAGACGAGCGACCGATTACTTCATTCACGTAGACATACTCCATGAATGGCATTCCGCCTCCACCAATGTCTGTTGGATGCCCTAAAGCCCAAATTTTTTCATCTTTTGCTAGCTGCATTAGGGAGCCAAGCATCTCTCTTGATTCGGGTGTTCCTTTAGCTAGTTCAGTTTCCTTTGGATAGATTTCATTCTCTATGAAATCTTTAACTTTAGCCCTTATTTTTGTCCAATCTTTACTCATCTTTCTAATTCCCCTTGTTTTTTAATTGCGGAAATAAAATTACGTCCCTTATGGAATCTATTCCCGTAAGTAACATTACCAATCTATCCAATCCTATGCCAACACCAGCACAAGGTGCAAGGCCGTATTCAAGCGCCTCGATATAGTCTAAATCCATCTCCATAGCTTCCTCATCACCCTTTTCTTTATCTTCCATTTGCATTTTGAATCTTTCTAGCTGGTCTTCTGGATCATTTAACTCAGAAAAACCATTTGCAATCTCTTTACCATCTATGAAAAGTTCAAATCTATCTACATAACCCTCATCACCTTCTGATTTTCTTGATAAAGGAGAAATCTCCAGAGGATATTTATAGATAAAAGTTGGTTCAGAGAGCTTATCTTCAACTTCTGACTCAAAAATTTCAGCTTTTAATTTGCCAATAGATAAAGTTTTGAAATTTTCAATTTTTAGTGATTTTGCTAATTTTCTTAGGCTATCTATATCGTCTAAATCTTTTTCATTAAGAGATGTATTTTTAGTGAGCGCTTCGTCAAAAGATACTCTTTTAAATTTTTTAAAAGATCTTTTGCTTTGTTCTAAATTCGAAAGATGCTTTATTAATGCCTCCACAAAATCCATCTGAAACTCATAATCTTCATAAGCGGTATAAAATTCCAACATGGTAAATTCAGGATTGTGTTTAGTGGATAATCCTTCATTTCTAAAATTTCTATTAATCTCATAAACCTTTTCAAAACCTCCAATAACAAGTCTCTTCAAGTAAAGTTCTGGAGCAATTCTTAAATACAAATCCATTCCTAAAGCATTGTGATGAGTTACGAAAGGTTTGGCCGCAGCTCCTCCAGGAATGGGATGCATCATTGGTGTCTCAACCTCTATAAACCCACTTGAATCAAAGTAATTCCTAGTCTCAGAAATAATCTTGCTTCTGGCTAAAAAAACTTCTCTTGCTTCCTCATTAACTAAGAGATCTAAATATCTTTTTCGATATCTCTGTTCAACGTCGACAAGTCCTTGATGTTTTTCGGGTAAGGGTTTTAGTGATTTGGTTAATAGAATAGCTTCAGTTACCTTGATTGATAGTTCCCCTGTGTTGGTTTTAAAAAGCTCTCCTTCTACGCCAATGATGTCTCCAATATCCCAAGTTTTAAAATCATCGTAGTTACTTAAAGTATCTTCTCTTAAATAAAGCTGAATTTGTGCGCTCATATCTTGGATCGTAGTAAAACTGGCTTTTCCCATAAGCCTTCGAAGCATAATTCGACCTGCAACTTTAACGCTGATACTTGTGTTCTCTAAATCATCTTTGCTTAAATCTGAGTATTCTTTAATTAATTCCTTGGCTAATTCATTTCTCCTGAATGAATTGGGATAGTCCTTTCCTTGTTCCCTAAGTTTCTTTAATTTTTCTTTTCGTACTTCAAATAAATTATTTTCGTCTTGCTCTTTCAATTAAATGCCCTCTTTTAAACTAGCCTCAATAAATAAGTTGATATCACCATCCAGGACTGAATTGCAGTTTGAAGTCTCTACTCCAGTTCTTAGATCTTTAATTCTAGACGAATCTAAAACATATGACCTTATTTGACTTCCCCAGCCAATATCTGATTTTGAATCTTCTAGGCTCTGCAATTCCTCTTCTTTCTTATTTAGTTCCAACTCATAAAGCCTTGCTCTTAATTGTTTCATGGCTTCTTCTTTATTTCTATGTTGGGATCTTCCACTTTGACATTGGACAACGATGCCGGTTGGTTCATGAGTCAATCTAACAGCAGAATCAGTCTTATTAACGTGCTGCCCTCCAGCCCCACTTGCACGATAAGTATCGACTCTTATATCTGCAGGATTTAAATCTACTTCAATATCGTCATCTATTTCTGGAGAAACGAAAATTGATGCAAATGAGGTATGTCTTCTATTTCCTGAATCAAATGGTGATTTTCTCACAAGTCTATGAACTCCAGTCTCTGTTCTTAGCCAACCGTAAGCATAATCACCTGAATATTTTATTGTAGCGCTTTTAATTCCAGCGACATCACCTGGAGAAACCTCTATAACTTCTACTGTAAATTTTTTATCTTCGCCCCACCTAAGATACATTCTCATCAACATTTCTGCCCAATCTTGCGCCTCAGTCCCTCCTGATCCTGCCTGAATATCAAGAAAAGCATCATTAGGATCCATCTTATTTGAGAACATTCTTTGAAATTCCAATTCCTTAAGTTGTGATTCAAGATTAACTACTTCATCAGATAAATCTTTAATCTCTGAATCACTCGAAATTGCTTCTAATTCAATTAGATCATTAACATTAGAAGATAATTCTGAATACAGGGTTATTATTTTTTCTAAGAAAGATTTTTCTTTATTGAGTATTTTAGCTTTTTCTTGATCTTGCCAAACTTCAGGATTTTCAAGTTCTAGATTAATCTCTTTTAATTTTGACTCTTTATCCGATAAGTCAAAGATACCCCCTTAACTCATCAAGAGAGTTTTTTGCAGCTATTAAGCGATCCTTTAATGAAATCTCTTGCATCTTTAAATCTTATTAAATATGAATTCTTTCAAATCTGAGAAATTGTAATTCATGGTTTCATATTTTTCTTCTGAATCTAAGAATTTTTGTAGTCTTTTAGGAGTATCGGAAAAATTAGGTATGACCTTTTTTATGGTATCAATAAACTTTGAAGGGTGAGCTGTAGCAAAACAAACATAATTTTCAGCGCTTCCTTCACGAATATTTTTAATCCCAATTGCCGTGTGTGGATCAAAAATATCCCCTGTCATTTCATAAAGAAATTCAATCTCCTCCAGAATTTCTTCATCAGCAACCGAATGACTTTCAAAAACATTACAGAGATCTTTATAAAGCTTATTAGCGATGGAAAAGCCTTCTTTCTTGAATTGTTTCATTAATTTTTGTGTCTCGATTCCGTTTCCTTCCATCGAATCAAACACCAATCTCTCAAAGTTACTAGCAGACGAAATATCCATACTAGGTGCCAATGATTCCATTGTATTGAGTTTTCTATAAATATTATTTTTGAAAAAGATATCAAGAACATTATTTCTGTTTGTAGCAATGTTTATCTTATTAAGGTTAAGACCCATCTTTTTTGCATACCAACCAGCGTATGCATGACCAAAGTTTCCAGACGGGATTGAGACATTAATTTCTTTTTTGTCGATCCTTGAACTCAAATAAAAGAAATATACTGTTTGTGCAAGAATTCTAGTCCAATTTATCGAGTTAATGGACGCAAAGAGCATGTCTTTATTTTCTGAAGTATCTGCAAACATTTTTTTTACAAAGTCTTGGCAATCATCAAAATTTCCAGTTACAGAGACCGCTTCGACATTATCTTTATTCCAGGTTGTCATTTGTTTTCGTTGGACTTCAGATATTTTTCCATCAGGAAAAAATATAAAGGAATGTAAATTTTCAAAGTTTTGACATGCTGCAATGGCTGCAGATCCAGTATCGCCGCTTGTTGCTCCTAAGATAACTATTTTTTTTCCTAACTTCTCTGAGGCTGCGTTTAGAAATCTGCCTAAAAGTTGCATGGCAACATCTTTAAATGCGAGTGTTGGGCCATGGAATAATTCTAAAACATGCCCAAATTCGTAATCTTTAATTTGAACCACATCATTGGTTTCAAAATTTTTGTATGCATCTGAAATTATTTTTTGTAATTCATCTTTTTGTAGAAAATCACCGATGAACGGTTTGATAACAATCTCAGCTATTTCTGTATAGGACAAATTTTTCATATCATCTATGACTGCGCTTTCAAGCTTAGGAATTACAGATGGAACAAATAACCCTCCGTCAGAAGCTGTACCTGAAGCTAAAATATTCTCAAAGGAAGCTTCTTTAGCTTCACCTCTTGTACTTACGTATTTCATTTATTTGGATTAAAAATTCTAAGATGAACAATCTTTTTGAAAAGGTCCTTCTCTTTAGAAAAGCTATTTAAAAGGTCTTCTAATTCATTTTCATTACATTCATTGAGGACAATTACTATAGGAATAAGACCATTTTGTGAAAAATCTTCCTTCTGAATCACAGACTCGATACTTAAGTTTTGCTTTGCTATAAAAGATGATATTTTGGCCATTACTCCTGGGCTATCATTTACTTCCAATCTTAAGTATCTCTGACAAGAGAAAGTATTATTGGAAATCTCCATTAATCCTTGACCGAATTTGCTGTAATTAACCTTAATATTCTGCGCTATGTCAAAAAGATCAGATAATATTGAGGATGCAGTAGGTTTTGGTCCGGCTCCCGGACCATAAAAAAGATTAGAGCCTGAATCTTTAGTAAAAACCTCTATTGCATTCATCTCTTCATTTACTTTAGATAGTATTGAAGATTGTTGAATTAACGCAGGAAATGATTTCAAAATGAGTCTATTTTTTTCATAAGATCCTATTGATAAAGGTTTGATTGAATACCCAAGTTCCAAAGCAAACTTGAAGTCTATACTCTCAACTATATCTATTCCTTCAATGTCTAATTCAATGGAACTATCTAATTTTGAACCGAAAGCGAGGTACGATAATACTTTTCCTTTCTGCGCTGCATCAGTCCCGTTGAGATCTAATGTTGGATCTGCTTCAGCGAAACCAAGTTCTTGAGCTTGCTTTACACCTTCCTTCAACTCAATACCGTCTGATTCCATTTTGGATAGTATATAGTTGCTTGTTCCGTTAAGAATTCCTGCAAACCAAGAAATATTTTCAATTCTTGCTTTTGAAGAAAGCGACCTTATGATTGGAATTCCTCCTGCAACAGAAGCCTCAAATCCAATGAATAAATTATTTTTTTTAGCTAATTTAAATAGCTCATCTCCATGTAAAGACATCATTGCTTTGTTAGCAGTTATGAAGTCTTTTTTAGATTCAAGAGCTTGTTTTGCGACTTTATATGCATCGTCTATTCCGCCCATAACCTCTATAACAACATCAATAGAATCATTATTGATAATTGACTCAAAATCGGTGTGAATATTTCCATTGAATTTATCCTTGTATCCTCTTAATTTCCCGCTTTTTGTCACTACATCGGTTACTAGAAAGTCTGTATCAAACATTTTCTTATAGAAATCAGCATTTACTGTTAATAGTTCCAATACAGCTCCTCCAACGTTTCCTGCGCCGCATAAAGCAATCTTTATCTCTTGCTGAGCCATTAGAATATTTTTTTTATGCCTTTAACTGCTTGATTTATTCTTTGTCTATTCTCGATCAAAGAAAATCTGACATAGCTATCTCCATACTGCCCAAAACCAATTCCTGGCGAAACTGCTACGTCACATTCATTAAGTAATAACTTAGAAAATTCAATAGATTTCATTTTAAATTTATCTGGAATTTTAGCCCAAACAAACATAGTTGCTTTTGGTTTCTCAACCTCCCAGCCAATTTTATTTAATCCGTCACATAAGACATCCCTTCTTTCTTTATACATATCTCTAATTTTATTAACTTCTTGATCTCCTTCATTAAGAGCAACAATTGATGCAACTTGAATTGGGGTAAATAATCCATAGTCATAATATGATTTAACTCTGGATAGAGCGCCGATAAGATCTTTATTTCCACAACAAAAACCAACTCTCCATCCTGGCATATTGTAACTTTTAGATAGTGTAAAAAACTCTACCCCAATATCTTTTGCTCCTTTTACTTCTAAAAAGGAAGGAGCTTTATAATCGTCAAAACATAAATCTGCATAGGCTAAATCATGAATAAGCCAAATTTCATTTTTCTTGGCAATCTCAACAACCTGCTCAAAAAAATCTATATCAACACACTCAGTAGTAGGGTTCGATGGAAAATTTAAAACAAGCATTCTTGGCTTAGGAAATGTATTAGCAATTGCTTCTTCAAGTTGATTAAAAAAATCAATGCCTGGACCAATAGGGACATGTCTAATATCTGCTCCTGCAATGATAAAGCCAAAAGGATGAATGGGATAAGATGGATTCGGGACTAGGATGACGTCTCCTTTATCCATCGTTGCGAGAGCTAAATGACCAAGACCTTCTTTAGATCCCATTGTAACGATTGCCTCATTTTCTGGATCAATAGAGACATTATATTTTCTATCATACCAATCTGAGATGGCCTTCCTTAACCTTGGAATTCCTTTTGATTGAGAATAGCGATGAGTTTCTTTTTTATTGACTGTTTCAGTAAGTTTATTAACTATAAAATCAGGAGTAGCTTGATCAGGATTTCCCATGCCAAAATCAATAATGTCTTTCCCATCGTGACGAGCTTGAATTTTTAATTGATTTATCTCCTCAAAAACATATCGAGGAAGTCGTTCTATTCTGGAAAAATCTTTATCCATTTTAATTGAGTAATTTTATGAGCCTGTCTGGTTCAATAAATCCTGGAATGATGCTTCCATCTTCTTTAAGAATTGCAGGGGTCCCTTGGACGCCCATACTTCGCCCTAAATTATAGTGGGATTCGACTGGATTATTGAGACAATTTATCATTTCAATATCCTCACCTTGCTTTAATAAGGTCAAAGATTTGTTTTTTTCAGTTGAACACCATGCGGATATAATTTTTTGACCAGCTTCCGAAGCAAGACCTTGCCTCGGGAAAGCTAAATAATTTACCTGAATTCCAAGTTCATTGTATGCTTGAATTTGACTGTGAAATTTTCTGCAATAACCACAATCTACATCAGTGAATACATATATTTGATGAAGAGGATTTTTAGCCTTGAATGTAATCAAAGTAGTTTTATCTAGTTCTTCAATTTTATCTAGCCTTGCCTTAGCTTTTGACTCGTCGCTAAGGTTTAAAATGCCTTCATCAGTGATCCTTAAAAGATCACCATAGAAAATACTTTTTCCATCATTTGATACATAGAGCAAAGAACCATCGCTTAATTTAACCTCATAAAAACCTTCTTGAGGGGATACAGAAACCGATTCAATTTCAAAACTAGCAGGCAAAATAGACTTCAAAGAATCAAGAAACCTATTATCTTGGGAGCTTAAAACAAGACTAAAAAAAATGAATGAAGTAGTAAAAAAATATCTCATTTAACCTCTTGGATGATGAGTTTTATGAATAGACTTAAGTCTTTCGTTTGCCACTTCTGTATAGATTTGAGTTGTATTGAGACTTGCGTGTCCAAGTAAAAGTTGAACAACCCTCAAGTCGGCTCCATTATTCAGCAAGTGAGTTGCAAAAGCATGTCGTAAAGTATGAGGTGATATTTTAGATGAATCAATGTTTGCCTTCATACAATATTCCTTTATTCTCAACCAAAATCCTTGTCTCGTAATTCCTGCTCCACGAGAATTTAAAAATAAATGATCCTCTGTAACATTTTTTAGTAACTCGGGTCTTATCTGTTCAATATATTTTTTTAATAGGCCTATAAGCTCCTCCCCTATTGGCACTATTCTTTCTTTAGAACCCTTTCCAAGAATTCTAATTACTCCTTGATTAAAATTTATATCACTCAACTTAAGATTAAGAAGTTCCGACACACGCATGCCGCAAGAATATAAAGCTTCGATCATTGTTTTGTCTCTAAAACCTAAGTTTGACTTTTCGTCAGGAGCATCGAGAAGATCATTTATTTGTTGCTCAGTTAACGTATTAGGCAGTTTTCTGGGTAATTTTGGACTTTCTATATCTTTTGTAGGATTACTTTGAATTAAATTTCTTGATTCAAGATAACCAAAAAAAGCTTTTATTACAGACAAATTTCTTGATACGGTTTTAGCTGATAAGCCTTTTGAAAGCCTAAAAGACATAAATTCCATTATTTCTGCTCTTGTGACATCGGTTAATACAATTTTTAATTTATCCAAATATTTCAAAAAAAGATTTAGATCTCTTGAGTAGGAGTCCAATGAATTTTTAGATAGTCCTTTTTCGATCCATAAGGAATCTATAAAACTTTCTATTTGTAAACTATTTTCTCCCATGAGAACGAGAGATTAGATTTTTTCTTGAATTCTTGCTGACCTTCCAGATCTTTCTCTAAGGTAGTATAGTTTTGACTGTCTAACTTTACCCTTTCTTTTCAATTCAACGGACTTAATCAAAGGACTATGCAGTTGAAAAGTCCTTTCAACGCCAATACCGCTTGATATTTTTCTCACAGTAAATGATGAGTTTAAACCCCTATTTTTTCTACCGATCACAACTCCTTCAAAAGGTTGTGTTCTCTCCCTTGACCCTTCTTTAACAATGACTTGCACTAGAACGGTATCTCCCTGATTGAATTCAGGTAAGTTCTCTTTTAATTGAGCGTTTTCGACTATCTGTACTGATTTTCTAGTTTTCATTATTAATTATGCTTAAAAGCTCGGCAATTCTATCAGATTCGTAGCCAAGGTCACTAAGAAATTCTCTAATTAGGTCTATATCTTGCTGGTTTAGATCATGTTGTCTGATCAGGTCTTGCCTTCTTAAAAAAGTCTTACCAAGTGAATGTTTTCTCTTCCATTTTTCAATTTGGTCATGATTTCCTGATAATAGGGTTTCAGGGACTTCTCCAAGTTCATTTTTTTCTGGTCGGGTGTATTGAGGATGTTCCAAAAGAGCATTCTCGAAGGAATCATTTTTCACAGATTCTTCATCGCCAACCACTCCATCAATAAATCTGATGATGGCCTCTAAGAGAACCATAGAGGGAATTTCACCTCCCGTTAATACATAATCTCCAATGCTAATTTCCATATCAACTTCTGCATCTATGACGCGCTGATCCAGGCCTTCGTATCGCGATGATAAAAATATTAATGAATCCTCTTTAGAAAGCTCTCTAGCTATCTGAGCTGAAAAGGTTTCTCCAGATGCTGATAAATGGATTACTTTAGATGAGCCTGAAAAAGTATCTTTAGCATGGTTAATGCATTTCCGTATCGGCTCTGATTTAAATACCATTCCTGGCCCTCCCCCGTAAACCTTATCGTCTATTCTGTCTTTATTACTTAAAAAATCTCTGGGGTTAAAACTTTTGATTTGAATTAATCCTGAATCTGTAGCTTTTTTTACGATTCCGGATTGAGAGAATGGAACAAAAATTTCTGGGAAAACAGAAATAAAAGCATATTTCTTAGTCAATTTCCCAATCCACTATTATGTGTTCGCTAATTTCAATTACAAACTTACCTATTATCAAAGGAATTAGAACTTCTTTATCATTAATCTCGCATACAAGAACATCATTAGCTCCTGTCGGCATTATTTCTTTAACGTATCCATTAAAATTGTTGTTTAAACTTATCACTTTTTTCCCGATCAGATCTTTCCAATAAAATTCGCCATCTGGAAGATCAGGGAGATTATCTTCATCAATAAAAAGATCCAGATTTTTCAGTTTTTCTGCTTCGGACATTGAGTTTATGGAATCAAACTTAATTAAAGTTTTTTTTCCTGATTTAGATATTTTATCTAAAGTAAATTTATGGATGCCGTTGGCATCAATGAAAAATTCTTTATATTTAGATAGTCCGGATGGATTATCTGAGTGAGCTATTAGGTTGATGTGACCTTTTAGGCCAACAGGTTTACCTAATCTTCCAATTAAAATGAGGTTTACTTCGTCAGTAAACCCCATTTTATTTTATAGAGAAAGATAAATATTACTTGTCGTCGTCTTCGCCTGTTATTGCATCTTTTATAGAATCAACAACATTTGATACGCCTTCAACAGCTGCTTCTACAGTTTCGCTTACAGCTTCAACTGCTTCTTCAACAACTTCACTCGCACCTTCGACTACTTCTTTTGCAGTGTCAACTACGGTTTCAGCAGCTTCACCAACTGTTTCAGCGGCACCTTCTACTACTTCTGAAGCAGTATCTGTTACAGCATCTACAGCAGCACCAGCTACTTCAGTGACGCCTTCAGCAACTTCTTTAACAGCTCCTTTTACATCACCGTCCATGACAGCATCAGCAATTTCACCTGCAGCCTCAGCAACTTCGCTACCAACTTCAGCAACACCGTCTACTGCAGCTTCTACAGTTTCACCAACTGCTTCAACAACCTCTTTCGCAGTATCTACAGCACCTTCAGCTACTGCTTCTGCAGTTTCCACAACTGCTTCGACACCTTCGCCTGCAACTTCTGCAGCACCTTCGATGGCTTCTTTGGCAGTTTCACCTACTCCTTCGATGCCTTCTTCAACAATATTTTTGTCTTTTTCCATATTTATTTCCTCTTTATTAGAATTTTCTCCATCAGCAACTTCAACTTCTGACCCTTCATCACTTGATTCATCTGACGGACTGTCAATTTTATGTTGTTCAGATTTTTTTGCAATCCTCTTGGCCTTAATTAACTCCTTTTTTTCCTGTAGCTTGGAAAGTTGATCAGGGGTCATTTTGGACTCTTTCACAAGATTAGTAACTTTATCAGAAGTTTGAGCTCCTACACTTAACCAATATTCAAGTCTCTCATGATCAATTTTGAGACGAATTTCTTGGCCTTTTGCAAAAGGATTAAAAAAACCTAACCTTTCAATGTAACCACTGTCTCTAGGTCTCCTAGAGTCAGTTACAGTGAAATGATAGAAAGGCTTTTTCTTTGCCCCACTTCTAGATAATCTAATTGTTACCATTTGCTAAAAAATAAGATGGCTATTCTAATTTAATTATTTATCTATTCAAGGAAAACATTCTATAATTTGGAAATAATTAACTACATAAATTAAATATTGAACGATCTCCCTATCTGGCTTCTCCTGGCTAGTATCTTTATCTTACTTATTTTATCTGCTTTTTTTTCTGGTTCAGAAACTAGCATGATGGCAATTAATAGGTACCGTCTGAAATACCTAGCGAAAGAAAAAAATAAATCTGCCATAAGAATAGAAAAATTATTAAGAAGACCTGACAGATTGCTGGGCATAATCCTTATAGGTAATAATTTTGTAAATATTCTTGCATCTGCTCTGACAACTATATTGTTTATGAAACTTTATGGAGATGTAGGAGTTTTGATTGGGTCAATTCTTCTTACGATAGTGATTTTAATATTTTCTGAGGTTACTCCAAAAACTTTTGCTGCAATAAAACCTGAACCATTGGCATTTTTTTCTTCCTTTCCGCTAAAAATTTTGCAAAAAGTTCTTTTTCCATTGGTTTCAGTTATAAATTATTTTTCTAATTTCTTGCTAAGGTTTTTGGGGATCAATAGAACTGAGAATGACGGAGAGGATGTGTCTCCAGAAGAGCTGAAAGCTATATTGGAAACATCAGGAGATTTAATTCCGACAAGATATCAAGATATGCTCTTAAGCATTCTGGAGTTAGATAAAATTTCTATAGAAGAAGTCATGACTCAAAGATCTGAGATTATTGGCATCGATTTGAGCGATGACTTCAATGAAATTTTAGAACAACTTCAAAAAAATCAAGTTGATTTTCTGCCGATTTTCGATCAGAACCTAGATGACTTACGAGGAATGCTTGATCTATATGGGATAACAAACTTTCTATCTCAAGATCATAAAGATTTAGATAATTTGGTTGAAGCGTCAGATGATGCTTATTTCATTCCCGAAAATACTTCATTGAGTCAGCAATTATTTAATTTTCAAAAAGAGAGAAAAAGAGTTGGAATCGTTATAGATGAATATGGCTCTGTGAAAGGTTTGCTATCTCTAGAAGATATTTTGGGTGAAATTGTTGGGGAATTAGCCAAAAATAACGATGATTCTAAGTTTGAAATAATGGAACAAAGAGATGGGTCTTTTTTAATTGATGCAAGTGTTCCAATTAGGGAGATTAACAGAAAGTTACAATGTGATTTACCTCTTAACGGACCAAGAACTCTTAATGGACTTATTCTGGAGCAGATAGAAACTATCCCCGAAGCCAATGTAAGTATCACTATTCAAAATGTCATTATTGAAACCGTTCTCGTCAGAAATAATATGATAAAAATAGCTAGACTATTTAAATCAACTGAAGAGGAAGACTCAGAAGACTAGATATAGAAAACCAAGCCTGAGAAAACTACAGTTAAAACGAGGCTTGAAGTAATCACTCCTCTTACCGATGCAATCACAGGATACATCTTTCCATATATTGCATTTAACTCAATTAGAGCAATCACGGCACAAATAATTAAAAAATCAAGGCCAAGATATCCAGGATCTGTTCCTGTTGCAGGCGTTCCCATAAAGTAAGATTTAACAGGACTATGAGCTGAAGAAATCATGAAATACAACATTGGTAGTGAAAATAAAGTGTTTGTTCTAGAAGCTAAGCCCGCTTTTGCCCCAGCAGCAACCGCATCACCCTCTTTGAGACCAATGACAATCTTTTGATTTCTCCAAATAATGCCCCACACATTAAGCATCATTAAAGTTCCCATTATTGAACCAAGAACAATCTCTGTTGTAGCTAAAACTTGAAGATAATATAAGAGGATCACTCCGGTTACAAAAGTAAAGAAGGCAGCCCATCTAAACCACCATAAGGCATTAGGTGCTAATTTTTTCATAACGTCAGACTTGGCATCAGGATCCGCAACCTTTACATATTCTGTTTGAACAAAATTAAAATAATAAAGTAGACCTATCCAAGCAATTCCAAAAAGGACATGTCCCCATCTAACTAAAACGCTATAAATAAATGTTTCTTCCATCTGTGTGCCTCCTATTAGTACTTATTATAAAACGAATCTTCTATTTTCAAAAAAAAAGGGGCATACCATGAGCCCCTTTTTTTTAAAAGCTTAAGGATTACATCATTCCATCCATTCCGCCCATTCCTGGAGGCATGCCTGCTGGCATGGCTGGTGCCTCTTGTGGAATTTCTGAAATCATTGCTTCAGTAGTAATCATCAAACCTGCTACAGATCCTGCAGCTTGTAAAGCGGTCCTAGTAACTTTTGCAGGATCTAGAATCCCCATTGCAATCATGTCGCCAAAATCGCCAGAAGCAGCATTAAATCCATAATTACCTTCTTCAGATTTTATTTTATCAACGATGACTGAGGATTCCTCACCAGCATTTGAAACTATCTGCCTTATGGGAGCTTCCATGGCTTTAAGAGCAATGGAAATACCAATGTTTTGATCTTCATTATCACCTTTCAATTTAGCGCATCCTTGCAGAGCTCTTATCAATGCAACTCCACCGCCTGGAACTACTCCTTCTTCAACTGCAGCTCTAGTGGAATGAAGAGCGTCCTCAACTCTCGCTTTCTTCTCTTTCATTTCCATTTCAGAGCCAGCACCAACTTTTATAACAGCGACACCACCAGCAAGTTTTGCAACTCTCTCTTGAAGTTTTTCTCTATCATAATCAGAAGTAGTTTCTTCTATTTGTGCTCTTATTTGATTTACTCTTCCAGAAATATTATCTTGCGAACCTGCTCCATCAATTACGGTTGTATTCTCTTTTGATAGAACAACCTTTTTAGCAGTACCTAGAGACTCAAGAGTAGCATTCTCTAATTCAAGACCTACTTCTTCTGATATCACTGTTCCTCCGGTAAGAATAGCTATATCTTCTAGCATAGCTTTTCTTCTGTCCCCAAAACCCGGAGCCTTACACGCAGCCACTTTAACCACACCTCTCATGTTATTAACAACTAATGTTGCTAAAGCTTCGCCTTCAATGTCTTCAGCAATAACGAGAAGAGATCTACCTGCTTTTGCAACGCCTTCTAATAAAGGTAGCAAATCTCTAATGTTTGAAATTTTTTTGTCATGAAGAAGAATAGCTGGATCTTCAAGTTCTGTGATCATCTTCTCTTGATTGTTAATGAAGTAAGGTGAGAGATATCCTCTATCAAATTGCATACCTTCAACCACTTCTAGTTCATTTTCAATTCCGCTTGCCTCTTCTACAGTGATAACACCCTCTTTACCAACTTTTTCCATAGCTTCAGCAATAATGTTCCCAACTTCTTCATCGCTGTTAGCTGAAATTGTTCCCACTTGAGCAATTGCATTACTCTCTTCACATGGTTGAGACATTTTCTGGACGCTTTCAACTGCTTGGGCAACTGCTTTATCTATGCCTCTTTTTAAATCCATTGGATTAAAACCAGCAGCAACAGACTTAAGTCCTTCATTAACGATAGACTGAGCTAAAACTGTAGCAGTGGTTGTTCCATCACCAGCAGCATCTGAAGTTTGACTAGCAACTTCTTTCACCATTTGAGCTCCCATGTTTTCGAATTTATCTTCTAACTCGACTTCTTTGGCAACTGAAACACCATCTTTGGTTACAGTTGGTGCGCCAAATGATTTATCTAAAACTACGTTTCTTCCTTTTGGACCTAAAGTTACTTTTACAGCATTTGCTAAAATATTTACTCCTTCAAGCATTTTGCTTCTTGCTGAATCACTAAATTTTACATCTTTAGCCATGATTACCTCTTTTAAATAATAATATTAAGAAATGGTGCCAAGAATATCGCTTTCACTTAAGATTAAAAGCTCTTCACCATCAACTTTGACAGTATTGCTTCCAGCATATTGCCCAAAAACAATAACGTCTCCAACTTTAACGCTTACTTCTTGAGTTTCACCTGAATCAAGAACCCTTCCAGGGCCAACTGCTAAAACTTCTCCTTGAGATGGCTTTTCAGCAGCGCTTCCAGGTAAAACGATTCCTCCGGCAGTAGTTTCTTCTTCATCACTACGCTTTACAAGGACTCTGTCTCCTAAAGGATTAAATTTCATATTATTGCTCCTTAATAAATTCAATGTAATTGAGTGCGGCATTGTATGCGACACAACATTCAATAACAATAGATATATATAGTCTTAGAAAGAATTTTCAATGAATTTTAGATAAAAAAAGTTAAAAAAAATGCCTAAATAGTTAAAAAAAAGGTCTGACAATGTAGCATCTCTATATGGAAGAAAAAATTGGATTATTTCAGTAATTGGAGCATAAAAACTTATTAAGATTGAAGCCATAAAAAAATTTGTTGCCTTTGTTAAAAAAAAAGATAAAAGAAAAAAAGCAGAAAAATGAAGCAAATAGTCAGGAATTTTAAAACTTGATTCGCTGCCTGGTTCAGAGAATAAACCATAAGATACCAAGGCCAAAGTAAAACAAAATAATATCCGCCAAAAATTTAAAAGCATTCGTCAATCTTTTAAAAATAATTTAAAAGAAGTATTAACCAACATAATTGTAAATATAATTGCTGGAATTCCAGATAGCGCACATATGATAAAAAATTCTCCAAAACCGTATGAATCAACAATGAAACCAGATGAGCTTGAAATCAATCTTGAAGGCAAAGTTCCTAACAAAAATAAACCAGCATATTGAGTTGCTGTATAGGTTTTGGATACAACGCTGGAAAGCAAAGATATTACGACCACGACAACAAACCCTTGAGTAAAATTATCAGCAGTGATCGTTAAGATAAGAAAGCTTAAATCTTTGCCTACATTATTAAGCAACAAAAAGAATAAATTAGTCAAAGGAGCTAAAATTGAGCCTGCAACAAGCATGCTTGCAATTCCAAATCTATGAATTAACAAGCCTCCAAATAAACCTCCTGCAATCGTCATGGAAAGACCGTAAAGATTTGTATAGGTAGCCACCTCAGACTTAGTAAATCCAAGAAATTGATAGAAAGGCATTGCCATAGGGCCAAGAAAAATGTCACTCAATCTATAGGTAAACATAACCAATAACAAAATAATTAAATGATTTTTATACCTTAGAAATAAATCTAAATATGGATCAAGAAAACTATCCTTAAGCCATTTCCCAAAGTTTGTGAATGGAGATAGCATGGGTTTTGCAATCCTATCTGGCTCATCCAAAAAGTAAAAAGTAAGAATAGAGAAGCCAATAAAAAATAACCCAAGAAAAACATAAGCAGTCTGGAATCCAAAAATTTCAGCAAGATATAAACCGATAACTTGAGAGATTAAGACCGCTCCAATTCGATAACCTATTACATAAACTGATGATGCTTCTCCCAGCTCTTTTTTTTGAACAAGTTCAATCCTTAGTGCATCTACACAAATATCTTGGGTTGCAGAAAAGATACTTATGAAAAAAGCTATATAGGCAAAAAATAAGATATTTGAATTTGGATCAATCATCCCTAATGAGATCACAAAGCAGCCTGTTACAATCTGAGAAAAAATAAGCCAACTTCTTCTCTGCCCCAAGCCATTGAGAATAGGCAAACTCAATCTATCAATTAATGGAGCCCATAAAGCTTTAATTGTGTAGACAATAAGAATCAAACTAAAAAGACCGATAGTGCTCTTTTCAATACCAGCTTCTGCGAGCCAATAATTTAAAGGATCTATCAGTAATCCTAAAGGGATTCCAGATAAACAACCCAATAATATAATTTGTAGATTTTTCTTCTGAAAATAAGCCAGAAAAGATTGACTAAATGAAGCCATTAATCCCTAAAATTTTTAAATTGCAAAGGCAGCTCAATATCAAGCGTTTTAATTTCAGCCATAATTGATTGCAAGTCATCCCTCTTCTTTCCAGAAATTCTAACCGTATCCCCTTGGATGGAAGACTGAACTTTGATTTTTGAGGATTTAACAGCTTGATTTATCATCCGACCAACCTTCATTAACAATAATCTCTTTTGATGCTTGGTTATTGGATTCAATTGTTGCATCCTCAGAAAGACATTTAATATCAATGCCCCTTTTGGCGAGAGATTCTTTCAGTATTGGAAGCATTTGATCAATTTGAAAAGATTGTTGAGACTTCAAAGTAATTTTATTTTCATTTTGAAGAATCTCAGAATCAGTGCCTTTGAAATCAAATCTATTTCCAATAACTCTATTAGCTTGATCTATGGCATTGGTCAGCTCATGTTGATCAACTTTGGATTCGATATCAAAAGAAGGCATTATTTGATTATTCTATCTTTAAATTTATTCCAATCGAACCCTTTTCCTGGATCAGATTTCCTTCCTGGAGCTATATCACTATGTCCAACAATTCGATCGAGCGTAATTCTTGGAAGCTCTGACATTAAGGTGCTTGTAAGAGATACTAGAGATTCGTATTGATTCTCCTCAAAACAATCAACATCAGTGCCTTCAAGCTCAATTCCAATTGAGTAATCATTACAATCTTCTCTTCCTTCAAAACTTGAAACCCCTGCATGCCAAGCTCTGTCTAAAATTGAAACAAATTGGGTAATTTCTCCATCTCTTTTTATCAAAAAATGGCTTGATACCTTCATTAACAATAATCTCTTTTGATGCTTGGTTATTGGATTCAATTGTTGCATCCTCAGAAAGACATTTAATATCAATGCCCCTTTTGGCGAGAGAT
>LULE01000343.1_pt1 | contig 19658 bp, 10 predicted proteins | sample 728231 | NCBI WGS metagenome assembly LULE01 (sample SAMN03860297, study PRJNA289734) | marine metagenome | biome: seawater column; feature: ocean; material: water; isolation source: Red Sea water column Station 192 - depth 10m | place: Saudi Arabia: Red Sea | collected 2011-10-15 | depth 10 m | reverse complement strand
CTGCAGATACTGAAGAGGTAGTGGATGTAGCAATATTTGCTAACGGAGAGAAGATTGGTGGAGAGGGCATTGAAGTTCTAAATCCGGTAGATCCATCAGGTTCAGGTTCATTCGCATCCTTCAATGTCGAATGGAGCGGCGATCTTGGCGAGCATACCTTCGAATTGATTGTCGACCCATATCGAAACCTGAGTCAAACAAGGTTCGACAACGACAAGCAGGTAAGGACTCTTTCAATAATCCCAACATACAACGCGACTTTCGAGATTCCCACGGAACCAATAAGAGTCAATCCGGGAGGAGAAGGGGATTCGCGGTTCGGAGTCAGATCGACGGGCAGGCTGGCAGGGACCTGGACGCTTAACGTCGACAGCACCTCTCTACCTGATGGGTGGACTTGGGAAGACGAAACTCCTGGTGGGATTAGTTCAATCGAAATTGGTGTCGGACAAGTCTGGACCCCCTCGCTGAGAATTATCGCTCCCTCGGAAGCACTGGGTTCAGATGCAGGTTTCCTATCTCTGACCCTTACACGGGATGGAGGCGATGAGGAGATTTATGCAAATCTCCCAGTAGAGGCTAACAGAACCAGAGGCCTATCGATAAGAGGTCCGGACGGGACTACACAGAGTACTGGTTTCGGGCTTGTATCAGAGGACGCCAGGGCATGGTTATTGATAGAGAATGTTGGAAACGCCGAGGAGAGTCAGATTGCCATTTCCTGGGACGGAACTGAATGGGGCTCAGATTTGAGAATTTTCGATTCTTCTGGATATGAGATAAGTGCACTGACTCTGGGTCCGGGAGAGGAGAGGGAAGTGACTGCTAGACTCCCCGTACCATCCGGAACCGCGCCCGGAGAGTCCGTGACCACACCTCTGAGCATGTGTGTTGGAGCGGGGGATGAGCAAGAGTGCAGTCAAGTACAGTTGGAATTTATCTCATCCAGGTCAGTGATGGATCCCAGCCATATCAGATCGGTACCTGAACAAGGGCTAACCTGGGAGATCTCAGCCGATATCCCAGAGGGAGTAGGGAGTATTAATTGGTCATTATCCGATTCAGGAATGTCAATCCAAGGTTGGGATTGGAGTGGTTCCGGGCAAGTATCTGTCTCAGGTGACGTAATATCTATCACCGGAAATCCTGGGACCAGGGCAATTGGTTCACTCACATTGGACCTTCCAGAGGATGCCAGGCCGTCTTTCCATCTCTTCGAAGACGATGGCTCGGGAGTGTCTGAGTCTCCATTGTCTATCTCCATAGAGGTGTTGCAAATCCATAGGGCTGGCATGGATGTCAACTCCCCTACAATGCAACCTTACGTCGTTGACGTACAAGAGTCCAACCTAGTGGTACTGAAGCTCGAGAATCCTGGTAATGGAGATGACTCATACATGCTTTCCCACCAATTATTACTCGACGAGAACGTGACTTCTGACCCTGGAATTGTTGTATCATTTTTCAGCAACCCGGTTCATCTCGGAGCAGGGAGCCTTAGAACCGTCCCACTTAGCGTCTCGCTGCCAGAGAGCACTCCTGCCAGAGTGCCAATTGCGATATCTTTCACCATGACTTCACAGGGGAATGTATCCGTCTACTCTCATGAGGTGATTGTTTTCGAAGTAAGGCAAGACCATAGGTGGGACTTCGACCTAACTCATAATGGGGAAGAGATCAACGGAACTAAAATACTCCTAGCACCAGGAGAAATGAGGTCCATATCGATTAATGCAACAAACACTGGGAACCTAATTGATGACATATCTCTAGATTTGAGCAAACAGATATTCCCATTGGGTTCGGATTCGTCAGAAGGATGGATTGCAAACGGGAGCTCAGTTGAGGGAGTGGAAGTTAACGAGTCTGTGTCAATGGAAATTAATCTTAAGGCACCCGAGGATTCGTGGAATGGCTCTATTATGAGAGTAGATGTTACTGGTATGGCTAGAGATGAGGCGATTATGGAATTCCATTTCATGATCGAGATTACCAGAGTTCCGGGATGGGGGGTGTCTTCTTCGATATCTGATTTGGAGATAGATGCCAATGGATCAACCATCGAAATCGAGATTATGCAAATGGGGAACAATCCTAGCGTACCATTCGTTTCAACTTACATCACTGGGCAAAAAGGATGGTTAATCGAAGATTTGCCGCAACTTCCCGAAGTGATTCCAGGGGATTCTACAACACTGGAAATCAACGTAACGCCATCAGAAACTGCTAGTCCGGGAAGGTCTGTAGAGTTACATGTGAGAGTTAGGGACGGCGATTCTGCTGGCTTGACGGAGATTACCATGCCACTTAGAGTATCTGCGTTCCAGAACTTCTCTATCGAATCTCATGGTTCTTGGGCGGTTTCCAGCCATGGTGGTCAACCTCCCGCAATGGTATCAAACACAGGAAATTCCCCTACGACCATAGACTTCCAAATAGAAGAAGTCCCAGATGGATGGGAGGCTAGTGGGAGTATGCAAATTGTACTCGCATTGGGAGAACAAAGAGGGATTCCAATTGATCTGGTTCCAGGAGAAGGTTGGACTGGGCCTTCTGAGACAGTGAGGATAGTAGCAGAAGATGCGAGTGGAAATGTGAGAGAAATCGAATTGGAAGTGCACTATTCAGAGTTCTCCTGGGCTAGCTCACCCTACATCTTTGCTCAGAGTGGGGATGACGCCACGATAAACATCCATGGAACTGACGAAAGTACCGAAGTTCTCGACAGAGGCAGCAGACTAGAGTGGAGCGCGATGGGTTGGTTGCTGCCAGTTGGTGATTCGACCAATGGAACCCTGTCCATAGAAGGCGAGGAACTGGATTATTTCCTATCCTCGGAGTATTCCGAGTCAAGAGTGGTCTTATGTTCCATAACAGGAGATTTCAGCGATATGGGGGCTACGTGCTCCGTAGGGAACGGAACCATGGGCTTTGGTTTCCAAATACTGCTGATCTCGGATGAGGGTCTCGTTCTCGACTACTTCTACGGTAGTCTCGAGTCAAATGAGTCTGCTCAGCAAATAAACCTGAGTGGATCCGAATGGAAACCCCTACCAGGGGAAAGGAGCGTTGTAATCAGGGTTCTGAACGAGAAAGGGTTGTTGATTGGAGACTTTGAGAGGGAGTTTGATGTTAGGAGGAGCGACTGGAACGTTGGAATCGGAGAAGTTGAATTAGTCGGAGAGGGTAAGGGACAACAGGTCAGCGTCCCTACGAGGAGACTCAACGAAAATCTTCTGTCCGAAGCAGATTGTATTATCTCCCTTAGTGCCGAAGGAAGTTCTGGAAGCCACTATTCTGAGCATATTGTCGATATGACCCAGGCCTTCGTACCCGCTCCCAAGTTCGATCGGCCCGATGTTGAAGACTCAACAGAACTTGTGATAACCATTAGCTGCTCTTTCCCATGGGATATTGATTCGGATCCAAGTGATAATCAGAGGACGATAGTACTCAGTGGAGCTTCTGCCCTAGAGGATAGAGTTGACGAACTGGGTACGGGCCTTATTGCTGCTATTTTCGTAGTCGGCACTTACCTTGGTTTGTCTTGGATTATGAGCAACCGCCGGGAGTCTGAGAGGATGATGCAAATGGCCCAGGCTGCGATAGACGAGAAGATTGCCAATAAGCAATCCTCGCCCTTGATTGAGGAAAATGAGCCCGAAGGAGTTGAAGAGCCCGAATCAAGTGATGATGACGAGGTAGAAGTCGTTCAGAATAAAGCAGAAGATGGTGACGAGTACGACGAGAGGCTCAGAAGGCTTCTTGACAGATAGTCAATAGTGCATGCCATGGGGAGTTACATTCCGCCTTCTTCCTTCCATACTTTCGACCCGATAAGGAACAGTCCTGATTCGATAGTAAACGGAATCATATCTTCCATGTCTGGGAATCATGGAGAGTTACTCCTTTCAGCAGCAGGAATAGAAGAGGTGGCGGGCCTAAAGGAGGGGGAAGACTCCCCCCTTGACCAGGCAACACTGCTATTCATCTCTGTTCTCGACTGGCAAGATGACTGGAGCGTCCCTCGATCCCTTGATGGGGGGCACTCAAGAGAGAGGCTAGGGAGGTTCCCAATTGACGATGGCAATGCTATTGAGTATCTCCTCCGCTACACGAAAGAGGGAGAGGGGTCTGATCTTCACCGCTTATTGGAGAAGCTATGCAGAGGCCTGAATGAAGATTCATTCGGACATTCCGGATTCAATGAGGGCTCCGCAGGGATCGAGATGCTAGGTTGGCTAGATGTAGAGGATATCTCCAAAATTAGAAGGGAGATTGAGAAGGGAGCCTGGTCAGTCAGGTCCGATGAGCCCCTCGACGGAGGAGTGCAGGATGCTTTCAGGCATCTTCTTGTATTTCTCAGAGCGGCTGTCAAAAGGAGATGCGGGATTCTAATGAGAAGGCATTCCTAGGTCCTGATGCGCATCTTTTTGAGCTCCTGATAGATCACTGTTGATTCTTCCAGGACTGAATGCAGGTGGTCACTCAACACCCCTTCGTTTGAAGAAGGAGGGAAAAATCCCGAGGATTTCCATACAGAATCATACCAGTATTTTCCCCATAAGCCGTCACAACTCCTTGGTCCTGGCTCCCAAGATAGCATTCTCTCGGAGAATGGAATGCCTATAGATTCACACAACACTGAGAGGATTGATTCGGGATCTTCCAAGACGTCTGCCGAATCGATGACAGGGGGGATTTTCCCGGAACTCCTGATTACGTGCCTGAAGATTGTTAGTTGTTGTGGGAGGCCAGTCGATAACAGGTCGATGGAGTTGGTAATCTTGGAAAGGGACAGGAGAACGTCCCTAGGGTTCCTAATCAAGAAGCAGTTCTTGAAATCATCAATCCAAGAAATGTCAGAGTCCTCGGGAATGTGATGACACATATGTTTCTGGTACCAAATGTGCTTTTCATCGGGAATGGGGCCAGTGAGTGTTGTGATTATTTTTTCCACATCAGTCTCATTTTTCTCAATTACCTCCTTCGCTGCGGGATGGGTAGACCCGCTGTTGAGGAGGAAAGATGCATAGAGAGGCTCATCGGTCGCATGGCAGTCGAATCTATTCTCGAATGAGTACATCAGTGCAGTTGAGATATTGCGGGGGCCAGACCACATCGCGATTCTAGTTCTATCCAAGCGAGTTACCTCATTACGAGTTCTTGATACAGTTGTTGGATCCTTTCGCATATCCTCCCTCTTGATCCCTGTCCGATCACAGTACCATCAAAGGAAATTACGGGTGTCAATCCTGCGAATGTCCCGGTTACGAAAGCCTCGTCTGCCAAATGTACGTCGTCAAATGTGAAATTCCCCAGAGTGTATGGGATTCCGTGAGAATCGCAAATTTCCAGGACCTTGCGCCTAGTAATACCATCTAAGCAGTATTCCCCCGTTGAAGTCCAAACTACGCCATCCCTTACCATGAAGAAGTGGGTCGAGTTACAGGTTGATACAAACCCGTGTGGATCCAGCATCAAGCCCTCCTCCCCCCCTTTGTTATCTGCCTCGATACAAGCCGCAATGCAGTTATGCTTGGAGAGACTGTTAATCCTAGGATTCTGAACCTCTGGTCCGCTTCTCCTGATATCTACGGAGACAAGCCTAATGCCATCGATTGACCTCTTTTCGTTGGCCTTCTTGAATTCTGGGATGATGACGATTGTAGGTTTTGAGGAAATTACCCAAGGTGCCTGGTATGGAGTTGGCTTGAGGCCTCTTGAAACGATAAGCCTGAGATGGACACCATCATACATTTCGTTTGCGGAAATCACCCTGTTTATCTCTGACCTAATCTCGTCCCTGGACCTCCCGGGGTCGAGGGAAATCTCCGATGCCCCGTGGAAAAGCCTGTCCAAATGTTCTTCGATAAACACCAGTTTTCCATCATGGAGCCTAAATGATTCCCAGACACCATCACCCAAAAGGAATCCAGAGTCGAAAACCGAAATCTTCGCCTTTTTCCTCGGGAAAAGTTCCCCATTTACAGATATTAGGACATCCTCGTTTCTAGGGTCTTCCTCGTACTCGTGTGTCCCCATCAAAGAGCCTCTCCAGTAAGGCGCTGGAACATACTAGCGTATAGTTCGGCCGTACTGGCAATAATGCTATCTGGTAGGGGGGGGATCGGTGGTTCAGGCGATCCAGATTGTCTTGCTTCGTATAGTTCCGAATGATGGCCAGATTCGATGTAGTGTTTTCTGACTGCTTCCTTCGAGAGCTGTACTATCTCTCCTTCCTCATAGGCATCGGCATCCCACCATCGATCCTCATCGAGAGTTCCAAAGGAGTCAATCAGAACAGGCTCTCGGCCTTCCCCCAGTGCGAATTCCTTCTTCCCGTCAACATGAATAAGTCCCCTCTTAGATGTCTCTCGGTCGATCACTGAATCCACCTCCAGAACTATCGCTAGAATTGCGTCAAGCTCTGCTGGATCCAAATTCGAAATCTCCAATGCCTCCTCTCTATCCAGATTCCTATCGAACTTTTCGAACTTAGTGGAGACCTCCAGGAACGGCTCTGGAAGCCTGACTCCCTCTTCAAGCACCTCTTCTGCTTCAAAACCGAAGTCCTCAGGCTTTACCTCTCCTCTCTGATATCTCCTCCATGCGGTACCCGCCAGATAATGGCGGCAGATTACTTCCAGTGGGACGAAGAAGTTCTCTGCATCTCTGGGAATGGCACCTGGTTCTCTGATCACATCAAAACGTCTCGCTAGAACTCTGTCTGGAGCATTCATCTCTATGATGTGAGTCTTGCAAATTCCTTCATCCTCAATCAGTCTGAACCAATGACAAGATGCCCTGTTCAACGACTCCCCCTTCCTCGGAATCAAACTAGGAATTACTTGGTCGAAGACTGATATCTGATCCGTGTACCTGAACTCGATGATATCGGGATCATCCGTGCTCCAAACCTGTTTAACTTTGCCACTGTACAATAAATCTGTCATGATACAATCCGAACAAAGTCCGAACATCAATATTGCCCAATGGGCCTCTGTGTCAAATTTTTTCTTAGTAGACTAGACTAAATCCTCAAAGCCCAGCGAGAGGGCTGGTATTGTGGCATCGGAAGCGTCCCTCTGGAATGGTCCCAAGGGTAGGCGTAGGGCAGATTTACTAATCGCATTCGTACTAGTTGCCCTTCTTTTCTCATTTGGAGAAGTTTCTGCTCAAGAGATTAGGAGTGGATGGGAAGTTGTCGACAGCGGGACTGAGGAGAATCTGTATACTGCTGAGTACCAAGAGGGTGAGATATGGGCATTCGGATCTGGAGGAACCATGATCAGGAGTGTCGATGATGGAAGAACTTGGTCTGAATCTGGAATACCAGTTGGCCAGGATCTCACTACTTCTGATTCGAGTTATGAATCAATAATTGTGGCAGGAAATAGCGGTACTGTCCTATTGTTGAACCAAGGTATCTGGATGGATATAAGTTCTAATCAATTTGGAGATATCAAGGACATTGCACTTACTGGGAATGATAGTTTTGTTGTCATTGGGCAAGATGAAGTCTGGACTTGCACAGTGACAGCGGAATGGGATACTGAATGCGATCAGGCAATTGAAGGAGAGGGGGTCGGATTTCTCAGCGTATCGTTCTTGGATTCAGAGAACGGAATTATTTCTGGTGAGAATGGGGCAATAATTGCATCCTCCGATGGGGGCAGTAGCTGGGAGTATCGAGATGCGCCTAGCGAGGTTTCGTCAATGGCAATTATCGATATTGAATACTACAGTACAATTAGGGCATACGCCATCTCTGAGGAAGGACACATTCTCAAGTCATCTAGAGAAGGAAATGTCCCCGTAGGATTCGTCTGGAGCATAGTGGATATCGAGAGAGAATACCCTCCAGGAGGTGGTGATGAGTTCGAATCTGGAGGTTCGAATCTAGACTTCGAAGTAACTGGGATGAAGGTTCTTGGACAATTCAAGTTCATGCTTTCTGGTCCTGGAGGATATCTCTCGCTTAGTTTGGATGGGGGGAATATAATCTCTCAGCAGATGATTCCAGTCTCGAATGAGACTGTTTTCAATGGATTTGCGATGATGGACGGTTTCAGAGGGGTTGCCGTAGGGGATGGAGGGGTGGTACTCAGGACGGAGAACGCAGGATCGGAGGAGTTCGTCGGATTCGAGGTGATTGACTTCAATGATTTCGGACAATTCGTCGACTACTCGAAGGAGAGATTGATGGATGGACTTGTTGCCACTGCTAAGATCGTGATTTTTGGAATTCTAATGGGTTTCTCTCTAGGAATAATCCTTTCAATGCTAAAGACATCTCCAACTACACTCAAGAATGTCGCTCAGACCAATAGATTCCAGATTCTATTGATGTTCGTAGTTTCGCCGTTGTGGTTAGCTTTCCAGATTCCTATCTCTGCAATTAACTCAACCGGATTGGGTAGAAATTTGAATCTGGACAATCCTCTCAGCGGCGCATTGGGCTACTGTAGAGGGAGATCCTTGCACGTTGCAGCTAGTGAGCCACTGAACATTATCGCCATTCGTACAATCGGGATAATTCTGATATCTTTCGGGATTTATCGAATTTTCAATAATCTCGATGAGATTAGTGACCTAAACCTAGATGGTTGGGAACATATCTACTCGCCCATCGGGGCTCCTAGGGCAATGTTCTGGATTCTAGTGGGTCTTGGAATAGCGATATTGGGAGGGATATTTTTTTCATGCAATGGAGACTTCTCCATACGAGAAATTGAGTTCAGCAAGGTGAGTTTCTCACTTGATCCATGGGGCATCAGGCCATTGAACACGATTGCAACGGTATACACGGACATTTTCAGAAACACGCCCTTGCTCGTTCAATTCATGTTCATACACTTCGGATTCGAGCTTGGAAGAAGATTGCAGGACCCTGGGCTAATGTTGTTCGACTTCGATTACCTAAATGGCAACTCTAACTTCATCACCGATATTTTCGTAGTTTACGAGACGAATCCCGAATCGCTGGCCTATGGTAGGCCGATTGGAGGGATTCTTGAGGATAGGGCATATATTAGCGCGATTTTTGCTCTTGGTTTGAACTCAGGAGCATACCAGTGCGAGACCATCAGAGGGGCTATCGCTGCGATTCCCTCGGGACAGATGGAAGCCGGCAGAAGTATTGGGCTAAATTACATGCAATCGATGAGGCTGGTGGTAATGCCCCAGGCTGTCAGGATCTGCATACCCCCACTAGGTAACGAGATGGTCAACCTAGTACTGAACTCGTCACTAGCTATGATTATCGGTTATGCTGAAATCACAAGGCAGGGGAAGTTAATCGTCGCGACTACATTCCAGGTTTTCTGGACTTGGGGCATGGTACTAATCTCATACTTCCTAATTACATGGACCCTAGCACTCTTCCTCAGGTACCTTGAGGAAAGGACCAGGATTCCTGGATTAGGAATATCGGGAGGTGCTTGATTGTCAGAAATTATCCTCAGTATTGAAGATATGGAGAAGACGTATGTTGGAGGGGTCCATGCGGTTAGAGGAGTCTCATTCGAAGTTAAGGAGGGAGAGTCATTGGCTATTATTGGCTCATCTGGGAGTGGTAAATCTACCGTACTGCGGTGTATCAACCGTCTGATTGAGCCCACCCACGGTATCGTGAGGTTGAAGGGAGAAAGGATCAACACCCCTGCTGCTGACGTTAATGATGTTCGCTCTCGGATAGGGATGGTCTTCCAGTCTTTCGAGTTGTTTTCTCACCTGAGGGTGATTGACAATGTTTCCCTTGGGCTAATTCATGTAAGGGGAATAAACAAGGAGGACGCTATTGATCAAGCTCGCAGTGTTCTAGATAGGGTCGACATGCTAGATAGGGTTGATGCCTATCCCGGAAATCTATCTGGTGGTCAGAAGCAGCGGGTGGCTATCGCAAGGGCACTTGCGATGAAGCCTGAGGTCATGCTGTTTGACGAGCCCACTAGTGCCCTAGACCCAGAACTAATCGGCTCCGTTCTTGAGACCATACAGGGTTTGGCTGAGGAAGGGATGACCATGGTAGTGGTCACCCATGAGATAGGATTCGCCAGAGACGTAGCTGATAGTGTGATATACATGGATCAGGGCCTTATTGCAGAGGAGGGGGGATCATCCATAATCGATAATCCGAAAACGGACAGGATGAGGGACTTCCTCTCCAGCATCAATGACTGAAGCTAGCAAACTGACACTGCTTCCCAAATGTCGTTCGAATTGCTGGTACTGTAATCGTAATACGAGATGTGGGATATCTGCGATTCTCCTTGTGTGACGGTTACTGTGAACGAGTAGCACCCATAATCACCAGCGGAGTCGAACTCGTCACGAGGTACGTACTTTCCGAAGGTAGCATCGAAGACAGATCCTTCCATAGCAAATTGTGATCCAACTTCTCCCCAAGTACCCGATCCAGTTCCATAAACCCCTCCTTCAGAGTCCCATGATGCTTCTGTGTTGCTTACCGAAATTGTGGGATAGGATATTGCCACATCATTCCCCTCCATAAGAACGGCCTCTACAGTGTAGTCGGCAAAGGGCATCCTCGCGGGCTTATCTGCACCGGTGTCGAGTCCAGACCAACCTGACATGACTACTCCAACCAGACAGTTATCTGCATCGCCACTGCACCGGTCTGGATCCTGCTTGACAACTCCAGATGCTAAGCCTTCAACCCCTGTAATGTCCCTTGAGAGGGCATCTGCTCCAGTCCACTGGTTTGTATCCCAAGTAATCTGGCTGTAAGTTAGATCTCTGGTTGAACTATCCCCGTCTATGGTAAGCTCCAATGTGTAAGGCGAATCTGGAAGGGCATTCGTGGAATAAAAATCATCGACTAATATGGTGATCTCGCCCTCTCCCTTCCCGCTGTCTATGGAGAAGTTCGCAGTGGAGGACCATACTTGCTGCCCAGCCTGAAATATGACTATAGAAGCCTCCATGTCCTTATCTGAGATAGTGTTCTGGAGGACCTTGATAGTGATCGATTCGCCATCGTCGCTGTACTCAACCTGACCAACCGAAAGTTCGCCCTCTAGCAAGGCCCCTGGGATCAGCGGGAGAATTAGCATCATTATGTAGGAGATTGCAACTACGGACGCTGCCATAGCGCTGGTCCCCGTTATAGCGAATCCAGAACTGGAAATGGAGAATACCCGCAATCTCCACGTAACAACGGATAGAGAAAGTAGGAATACGAATGACATGACCAATGAAGTCCCAATCACGGGGATAGTTAGTTCATCGCCCGGGAGATACACAAGAAGAACACGTGCGAGGAAAACTGGCAGAATTCCGAACAATGCTACTGTCTTGAGTGATTCAACCAGTCCTGCTGCATCTGGAATGGGTCCTTCTTCCTCTTTTCCTGGGTCCTCGGAAATAATGGCTACAGGAGTCGGGGTTTGACTTTGCTCGGCAGCCTTCTCTAGTAGTCCTGCTGTTTTGCTAGAAGGGGCTACCTCGTCGGCGTATTCACCGATCTTGGCACCCGTAATCGGATCTATGCGATCCGACTTCCCATCTTCTTGTCCCATTCCAACCACACCATCTAGTCACTATTCACGTGCCCATCTAAGAAAAAGGTACACCCCTTGGTTCCCTACGTTAGACTGATGGTTATCAATCCGTTGCCTGATGGCTCTTGGAAGGGCGTATCTAGAAAAGACGGTTGTCCAAAGGGACGACGTTCCCGTCATCATCCACAGAAACCTTGTTTCCATTGGTCTTTCTACCTATTGCCGCACCGGCCAGTGCCGCCATCATGGCAGTCCCAACAAGTTCGAATCCTGGCAGGTAGACACCTCTGATGTAGATGGTCATCACCTGTATCTGATAGTTGGGGACGCCTTCGGATCTAACCGAGTACTCAGACGTGGCCTTGAACTGTAACGAGAAGTACTTGTCTGTCCATCCTTGGTTCTTGGGTGTCCTCATCTGCACCCTGAACTTCTCCGGCGGGGCAAGAGAGTCGATCTCCTGGGATATCAGTGGCAGACTGAGTTGGAAGCCCTCGTCGACCATCTCATCGTAGTTCTGGATTTCAACGTTGAATTTGTCCCTGGCGTTTCCATCGTTGTAAACGTCGAAGACCAAAGTATAGTCGACCTTGGGCCTGAGTTGTATGAAGGCCAATTCGGCTCCGACCCTGAGTCTGCTGAATTGCTTGAACACGGTCATCACCTTCGCTTCCGTGGGAGAAGTAGCCGCAGTAACAGGAGCCCCATTCCACTGAGTCACAGTAGCGGTGATAGTTACCACTTGCTGGCCCTCTGGTTGCCTCAGGTCTGCTCTGGCGGCCACTTGGAAGGATGTATCTCCCGGAGGTACTGTTGCTGAACCCGGACCCGCGACTGAGATAATTCCCTGTTGATACGTGAGATCGACCTTCTCTGAGAAAGTAGTCGGGTTGGTGAGTGTGCAATATATGATCGTGGACCTCAGAGCGCCAGGATAAACCTCTATTGGAGCTGGTTGGTCACAGGTAAGCGAAACATCGGGCGAGGTCTGGGCTTGTACTGCTGCTACTCCTGACCAAAGGCTCAGGAAATAGACGGCCATAATTACCAGTGGCACTCTAATTGATGCACCCATCACAAAATCCTCTGCTTGAACCATATTTGAGGCCTCGCCCGGGACGGGCGTTAAACATGTCATTATCTGGGGTCCCAATTGATGGTGGACCCGACCGGATTTGAACCGATGACCACTCGGTTATGAGCCGAGCGCTCTAACCAACTGAGCTACGGGTCCCCGAGGTTGTCGTCCACGAATGTCGAAATGAACCTTGTCTATGCAATACTAGTAAAATAGAAGTAAGCAAGTGTCCGAAACTAAACTTAGTGTAATGCTTTATGCCTATGTTCCGTTTCGGCATGACAAGTGAAACTATGGCAAACAACGGGAATATTGCATTGAGTGTTGGAGTAATTCTCCTATTGGTGAACGTGGGAGTCGGAGCTTCTGGGGTCCTGGACGGAGTAATCGAGGGCTCAGTGGAAGAAACAGTAAACGACGGTTATGATGGTTTGGACGATGATGGTAATCAGGATTACACCGCCGATTTCGACGATGATTGGATTAATTCCTCGGGAACCAAAGCCTACTTCGCGAACTCAGTATCGAATCTGGATGAGGTACTAGCTGGGACAGCGGAGCCTAACTACGAGAGGGTTGGCCCCTTCATTTACTACGAAAACACGACAAGAGAAGTCTTAGAATACGACTACGAGGAAGGTTCGATCACATATTCAGGATACGAGACCTTCGAATGGTGTGGGGATTGCACCTGGGAGGGGGAAGAATCCGTATCAGGAGACACCGTGGTGAATCAAATCAACATACTATGGAACACACAGAGAATCGCTGGTATGGGCAGGGGGGGCATAGAATATGGCGAGATTTTCGCCAAGGCGATGTTCGCTGCGCAAATGATTGAATTTGATCTTTCCAACAGAGCACCTAGCATCTGGGCTTCCAACGACATAGCAGCAATGGCTAGCGCTGCCGGAGGTGGCAAGTTCGGCAACATGTCGGCTGAGTACGCAGTTTTGTCTGATTCATACAATGCAACCGATCATGCAAATGGTGGAGACTCGGGACTCCCCAATTTTGAGGGGATGAGCCTTGCCAATTCATCAGCAATGAAATCAATATTCTACTACGCGAATGACGGTCATGGAAACTGTATAGCCCTAACTTGCGACATCGGTCCCGTTTTGATTGCAGGAATGGGGGCTCCGAGCGAAACAGTTACTCCTGTCAGAGCCGCTCTTTTGGGCTATGCAGGAGATGACTGGCTAGATTCAGATGAAATTGACTGGGCTGTTTACTCCTTGGCTGCATCCTTGTTCGTAGCGAATGGGGGAGGTGCCGAGATAAACAGCGGGTGAGTGGTATGGATGTCTCAGTCCCTAACACTCTGGATAATCTCTTGTTCAACGAGAGCGTAGGTTTGCTTACATCATTCGAGATTGGGGGCATACCACTGCCTGGAATGGTGATCGGACTACTGCTGCCACTCCAGGATAGGGATTTTATTGGAGCCATGGAGACGTACAGTCTAGACCTGCTGAAGATTGACGCTCTTGCAAACTATGTTGAGCCATGGGTGGGACTCGGTCTGACTGGGAATCCAACGGAGTTCGAACTTATCCTCGTTGGTTCAACCGGGACCATGGTATCCGACCAATGGTGGCTTACAGCTTTCGGCGACTATGACCCCCTGGGCGGGACCTACATCCCGATAGGGCTCAACAGAGGAGGTTTTGCTGGTATGTCAAATTTATCGATGGAAAAATCAGATTTCATTTTAAATGACCCAGAATTCGGGTTGAAGACTCCGTTCAGCGGGCTATTCATGTACGGTGAACTCTCAGGAATGACCCTGCCTGACTCTGAAGGCGTGCAGCACACTTGGGACGATGCATACGTCGCAAACTTGTACGGAATCTCCGAGCAAGAGGCGAGTGCACTGAGGGACTGGGTGTCAAATTTCTACTTCGACACTGTGATGCCCGTTCTCCTGAACTTCGTAACTGGAAACACTCCTTACTACTCTATGCCAATTAGCAGCTGGCTATATGGCTGGAATGATGCTGTAAGCGATTTCTTCGGAATCTTCCCTTGGACAAGTTTAGAGACAAATGCGACCTATTACGGGTCTGGAGGGATAAGCACTGGAGACTATTCAGTGTACAAGATGAGTACAAGGGGTGAAACCATGGGACAAAGGATGGCACAAGGGTACATCAATTCGGACGGAAATGGCCTGTGCGACTACGATTATGACTCAAATGGAAATTTTATTGGGTACGACATCCCATGCGAGGATGGCCAGATATACGGAATGACGGAGCACCTCACCTGGAGAGCACCTCACAGAGAGTCAGGTGCTAATGGATTATTGTCCGCCCATGCAGGTAACAATGACACCTCATTGATGGGGACCGTTGGGTCTCTGGCATCTCCAAATGATTCCTTCAGCTTCAATGTCGCAGGCTATGCGATAGCCAGATCTGAAGTAGGGAGCGAGACGAACTACAAGGGAATCGAAATGGTCGAGCACAACATAAATTTGGACCCAACGACATCCCAGATACAAGGCAAATTGCTTGGTGCGGGATCGTATGTTGATGTATTGCCGGGAGCCCTGCCCGTCTACCTCGCGGCCGACATAGACCTGAAGGTGGAGCCGATTACAACCGCAATCATGTACGGGAAAGTAAAGGTGACCTTCCACTTGGACACTCGCGGCCCTGGCAACCTAAATCCAGATCTATCTGAGAACAGTACAGAATCGATGCCCGTATTCGAGATACACGTTTTCAACGAAATAAGTGACGAGGACGCAGCAGCTTACAGGTCCCAAGTCACCGACAATATGGGCATGTTTGGTTGGACGAACTTCGGAGGAGAAGCTGGAGCCCCGCTAAGCTATGTTCACATGGCGATAGCGGTGTTGTACGTGGCATCGATAGCATCGATTGGAGTCGGTGCGAGATCGATGATGAGCCTGGAAGAAGAGTGACGCCTCAGTTATGTTACTCATACAGAAGCATTGAACCATACCCCCCGAAGTAGCACATACGAGGGGATTTACTGAGGCTCGGCCACATAGACAGAATCAGGGCGATTGCAGTTCTCTGCATGGTAGAAGTCCACACAGCTGCCATAGTCCCACCTCAGGGGATAACGGTGGGTCACCCGGCGGCTTTTGTCGCCGCTGCGTTTGGAGGGATGGCCGCACCTATGTTCGTCACCATTTCCGGATGGGGGATGTACAGGAGCGCGTCCAGAAGAGCCGAAGAGGGACACACCTCGGACCAATGGGCAAGGTGGATTATTCCAAGGGTTGCCCTACTATGCCTTTGCCAGCTCACCGTTAATGTCCTACTTAATGTTGAAAGAGGCGGGAGATTCGAGTGGCATACTCCAGGAGTGCTCACTCTGTTGGCTATCTCTGCCGCGATATGCCCAATATTTGTCAGAACCAGTAAGTTCCTTAGATCTCTGATGATGATAGCTTTGTGTGCGTCCCCCCTGATACTTGGGGGGAACGCAGGGCAGGACCTAAGTTGGTTCGAGCGGGTCGATGCTGCGAATGTAGAGGATTGGTTTGCCAGGCTGCTGTGGAATGGGACATACCCAGTTCTGCCTTGGATGTTCTTCGTAATACTTGGCACATTGCTCCACGACTTCACCCATGAGGCCAGAATGAGGGAGAGGGGCATAGTCCTGGGAGTAATTGCCACGTCGGCAACAATTGTGATGTCCGTAACCGAGGACGTGGACTGGGCTCTAACCTCCGGGGATGCTGTCCTTACATTCTTCCCTGCTAGTATGCCATTCCTAGTGGTTTCAGGGACTGTAGTGGCCTTTTTGATGAGGGTGCTTGAGGGGAGCGAAGTTTCTGGAGGAAATCCGTTGATGGGTAGTAGGCTTTCATTCCTAGAACCGGCGGGAAGGATTTCGCTGAGTATCTATGTGGCTCACTTCGCTATTCTGGGACTGGTGGCTTTGGTAATGGAGGGAGAGCCCAGGCTGTCCCTGGTACCTGCATTCGCGGTTACCATAATCCACACGGCGATATGGATCCCACTGGCAGCGCTTCACGAGAGGACGATTCCATGGTTCTCTTTGGAGGGACTTCTCAGGGCGAGTCAGTCATCCGAGTAGTCAGTCATCCGAATAGTCAGTCGACCACGTCACGGGGCCGAACCAGGTCTCTCCTGCATCGTTAGACGCCCTAATCCTTGCGTAGTAGTCAGTTCCACAGCATGAGAGGCCAGTTATCTCGATGTAGTCGTCACCGACATCAGTACTTCCGCGGACGATGCTATTGGACCATGCCGATGGCTGCGAACCCCCATCTGACTCCCCATAGAAAACTGTCAGCGTGATGTTGGTACCATTATCGTAGGTCTCCCATGAGAGGTTTGTCGAGTTGGTCCCGGATATGCTGGGAGAGTGGAGGCCCCTCAGTATAGCGGGGTACTCGAAGTAGTCACCTCTCAATGGGTCGTCCACCCACACGGGCAGGTGATCCAAGGAGTCGAAAGTCGACTGGACGAGGGGGAATCCCCAAGCCTCGTGATAGGGGGCCAGGTTCATTCCTGTGGAGTTAGACAAGTGGAGGACCCAGGAATTGAACTTCTCCTCTCCGGTGTATGGGACCTCTGATGCAGGGAGGTCATAGTAGATGGAAAGAGCAGTTGTGATCGCGGACCATGACCATTCCTCCTTGACCATCAGGAAGGTCTCCAGTGCGACCCACACAGACCAGTCAGATATGTTAGCCCCGTTTTCGAAGTATGACCTGGTCCTAGAATCTCGCTGCTCCGGAGAAATCGCGCCATGCCCTGATATCCCTACCAGGTCCTCCATCAGATGCACGCTCGCGAAGTTGCATCCGGTCTCGGTAGTTCCAGGAAGGGTGGAGGGCATCCACTGGTGATTGTGGCCCAGCTCGTGGAACATGCCCCAATCCCCCTCCTCGGCCATCTGGGTGACGTTGACCACCCCGGGGACGCTCAGATCGTGTGCCATGAACGGGTATCCGGAGTGCATCCACCCAGCGGAAATCTGGGCATCGAATACCGCTCTCTCCACCCGTGGCCAAGGTATGAAGCCGTAGAGTTCGTGCTGCATTGAAAGAGCCTGGTCCCACCAGTCCATCAGGTCGTCGGGATCGTCGAGTTCTCTGATTTCGTGGCTAGGGACGGAGAGGATGAACTGGTCGCTGGCTATCTCGGCCCAAGGAGCAGGGGAGTGGCGCGCGAAATCTATCCAGTCTTGGACGTCCGTGTCGCCGTGGACGTAGGTGGGCGCCTCTACAACGTTCGATAGTGTCGCTTCGAAGGTTCCGAGGGTAGAACCTGGCTCTATTGCGAGGTAAATGGCTCCTCCGAATGCGTTTCCCACCTCAATTGATTCATGATCTACCAACCACCAGCGGTCTATGTCGGGATGCCGATGGAGTTGATCCTTGTCCCATAGGCTGTCGCTATGCGCCCCGACCAGGATGTAGGTCCCGGAATCCACGACGTGGCTGGGGACCGTCACCGAGACGACCTCGCCCGGTGCAGCATATACTCCCGTTGTCATCCTGATGTGTGCCCTAGCAGAGGAGTATCCGAAATTGGAGGGGAGTCCGCTCTGATTTCCGTCTATCGAGACCGTCTTAGTGATGCGTGCTGAGTCTGGGGGCACGGCTCCCGGGAACTCGACGTGGCTTGGGTGCGATGGCAGTTCGCTGGCAGGAAGCCCCTGTGTCAGGGCAGCCTCCACACGGAGGAGGGTGTCTGCGACGGGGTCCTCGCCGAGATTGTATCCGACGTCCTCCCACAATGTACCATACTCGATCACCGTCCATCCCGTCTGGTTGACCACGTCCCTCAGGGATGACCAGAAGTTGTGGAAGTCTAGGGAAACGACTCCAGTACAGATTGAGAGAGTCGAGTCAGCGATCATGGCATCCTCGATAGAGAGTGATTCTCCATCTATCCTATCGGCTCTGATTGCTTCTATCGCGGCTCTGGGCCTGGAAAGCTCGTGTGGCGAATCGGTCATGTCGACCTCGTTGTAACCCCAAGCATCTGAGACGAATAGACCAGTTGTCTTGGCAATCTTGTTTCCGGGGTAATTATGGGAGACGTCCGTGTTCGAGTACGACCAGTACCAAGCATGCCCTCCCATCACCAAGCCACCTCCATCTTGAAGGAAAGAGATGATCGCTGAATTGTCCTCGTCATCGTGGCCGTTCCAGAACTCATCCAGAAGGCAGTCGATACCAGATAGATCTTCAGGAGAAACGGAAAGGTGGACCGTGTGGCCCTCTGATTCTAACTCGTCCTGGAATCCCTCGAAACCGGCCCCGTAAGCCAGACCGACATCTGCGTTTTTTCCGCATGCCCACTCTACGGCCCCTAGGGAGAAGGCAGTCTCCTCGACTCCGCCACTGCCGTAGACCCAGCTCTCGTGGCCGTATCCTAGCATCTTCCCCTTTCCAACGTGGCTGGCAGATATTACGGGAATCTGCGATGTGTAACCCCCCTCTGAGAAGGCTACTGGAAATGCCCACTCCCCTATTGGGAGAATCGGAGATGGCCATCCTCCCCAGTTTGTCTGCCCCATCCCCCTGAGAAGATCGTTCTGATCCGCCAAGATGTCGTGGACTGCTATCCATATGCTGCTAGAAGATGATCCACCGGAGTTATTCCCCCAAATGGTGTATTCAGACCAATCAGTTCTGGAATCCGGGACTCCTTCGATGGTTCCTTCATCAGATAGTTGAAGACCCGATGGCAGAGCGGGCGAGACCTCCCAACTTCCTATTGTAGGACCGGAGTAATATGGATTGATTACTGCGCTCTCGTTTGAGGATAGAGCGATTTCCTGGATCTCCCATGTTATCTGATTTGGGGGCTGATCGATAACCCTGAACGAAACCTCTGTGAAGTCCCCACCTCCTGTGTTGTTAGCCCATATCGTGTGAGTAGACCATTCTTGCAAATCGGTTGCAGTGCCAGAGATCTCTCCGGTCCACTGATCCATCTGGAAGCCATTGGGGAGAGGAGGACTGACATGCCAGGAGGTCGGACTGCCACCCCCCCATATAGGAGAGTTTGTGGGGATTATGTCCCCAATAGAGA
>LULE01000378.1_pt1 | contig 19748 bp, 16 predicted proteins | sample 728231 | NCBI WGS metagenome assembly LULE01 (sample SAMN03860297, study PRJNA289734) | marine metagenome | biome: seawater column; feature: ocean; material: water; isolation source: Red Sea water column Station 192 - depth 10m | place: Saudi Arabia: Red Sea | collected 2011-10-15 | depth 10 m | reverse complement strand
GAATCAAATCTTTTTTTCATTAATGTACCACATTCAGGACAAAATAAAGGAGTTTTAAAAGCTTTTTTAGCTTTATCTAATTTTGTTATATTTTGTCTAATTCCTTCTTTTATGGTCCAAGTTTGTCCCTTTTCTTCCCAAATATCCCCTTCTTTTCGTTTAATATACCCTTTACTATAGCCAACACTTTGAGAAGTTTTATCACCATATTTTCCCTGTACTAAATTTCTTATTCTTTGAACGTCTTTTTTATTAAATTCCTTTTTTAAAACATTATCTCTCATAAACCGAGTTCTTTTAATTTTTTAATTGTATTAGCTGCAGATGTATGATGAATTCCTATCCCACCTTCTGCATTCCAAGCATCAATAGTATCTTGTCTATCATCAATTAGGATAGAATTTCTTTTAGAATAATTAGGCTTATTTCTGGCGGAAGCCATTTTCATTTTTACCCCAGGTAGATTACTATCTCTCCACTTTCTTTTACCTAATCTTGAAACTGGATTCATAGATGGTGCAGTTAGGATGATAGGGTCATATTTTGAAATATAATTCCAATAAGTTTTACCATCAGACATCCAATCCATATCAGCCCAAAAATCTACTCCTCCCACTTCATCTACTAAGTTCCAAAATTTCTTTGTTCCAAATTTACTTTCATAATCCCTAGGTGCAATACCCTTAGAAAATTCCTTAAATCTACTATCAAAATCAGTTAATACACCATCCATATCTGAATAAATTGTGTATTTAGTTTTTACTTTATCCTCTTGTTCTTCTAATCCACGCGCTAATTCGTAAGCAAAAGCAGATATACCTTTCTATATCTTCCAAATAATCATTTTCTAGAGTATTAGTAGTATTAATATTATTTAATTTACCTTCTAAATTTTGTTGATGATGAATCATTTCATGAGAAAATGACCTAACAATATCTTTGGGATGTCTACCTTCAGTGTATAACACAATAGTCATAGTGTTAGGATCATAATAAGCTGTTTTACCTAAAAATTCTTTAGCATTTTCCTGGTCACCATGCTTAAAAACAACATTAGGTAAAGGTGTAATATTTTCTCCCTTCTCTAACATATGTTTAGTTAAATTAAGAATCTGTTGTTTATAATCTATACTATCAGAATAAGTGGCATTTTCATTAATATTGGTAGTAGTTTTTAAAGTCTTAGCTAACTGCAATGCTTTATAATATTTTTGATTTTTATCTCCTAATTGAGCTCCCTTCTTTTTAGGATCCTTATCCATTTTTTTCAAACGTGCTATTTCCTTTTTAATTAGGGATAATGGAACTTTTTCTCCTTTTTTTATACCTAATCTTTTTCTAACAGTACCCTGTTTTAAAGTACCTGTTTTTTTACCTTTAGCAGCCATTTTTTCGTAAGTATCCCCCTCCGAAGTTATTTGTAAAGATTCCCCAAAATAGTTAATATCTATGGCTCTTTGGAGATCCGTAGCGTCTTTTTTACGCTTATATTTTTTAATAGTTTTGTATTTATATTCACCAGATGGGTTTCTTTTAAATCTTCTCTTCCCCTTACCTGCTTTACCCTTAGATGTTTTACCTTTTAAACGGACTCTTTTCATTACATGATAGTAATCACCCACTTTTCTTACTAGTTCTTCTATATTCTTAGTGGATTTTCTTACTAATGACCATTGTGGTAATTTTTCCCCTTTATACTCCCCATCCATGTTTTTAATTACTTTAAGAGCTAATCCCCTTATTAACTTTTTATTGCCTCTTAAAGGAAAGCCCTTAGGAGCATAAACTACATCCCCAGGTAATATTTGTCCTGAATAATTAGATAATTCAATTCCTATTTCATTTATAGGTTCATAAGCAGATCCATAGGGAGCAGATTTACCTTTATGTTTCTTTTGAGCTTCGGGATCTATATTATCTGTAATATCCCTATAACTACTAGCTGGGGGGAATTCCTCCATTTTTTTAATAGCTTGTGCTTTGGTATCAAATGGACCAAATTCTTGTTTAATTCCAGCACCTAATGGATCATCCTGTCTGTAATAATATTTACTACCTCTTTTTTCTATAGCTCTATATCTTGTACCTACATTACTCTTAGCAAATCCCTTTAAACTTTCGTCCTGTTGTCTTAAACGTTTGGTTTTTTCCTTAGATTTTTCTTTCCTATCTGCAATATAATCAAAAGCTCTTTTTAATCTACTTTTAGTATCTGAATCTTTAGAATTTTGATAAGCTGCTCTTACTCTTTGATGGATTAAGTTAATTATTTGAGATTGACGAGCATGAGATTTGGCTTTAAAAGATTTTTTATTTAAAGTATCAACTATATCCTCTTTAGTTCTAAATTTAATCTTTACAGTATCAGTAGGATCTTCGTCAGTATACAAACGTCTCCCTGAACCCTCGGGTTTTTTACCAGTTCCTGTTTTTGGGTCCTTTTTTTTATGGCCCCCTTCATTTATTTTTTTAGATACCATAGTATAAATTTGTTCTTTTTCCTCAAGGGATAAACTATTAGGTAGTAAAGAAAAGAAACCTGTTTTATCATTATTTTTTATATATTCTCTAGCCTTAGTACCACTAACTCCCCCGTTTCCGGTCTCAATAGTTATAGGAGTTAGGTTAGGATAATCATCCTTTTTAGTAGTAAGATGTTTAGTTCTTAATGCTATATCACTTTCATCATCTTCCCTACCTTGTCTTTTACCTAAAAACCATTTATATTTATTCTGTGGATTTTCTTTTGCTAGATTATAAACAGTACGTATAGGAGTTGCTACTGGTAGTATTTCAACTTTTAAAGGTAAATATTTTAAATACATATCCCATATAACTAGGGAATCAGATTGATCTATACCACCTCTCTCTTTTTGACCTACTATAACTATAAGTGAATCAAGATCGGGATTACTTTCAAGAGCTTGTTTTACTACTTCAAAGTGTCCCCTAGTTGGGGGTTTAAACCCACCTCCATATAATCCTATTTTAGCCATTTAGGAATTGTTTTAATCTCATTTGTGCTTCTTCCCTAGATATTGTATATTGTAGAATATCATATAGAAATTCTTCATCTAACATATCTTGAATTTCAGCATTTAATTTATCTCTTTGTTCCTTAGATCTTTTTTGTTGTGCTGGGGTCTTAGGTTTAGTTCCTGTAGGTTTAAATGGAGTAAGGTATTTTTTAATAATTTTCTCTATGTCTTCAATTTTATCACCCTTTAAAGTATTGGCTACAGCTATAAAATTAGGTGTAAATAAATTAAAATAGGGTTTTATGTTATCTGTTACACTTTTCCAAGTACGCATTACAATAGCAGGTGGTAAACTTCTATCCTCACCTCCTGATTTTTCAAATCGTTTTTCGTTTTGTTTTAGGGAACGTTCTAAATCAGTATAAACATAAAGCATCATTATTTTATATCCCGCCTCTTCTAATTCCTGTTTCAACTCAGCAGTTTTATTGTATGAAGCAGCAGTACCATCTAGTACAAATGATTGTTTACCATCTATTACTCCTTGTAGTTCACCCTTAAATTCTTTATTAGCCGCAGCCATTTGTTTAGCTTGTTCAACTCTTTCCTCAGGTGTAGCATTTTTTAAATCCAAACTAACATTAGCTTGTTTAAGATTTTTAATAAAGATATCATCTATATTAAGTATTTTAAGTCCCCCTAAATCAAGATCTTTCAAGATAGATCCTTTTCCCGCACCTGGGGCACCAGCTAAAATAATAGCCTTAGGTTTATTAGTTTGTTCTTTTAAAAGTTGTACTAATGATATCATTATTATAAATATTACAACTCCCTTTTGACTGTAGTTTTAAATTCTGTAAAAATAGGTGAATGTTTTGGATTCTCTAAATCAAATAATTTTTTAACAGTTAAGAAAATATCAATGTTTTCTTCTTGTGTTCTTTTGGATTCATACATTTCCCACCCTTTACCTTGCATTTTACCTTTGGCAGGTTTTCTTTTAGATGATTTAAGCCATAGTATTCCATATCTTTGAGGGGTTTTACCATAACATTCCTCATAACACTTACCATACACAGCTGTTTGTAAATCATAAACCGTTTGAAGATTATTAGATGTTTTAAAATCTACAATCCATATCTCACCATCTATCTCACAAACCATATCACAAGTACCAGCTACTTTTAATTCATCTGAAAATAAATGAACTTCAGTTTCAATTAATGTAGGTTTATATTCTTCCCACCATTCAACAAAACGCAAAAACATCTGCCATATATCAGGGTGATATTGTGGGTTTCCAAATTCACTTAAGAAATTAAGTTCTTTACCATTTAGGTATTGTTCAATCATTTCGTGAACTTGAGTACCTTCCTCCCCCGCTTTTTTAACTATAAAATCAGCAGAGTATCCTACTTTTTTAAGCCAATCTTCAAAAAATTTACCTTTAGGGTAGTGACTTAGTACGTAGGTTATAGAAGGATAATATTCACCATTTCTTCTATAGTATCTAGCATCAGGTAAAGTTATTTGTCTAGCATCCGGAGATATTTCAATTATCCTATTATAGGACTTTTTTACATTTCTTTTCATATTAAAGATAGTTTCTTTTCAAATAGGTTTTCATAAGTTAACTTCTGAGAAGTTTGAACTAATTTAGTAAAATCAATAAAACCCATTTCACTAGGATCTTTATCTTTTAATTCCACAAGGTAAACTTTTTTACCTACATTTAGAAATTCTTCTGCGAATTCTAAAGCTCTTGCCATAGCATCAGTATCTAATGCTAGATATATTTTTTCAACTGTAGATGATACTATTTTTTTCATTAGAGATTTTTGGATATTCTTACCTAATAAAGGGATAGCATTACGTTTAATACTAATAGCATCAAAGGGACCTTCACATAGTATAATAGGAAGATTCCAATTTATAAAAAATTCAAAAGGTATAATATCTCTTGACCAGCTGGGGTTTCTATACTTTATGTAAGGGTCTTTTTCAAATGATCTAGCTGTAAAATAGTTCAAATTACCATTATCATCATAAGATGGTATGATTACCATTTTAGAGTATAAACCATTTTCACAATATCCTATATTATACTTTATAATATCATTATCAGTTAGTCCTCTACGTTTAAGGTAGGAATATGCGTGTTTAGCTATGATATCATTATTATCTAATATACTGCTATACTCCTTAGGTAAACATAGGGTATCTGCAGGTACACCGTGTTTATCTTCATAATCATATACTTTAACTAATGACTTTAATTCCTGTAATTTAGAATTATCAGCATTAACTTTTTTAAATAATGTAATTAATCTGCTTCCCTTAGTATTGCATACCCAACAGTTCCATGGGTTAAGTCCTTTTTTATTGACTGTAAAATTAACCTCTAGTTTAGGTTTATGATGGTTACAGAATGGACAAGTGTATGCATAGTTACCTCGTGCAGTTTTTCTACCTCCCCCTAATACGGAGTTGGCTAAATTTACTAACAAATCATTTATCATATTAGTCTTTATAATTCTCCAGATCAGATCTAAAGAATTTTCCCAGTATGTTGCTATTAATATACGAAGGATTTTCCAGGACTTCAAACATCATTTGAAATTTAGTTTCACTGTATGTAAGTTCTTTTTTACTATAGCAGATTTGTATGATTTCTCTTGTAAATTCTTCCTGTTTATTTTCTTTAATTAATTCTTTTATATAGTCATGGGATCCATAGTAACCTTTCCAATTGCCTTCTTTTACTACCTTTCTCCAACGTTTATAGCCCTTAAGAGGAGGTAATTTTTTATTAAAAAATAATTGCTTTTTACCAATATATTTTTTACCTGTGGGTGTATGAGTTACCTCATAAATAAAACCAAATGTATTTTCAGGAAATTGTGAAATATCTACTATTTCTTTCCCTTCATAAGTCCAATTCATTAAAACATATCTAAGTTAACCATTATTGTAGTATCAGTGTGTTGTGATACAGGAAGAGGTTTTGCTAGTTTGGCAATAGCCACTAAATCATAATCATTATTATACATTCCTACGGTAGTAATATAAGGAGTAAAATAGGACCCCGTAGCAAAATCATAATAAGTATTAGAATTAATATTACTACCCTTAATTATAGTAGGGTTAAGAGAAAATTGGTATTCATTTTCCGTTATCCTAGCGGCAAATTGTGTCTCATTTAGAGTTAAGGTACTTTCAAAAGAACATGTAACATTGGATCCCGTCATAAAAGCATCAAATCCTGGTGCTTCACCATATAAATCTGTTCCATAGACTGCCGTACCATATAAAGAATCATATGCATCTTCACTTTCTACTGTAACAATGGCTAATCCATGTTCATATATAATATTACCTAATTGATTTCCATCTTGATCAAATAAATTCCCTTCTCCATCATCAGTCATTATAGTTGTATCTTCTTCATATCTAAAAGTACTAGGTTTGATATACTCAAGCAGTAGATGCAGTACTTCCAGATTCGTTTAAAAGAAAATTAGAATAGTAAAGTTGCTGTATAGATTTATAAACTAATCTTTCAGGAACAGAAGAAATTTGACCAGTAGTATTTTCTAATTTAATATTATTAGTAGGAGTTATATTTTTACCTATAAATCTATCAATACCAATATTTTGACTAGTAAAGTCTGTTCCTAAAAAAGTAAAACTTTTATTAACTTTAAAAGGTGTAATTATTACATCCTTTGAATTAAATTGTTTGAAGGTACTCATTCACCTTAAAAATCTAATTTAACTCTTACTAAAGCTTCTTTAGTAAAATCTTTTAAGAGTGGTCTTGATAATTTAGATACTGCTAGTAATTCATTTGCATCATTATACATTCCAATAGTAGTAATATAAACTTGGGGTTGATTAATAAAGTTTTGATAAATTACTTCCCCAGTAGAACCTGAAATAAAAGATGGATTTTCCGAATAGTTAAATTCTCCATTTCTTAACCTGGCAAACACAAAGTCCGAGGATAGAGTTTCTTGGGAATTTAGTTGAAAATTACCTCCGGATCTTATTGCATCATATAATGTTTGATTATTTAACCCATCCGAGTTATTACTTCTATTAGCCGCTACATGGATAGATTGGGAAATAGCTCCTGGGTTTAGTAAAATAGTACCTATATCAGGTAAAAATAAACCATATGAACCACTTCCTGCAACAAACCCATCAGTACCTGTTGCTTTACCATTAGATCCAGATACTACTTGAAATACTCTAGTAGAACCTAAAAAATTATTAACTAATACATCCTTAGAATCATTAGTTAAAAATATTTTTTCAAATCCCCCAGAACCAGAAAGAGTCAAATTAAATGTTTCAGGAAATAGAGATTCTTTATATCTAGCTCTTTCTACAGAGAGAGCATAAAAATTATTTGCTACTAAGGTATTAGCTCCACTGCCAAAAATAAAATTAGCGTTTTCATCTTCTAATACTAATGCTCTATATTGTCCAAAATTAGTTAAAGTAGGGGTTTTACCTACTACTCCAGGATTATAATAAACAGAGCCACTACCTTTATTATCTGCATAAGCTATTTCAAATTGTACCTCAGCAATAGATGCAGATGTGTTAGGGTCTACATGGTATACACTCATGTAAAAATCTCCTGAGGATCCATTTTTCTGTATGGATGAAGTAAAAAAATTAGTTAAAGCGGGATTTTTAGTAGACCAAGCAGGTCCTGTAATGGAATCACTGCTTACTACTATATCTTCGGCATCAAATCTTTTAAAACTCATTATACGTTAGTTTTTGTTATTGTTAATGGAATAGTTAATCTAGCTCCTGAATCTAACCCCACAAACGTAAGGGTAGTTCTTATTTGAGCTCCTGTTTTTGCTGTGCTACCAAATAAAGTATTTACGGTAGTAGCCCTTACATTGATTTGAGATCCTATTACTGTTTGAGATATATTAGTACCTAAAGTTTGATTAACTGTAGTATTTTGGGCTTGGGCGGCTGCAGTATCTATTCCTATTCCAGTAAAGGAATTTAATACTCTAACATCTGCTATAGTACATGAATACCCTGATGTTTCATTTGCTTGAGCCGCACCTAAATAATTTAATGTTTGAGGAGTTATAGCTAAAGAAGCCCCCTGCTTAAGTGTAATAGCGGCAAATCCTAAATCTAATACTGGTAATTTAGCTGTACCCCTAGGAAGAGTAGCTAACTTATATTTCATAATTTGAGTATCATCAGGAAAAGCCTCCAATAATGGCATATTTTCTATTGCTTCACCATAAAAAGATGACCCCGAGGGGTGGTTAGGGTTATAAAGAGTATAATCTATCTCATCATCAGCAACCGCAAACTGTGTAATTTGAAAAGAACCATCATTTTTAGCTAACAGTTCCCTTCCCTTTTTAGTAAGGATAGCATCTACTGTAACTATCTGATTATTTAAATATCCCATTTTATCTTATTTTATTTATAAATATATTAAATAGTATTTTCTTATCCACCATTACTAGATATTACTCCCTCTTTTACTAAATCCGAAACAATAGAATTAATATTCTGTCCTAATTCTTCCGATATTAACGTGGATTTCATTACTCCTTTAGTGGTAGCAAATGAAGATGAGGGTGGTACTAGATCTATTAATACGGAAGTAGCATCCGGATTATATCTTCTTAATAAAAATTGATTTAAATTAACTTTAGGTGGTACCTCAGGTTGCACATTTAATAAGAAACTACCTGAAGCATGCCCAGAGGTAACTAAATCAACATCATAGATTTTAAAAGCAAGAGCTTCACTTCCTTCAAATCTTAGTTCATCACCTGGTCTAAAAGAAATATTTTCATTAATAGGTTTAAATGTACTATTAGCATAAGGTTGTTGTGGAGATAGATCAACAAACTGAGAAAATGATACAGATGCAGTAATAAAATTAGTATAATTACTTCCAGTTTTAAAGAAATCTGGTTCTACTGTAGTGGTGGGAAAAGATATCGGGGTACCTATTAGGGCCCTATTTGCATTAACAACTTCAAAGGCATTAGGATTTATTATTACTAGTCTAGCAAATACCTCATCTCCTACTCTCATTTCTGTGGGGGAGGAAACTAAATTTACTTGTTGAAACTCAGTAACAAATGGGGGAGTTGCACCTAGGTTTAAAGCAAATGTATAATTTAAAATTTCTTCCGCTAAAATAGTTTCTACTGAGGATCTGTTTCTTATTATTTGAATTTTAGCTTGAGGTGATCCTATTTGTTGAGCAACTAGAGATAAATTAGAAATAGAAGTAAGTAAACTATTAATTTTAAAAGCTCCTCTTATTTCAAATGATATATCATTTCCTGGTACAGGTCCCGGGGATTGAATGGTATAAATACCAGTAGTAGCATCAAACCCACCCATTGAATCTTGTGTACTAAAAGTAGAATAACCTAATAAAGTATGATTATTTTGAGTTTGATAAGTAATACTATTAAAATTAGAAGCGGCTAAAAAGTAAAAATTATTAGGCTCTCCTAAAATACTTGTAAAAGTAATAGTATTTTCGAATGCATCCGATATATTACTTACATCATTTACAGATACTCTTTGACTAGTAATTATAGGATCTACTCTTCTTGCTCCATAAATTACATTTGCACCTGTATTAAAATTATCTAAATTAATTCCTACTGCTGCGTTAACTAAAGATGCATCATCTGTTTGAAGAGTATCTTCTAATGCTATATCTACTCTATCTCCACTTTCATAAGTACCCTCTACATCAAAGAAAGTATCTGAATTTAGAAGGGGTTTAAATGCATCCCCATTAGAATTAATTAGATAAGCAAGTTTTACTTGTGTAGCATTCTCTAATTCTGGGGAGGTAGGAACTAACAATTGAAAATAAGTAAAAAATGGTTTAACTCTATTAATAACTGGGGTTTTCCCAAATGATATGTCCCCTAGCCAAGTAGTACCATCTTTTAATTTAGCACCAGCTCCATTATAAGCATTTATTCTAAGGGCTTCTAATTTTGAACCCTTATATCTTAATAGAGTTCTGGATAATTGAGAATAATTAGAATCAGGGGTTTGAGCAGGGTTAGCATCATTGTTAGTTATAGGAATTACATTAGTAGGAACTAATAAACCTGTAGAATAATCCACATCCTGATAAAGAGTGGAATCTCTATTTTCTATTGAGTTATTTAATAAAGGCTGGCAATCAAATTCACGATCAAAACCAATATCACCTACAGTAAATGCAGGTTCTATAGCAGTTAGAGTAGAAACAGGGTTACTATCTGTTACTATGGATTCGCTTATAGCAAATAAAGCATTACTAAATGAAAAAGACGCCGTAATGTTTGCTGCAGCGGATTGTCCAGGTATTATTGCTTGAAATGGAGTAAAGGCTGTATTTAATTGTGCTACTAAAGCTACTTGATCTCCACTTCTTATTGCTTGTGAAGGGGTAAGGAGAACTTTTTGTTCTGGACCTGAATATGCTTGTCCTATACTAGAGGTTTGTTCAACTGTTGTTTGGAAACCCCCTAAAGAATCTAATTCTTCGCCTGTGGAAAGATTTTTAACTCTAAATTGTACATCTGTATCAATAGAATAAGATATATTATTAGTCCAATTAATAGTAAAGGAGCTAAGGGAACTAGTAACTGATAAGAATTTATTATTAGTTAAAGGACAAGTATATATACCAGAACTAGTATTAAATAAATTATGACTATCACTTTCTACTTGATAATCAGATACTATGACTTCTTGGGTATTATACCCAATAGCAGCTTGTGCAGTACCTCCTTTAACTAACTTATTTCCATCCCAATTAACTGTAATAGCTTCATGACTTCCCGTTTTTGATCCTGTAAAAGGATATGGAACAAAGTTAGAACTAAAGTTAGTAGAATCATAAGTAAATAAAGGTGATGTTACATCAAATGTAGTATAAGATCCACCCCCATAATCAAAGTCTACATTAACTCCTTTATTATTACCGTCAAAATCAAATGTAAATCTATCTACTGCAGGTAATATGGTTGATAGATCCACTCCACCTTTAGTAGTATGAGAAATTTTTATTTTTTCTATATTATTTAAATTACTAGAATTTCTAAATAAAAATATTTCTCCACTTCTAGGTGCTGTTTTTATATCATTAAATTTAGCTAATGAACAAGTATTACTCGTATAAACAAACCTATCAAACTGATGGGATAATTCGCCAGCAGATATATTAACATTAAGGAACTTCTCGCATGCAGGATTCAAGGATTGAGTCGTTACTACAATATTAGCCCCATTAAATTCTCCATTATAAAACTCATCCTGGTTACTTATAGTAGTATTAACACTACCAGATAAAGTGGTAACTGTTTCTATAAAAGATTGAGTAATATCATACCCAAATCTTTTTGTTGGACCACTACCTGACACACCATAAGGGTGGAAATGAAGAGAATTAAATTTTTCAAATGATCCTCCCGTACCTCCACTAAATACTTCAATGGATGAACCTGTTATATATCCACGAGGTTGAGATTTAATAGCTCCACTAACTGTTATATCTTTAAAAATAAAATCTGTATTAAAACTACCTTCGGATGTTTTAGCTATAGTAGTATCTAAATCTACTTGAGGTGGTCTTACTCTATTTCTTTCTAATAAATGCTGTTTAACTACTATACCAGTGGAAACCGAAGTTCTAGCAGGTATATAGTTTTTAATGGCTTTAAATAGGGAATTATCTATATATTTAATTAACCTATAATAATCATTAGCATTAGTTTTTACATACTTTTCAAAATATCTTAGGGCTATGTCTCTTAAACCATCATAATAATCCAATGATGAAGATAAATTTCGTGGGTCAGCTAATGTTTCAGTAATTTTATTATTAAATCCCAATTCATTTATGATGTCATCATTGACTTCATCCTGGGGAGAAAATGCTACTTGTAGTAAATTATTATCCTCTGTAAATGATTGGGAAGCTTCATAATTTTGTTGAATGGATCTGTATGATGATAGGGTATCACTGTAAGCTACATTATTATAAATGTGAATTTTATCACTTACTCTATTTTTAATACCTAAATTAGGTTGGTTTAAGAATTGAATCTCCCTATTACTAGCTATAGATGATGTAATTAAACTATAACGAGAATTATCATTAAAAGAAGATATAGTGGAGTAAGAACCAGAAATTTTGGGGTGAATAGAATTAAGAAAACTAATATTACCTTGTGAACCCGTAATTAATCCTATGTCTTCTCCCTCCCTGGATCTAAAGACTAAATTTTCAACGGGAGATAATGAACCCGTCAAATAACCAGTTTCAATAGATAATGGATCCATAACATGGTTATCCCAAACTTCTTCAGTAATAGTAGATTGGTTATTAAAACATAAAGTCCAATACCTTAATTCCTGTATTGAACCACTAAAATTATTATATGTTTTAGAATTAAATGATCTTTCTAATGCAAAACTACTAGTAGTGGAATTAACCCATGAACCTGATATTTGGTTGAGTTTAATTCCATCTTTAAATCCTATTTGAGTACCATCTTTTCCATTATAAATTTTATTAGCAGAAGCTAATTGATACCTAGATTGATTAATGTTAGCCAATCCCTGCTCCTGCATTTGTACTCTTACATTCCACCAATCTTTATTATAAAAAGGTAAGGAAATAGATGCAGAAGTAGGAGGTGAACCACTAACAGCCAGAGTTAAATCAGCATATTGGTAATTGGGATCTATGGTTGAACCACTAAATGATGAACTAAATGATCCTGATCCTTTATACTCTAAATATACTAAAACTTTAGTATCCCCACCATCATCTTTTAATCCCCATAAAGGTTGAAGAGGTATAGATTGAGTAGGAGTAGTAGCAGGATCAATATCCGATTTAAATCTAAATTCAACTGTAGAAGGTACACTACCTGTTAAATTAGATACAGCAGCAGAAGCGGACCATTGTGAGTTAATTTTCCATTCAGTTTCTACACCACCATTATATTCTTGTCCCTTATCAGCATCAAATTGGTGTGTAACTATTTCCCTATTATATATTCTTCTATATAAATCCCAATCATTGGAATTTATTTTATCTTTACCACCAAACTCATATATCCTTAAAATAGTATCCGGTAAACCCCAAATATTAATTAAACTTCTTAAACCAGAAACAGTACCTTTTCTCTTAGCTAAGTATACTAAATTATGATATAATCTTTTATAAACTTCTTTACTAACATCATTTATGGGAACAGGTGTATTACTAGCGGATATAGCAGTAGTAATTAATTCCCGGTTGGTTTCCGAAAAATATGATCCAGATTCATTTATACCTATTAAGCTGGTAAATATATCATTGTTATCAAAATTATTACCATATACTTCATACCCAAAAGATTTAAGCGTTTCCTCTACTAATTCAGGTTGTATACCTGTTTCTAAATTATTAGTAGCACTTAATTTATCCGTAATAGCTTTAACATACAACCATATCTCATCAAAATGTTGGCCTACTAAATTTACAAATTCTATATAATTGTTATTATCCGAATTATCTCTTATAAATTCAGGTATAGTATACTTTAGGTTACTAGGATTATTATCATCAAACCGGGATGCATCTAATAATGCTCCCCCATAAAATGCATTAGTAATATCATCACTACCTAACCAGGTTAATACCTCAGCACTCCCAGTTGATTGTAATATATAGGGGGCGCTAGAATTAGATTTGGGGTAGGAATTAGATCCACTATTATAATATAAAAAATATTCAAATCCATCAAAATTCCTAATTAGTTCAGTTATATTATCCTGAAAAGATTTAATAGAGGTAGTGGTAGTTATAGAACCCGAGGAACCCCCCGTAATAGTTCTTAAGGAAGTTATAGAATTTTGATTAGATTCTATTTGACTTACCTTATAATAAAAATTTTCTAATCTTTTTTTAGCTGAAGAAAAATGAACAAAATCCGAGTATGAACTAATAGAGTAACTAGGGTTTAATTTTATTCCGGTTTGTTTAAGTAAATAACTTGATTGATCTAAAGAAGATGTGAAAGAAGAAGTAGTTAATGTAGTTAAATTCTTAAATTCTGTAGAATTATTTACTCTATCTTTTATCTCTAAATTAGTATTAGGACCCCTTAAAGTATTAAGAACATCATCAGGGGTTGGTATAGATGGATAGGAAACTTGAAAAGCTTGTGTTTCTGATATCTTACTTACTACTTCTAAAGTAGTTTTAGTAGTAATAGAAGCAGGGAGAGGTTCGTATAATTTTATTAAAAATGAAGTAGGAGATGTAGTTTCATCTAATTGAATGTTAACACAAATGTAATAATTATTTCTTCCAAAATTAAGATAGAATTCATCAAAATACCCTACAGATTCTATTTTAGTTTTTAGACTTACTACTTCTTCCCTAATTTCCTCACTAGTTAAAAAATTAGATTGAAGTCTTATTTCTGTTCTATCAGGTGATATTTCCGAAATAAAAATATCACTAATTTCAGGTGTAATGAAATTATATAAAGCAAAAAGACTTCCCTTATCAAAGCCTGCATTAGATATATCTTCAGATGGGAATAGTTGAATCTCCTCTATCTCTCCTTCACTACCCTGATCATTTTGTACTCTATAATTTCTGAAATTGGGATTGGATGATAATAAAGTTTTATCCGCACTATAAATGTGAAACTCTATCCTATCTACAGTGGGGTCATAAAAACTGGGAATGTCAAAGTTGGGGATTATAGTGGAATCGCTTAATTCAAAGGGTTGAGTTAAAAAATCATTTAGATTAGCACTAGATACCGTTGCCCTATTAGTAGAAAATTTTAAAATATCTTCCTTACCTGTATGAACTGCCCCTCCCATAGGAGTACCATCAGGCATTATATGGTATGACCCTATATAATCCCTTCCATCTAAATATTGTAATTCTCCTCCTTCTGTGTATAAAATAGCTCCCATTATATTTCATTTAATATCCTCCACCACCTCCGGATCCTCCTACGCTCCCTCCAGATGTTAAACTACCTCCACTAGTAACAGCAGAAGTAGTTCTAATTCCCGCTATATCTGCTCCAGTACCTATTTGTCTCCGTTCAGTAGCAGTTACATTAGTAGAAAAATCTTGTATTAGGTTAAGATTTTGTCTTCTTATTTCTAAATTTTCTTCTCTCAATTCAGTTATTTCATCTAATAATGCCTGTATAGTTTCATTTTCCTCCTCAAATCCTATATATTCAGTAGATTGTCTTATTAAAAATTCATGAGAATTGACATCCCCCACTTTAGGTATATTAAAAAATAAATTCTGATATAACGTAAAAAAATCTTCTATATTAGCCAAATTTACATCAAAAAATGTTTCATCTGGAGTTTCAACTAATTGTGTAAATTCAGTATCTACGGTATTATTAAATGATTGTTTATTAAAGACATTTCTTTGAAATCCTATATTTTGTTGGCTCATCCTTCTATTACTTTAAAATTTAAATCTTGATCAAATATTTTTACTTCTCCATCTATTGTAGTTTTCACTAAAACAGTATAATATCTTTCTGGTTCTAACCCATTCATATAAATCTTAAAAAAAGACGATTCTTCGTCCGCACTAATTTTAGTAAATTGTGAATCAAAATCTATTACATATTCGTTAGTTTTACTATCTTTGATAGCATATAGGGATGATGCAGACGGGAGATAAAAATTACTAGTATAGGAAGATGCGGTTAGGTATGTTCTTTCTGGGTATTTTTCGATAGCATTAATTCTAAATTTAGCTATTTCCTCTGGATAATATTCATTTTTATTATTAGGTAAAGCTATTAATGCTTCGTTAGTAGCTAACTCCGTATTAGTTGAAGAGCCAGTATCAAATATGGAATCATCCCATTTAATTTCTAATTGGGGTGGATAGATAGTGTTAGTATCTCTAGAAAAGAATTTCAACTCAGTTTGAACATTTAAATCATTTATAAATTCCTGAGATTCTGATTGTCTAACTATGAAACCATAATTTACAAAAGTATTTTTAGGTATAGTAGAAGTCCCTAAAACTGATGAAGACCAGTTAGAAACCAACTGTGTTACATCTACATTTAGATCTAAAGATGAATAAAAATCAAATGATTGGGAAATTTGTGGGTATAATGCACTTGAGGTGTACCATGCTCCACCACCATCATTTGCTACACCAACAAAAGAACCTGTTATACCCGAAGTAGGAGTATTAGTAGTCCAAGTGCCTACTCCCTCTCTTAATCTATTACCCCAACTACAACCATCTTTAACTAAAGGATCTAATAAATATTCCCCAGTTCCCATATTCCAATTTTGTCCTACTGCATTTACTAATAAAGTAGTATCAGAGGATAAGCCCCTAGCATTTGCAGAATATACCCTTAAAAATGATGTAGTAGAGGAACCCGAAGCTGTTACATCAATAACATTAAGAATTTCATCTAGGTCAAACTGAATTAAAAATCTGGATGATTGGGGGTCATCTCCCTCTTCCTGGTTAGGTGCTCCTATTTTAAAATCAGTAGTAGCTTCTATAATAGAATCTAAACCCGTATTCATGGTACTATAACCAGAATATAAGGTTGCGTCTTTAGTAGGGAATATTTTAAAAATGGCCATAATAATTTATCTTAATATTCCTGGGGGTATTGGGTTAAAAGAATCCGAATAGGTATTTCTTGGTGTAAATGGGTGGGTAGTAGTAAAGCCCGCAAATTCACTACCTATTCTAGTAACATAGGGTACATTAATTGGCCCACCATTTGGTAAAGGATTCTCAACGTCCAAATCAGTATTACTAGTTGTAAATTGTAATTTTCCCTCTCCTCTAACTTCTCCTTCTGGAGTAGTATCAAATGGTTTTTGTGGTGTATAAAAATGTCTAAAATTAGAATTAGGATCATTTATAGGACCACCAGCGGGACTATTATTTTCTAAATCTAAATTAGTTTTATCAAAACTATTTTCTAAAAAATTGTTATTAATAGAATTAGGGTCAGGTATTGTAGGTAATTGTGAAGAATCAAAATTACTTTGTGGAATTGCATTCCTTAGTATGTTAGTATCTGGTATAGGCATAATTATTTTTTATAATGGTACTACTCTTCCCCTAATATCCTCTGAGGGGTATTTAACTTCAAAAATCATAGGATCAATAGAAGGATATACCACTTGATTTATAGTAGCTCCGTCTATATCATATGCAAAATTACTATAACCTAAACTTTCTCCTGTTTTATTTATTATTTTTATATCCTTAACAGTTTGAACTCCACTTATACGTGATAATAAAGTATTAACATCTGTTAGTAATATAGGTTCATTAATTTCAAAATTATCCCTAGCAAAAAATGTTCTAAGAGCACTTATACAGTCAGTTAATACTTGGTTATTATTAAAATTAGGTCTTGCTACTATCTCGAATTCTACTCCTATATTAATTATAAAAGCATTTTTTATTCTTATGGAATCCCCCACCATTCTATATTCAGAAAGATAAGTTCTTAAATTTCTCTGTAAAATATTAGAGGCATTAGCAAAATTCCCACCAGCATCCTGGGATATTACGTATAAATCTAATACAGTAGGAGTTTCACCTTGATTAAGTTCTCCTATTTTTGTAGGCATGGTATATGCTTTAGCTATAGTCCCAAATTCAGGTGGAAGTGATAATGCCCTAATAAGATAATCCTGTGGAGTTACTGTTCTTAATTGGTTTTGGAAATTAGCTAATGCATTTTGTCTTATTTCCTCCACAGTATCCCCATCGGATCCTCCATCAGCTGCTACAAGATTAGATGAGGCTACGGAGACAAATATAGTATTAGCTAATGTAGGGTTATTTATTAGATTGGGGTTAGCAAATGAAATTCCTGTGTCATCTACATTAGTTAATGTATTAGCAGCAGCATTAGCTCCTACTCCTCCTCCAGTCAAATATCTTACAGTTAAAGTAGTATTAGAAGGTGCTATTCCATAGGTGTCAGTAAATACAAAATTAGTAGGGGAAAAAGCCGTAGTTAATTTATCCTGTTGGAATGGTAATCCTAGTCCCACATTATTGGGATTAGGTACTATTTCCTCATCATTATCTGCTGTAGTTCCCGCCCCAAATTCTATCTGTAGAGTACCTCTATCCAAAAATCTTGTAGTAAATCTTCTTTGTACTTTTTTTAGTTTTAGTAAATTATTAGAAGTTGTATCTGTGTAAGTATTGGGATCATTAGGGTTAGTGTTTTTTATGGAATCAAAAACTGATTCTTGTGCTAAATTAGGAACTTCAAAATATTCATTTCCATCACTATCTATAATATCTAATATTCCTATGATATTAGTAGCTGTTATATTTCTAGTATCAAATTTTACTGGTGATCCAAATGTAAATTCAGTAGTATTAATAGTAGCCGAAATAGCTTGTCTAGTCTTTTTTAAAAGAAAGAATTCAGGTTCAGTACCGGATAATTGGTAAACAGAGACGGATGTGGGATCAAGAGAGGAAGAAAACGTAAAATCTATTTCATCTTCTATAATAAACTTTAAAGAATCCCTGGTATTTGAAGTTACAGAAGTATCAGCAGGTATTCTTAATGCATAAGAATAATCCGGTATTTTTTCAGTACCTACAGTTTTAGCAGGTAATTGTTGAAAAAAATCTATATCAACAGTGGCGGCTGTAGTTACTTTAGGTCTATAACCTAATAGGTAAGCTAAATCTAATATATTATTAAATTGTTTTGCTCTTTGAATATAAGTTTCCTGTATTTGATTATCTATGTAAAAAGATAAAACATCCCCTACATAAGCCGCCATTTCCATAAATAACATACCTGTAGAAGCAGGAGAAAAATCATTAAAAGTATTAGGAAAATAAGTTTTAGTATATTCTATTAATCTATTTCTTAAACTATTAAAGTCCTTATTTATATATTTTATATCTCTTTTTAATTCTGCCATTATGATAAATTAATGCTTATGGAATCTGAAATACCAAAACTTTGTATAGAATAAACTATGGATAATTGAATGGTATGTTGGTCTTCTAATCTATTTAACTCAAATTGTTCTATGTTAACGGTAGGAAAAAGTTCTTTGACCTTATCCTGTAATATTTCTTGTAAATCTTCTGATGCTGAAGATTGAAAATCAAATAATAAAAGTCTTAAATCAGCCCCAAAATTAGGGTTGAAAACCCTTTCACCCTGGTTTGTTAATAAATAATTTAATAAATTAGCTTTTATTTGTTCTCTAGTTTCAAAAGTTTGGTTGAAGACGGCAGGACCATCTATAGGAAAATTAAATCCTATACCAGTTCTTTGACTTATGTCAAGGGGAAATCTCTTTTGAACTATATTAGCCATTTACTTATTTTATAAAAGCTCCTATTTGATCTAAAGAAACCTGACCTGGGGGTAGAGTACCATTAGCTGAATCCATACCAGGTTGGGGTCTAAAAGTACCTTGCAAATTATTGGTAGTCATAGTTTGAGCCGTTTCACCTAAAATATCTTTATATGAACTTCTTAAATTATTTTTTACACCCTCTGATGGTTGGGACATTACTCTATTCTCCACTATAGGGGTAGAAGATCTATTTTTTACTGCTTCAAGTAAAATCTCCTTTAATTCCTCATGTATAACCTCTCTAGTAGCTTCTTTAATTATATCTTTTAGTTTTTCTACTTTCATCTTATTATTTGTTATAAATACTACAAT
>LULE01000675.1_pt1 | contig 20318 bp, 20 predicted proteins | sample 728231 | NCBI WGS metagenome assembly LULE01 (sample SAMN03860297, study PRJNA289734) | marine metagenome | biome: seawater column; feature: ocean; material: water; isolation source: Red Sea water column Station 192 - depth 10m | place: Saudi Arabia: Red Sea | collected 2011-10-15 | depth 10 m | reverse complement strand
GACCCAAAAATATTTTTTTCGAGATTATGGGCAAGGAATACTCAAAAATGAATATGATTAATATCACACTTTCAAATCATCTTGATGCCATGAGTAAATCGCTATCAAAGATAAATGAGAATACTAATAAATATATTTTTAAAGATAAAGATATGAGTAAGATCGGCCATTTTTTTGGATCAGAAATGTTAAGGGTTATCTATCTTGCTGAATTACTGGAAGTTGACCCCTTTACTCAAGATGCAGTTGATATTCAAAAGGGTTATTTAAATTAATTTAAAAAAACTAAATTTAGAATTACCTAATTCTTTTTCACGTAAAAGAATTATTTCTGAGAGTTCGATGTGTTTAGATTTTTTTTCTTCTTCTAAGATGATTATACTGTCTTTTTCTAATAAGTTTTTTTTAATAATATTTTTAATTGCTCTGAGTCCAAGATTTTTCCCATACGGTGGATCTATATAAGCAAGATTGAACTTTGTAGCTTCAGAATACTCTTCAAATGAACAAGCATTTTCAGATATAACAGCTATCTTTTCTAAATACCCCAGCTTGTTTGCGCTTTTATAAATTATATCTATCATTTGTTGATTGTTCTCTACCATGGTTGCGTGTTTAGCACCACGTGACAAAGCTTCAAAGCTAAATGAACCAGTGCCAGCGAAAAGATCAATTACTTTTGCTTCTTCAAGACTAAAGTTAATTTTTACCAATTCTTTTCCATGCGTTAAAAGATTAAAAATGGTTTCCCTATTTTTGTCTGAAAGTGGTCTTACATCTTTACTTTTAAAGCTAAATATTGAATGACCTTTTCTTTCTCCGCTAATAATTCTCATTTTAAGTAACTTTTTTTATTTCCCCTTTTTTCAAACTTCCAAGCTTAAATTCCCCATAAGTTATTCTAATTAATCTTGTGACTGTAATATTCAAAGAATCAAAAATATTTCTAATTTCTTTATTTTTACCTTCAGTGAGTGTCATTTTTATCCATGAGTAAGTATTTGTTTTACTAATGAATGATGCTTTTATAGGTTTATATTTAACTTTTTTATACGTATAACCCCTTAATAAGGTATTAATAAATTTATTATCAATAAAGCCTTGTATTTTTACCTTATAAACCCTTTCAAAATTATTTTTGGGTAATTCCATCTTTCTTTTGAAGCTACCGCTGTTAGTCAATAGTAATAGCCCCTCTGAATTGTAATCAAGTCGTCCAATTGAAATTAAATTATGATTTTGTTTAGGTATATATTCATAAATAGTTTTGCGATTTTTTGGATCTGATTTTGTTACCAAGCATCCTCTTGGTTTGTTGAAAATATATATATCATTTAATTGCTGATCAGATTTTAGTTTAATAGGTTTATTGTCTATTTTTACAATACTGTTGATACTTATTTGAATTCCTTGTTTTGTCACCAATTCGTTATCAACAACAACTCTTTGCTCATCGATGAGTTTATCTATTTCTCTTCTCGAAAAGTTAGTTGACTGTGCTAATAATTTATTAATTCTTACTAATTTTTGTTGTCTCAAAGTAGGCATGAATTAGGATTGCTTATATTAATTAAATATTTATGACACAAAATAAATTCATGGCAATGGCAATTGAGGAGGCAAAAAAAGGCTTAAAAATTGGAGAAATACCAATTGGATGCGTTATCACTAACAAGGAAGATAAAGTTTTAGCCCGGTCCCATAATTCAGTGGTTAGCAGAAAAGACCCGGTAGGTCATGCTGAACTAAACGCTATAAGAGAGGCGTGTGAAATGATTAACTCTGATAGATTGGTTGATTGTAATATTTACGTGACTTTAGAGCCATGTATTATGTGTGCCAGCGCTATATCAAAAGCTAAGCTTAAGAGGTTGTATTATGGTGCAGATGATTTAAAATATGGTTCGATAAATGGTAACTTAAATTTTTTTATATCAAAAAATTGCAATCATTTGCCAGAAATTTATGATAATATTTCAAAAACTGACTGTGAAAACTTAATAAATAATTTTTTTAAAGGTAAAAGATAATGAACATATCGCCAAAAGCAAAAGAAACTACGGATAGATTGAATAATTTTATGGATAAGCACGTTTATCCAAACAACGAAACATATCATAGTCAGATCGAAAATTTTGGAGCTGACAGATGGCAGGTGGTGCCGGTGATTGAAGATCTTAAAAAGGAAGCAAAAAAAGAAGACCTTTGGAATTTATTTTTACCTGAAAGTGACTATGGGCATGGCCTTACAAACGCAGAGTATGCGCCAATGTGTGAAATCATGGGGAGAGCAATGTGGTCTGCGGAAGTTTTCAATTGTTCTGCTCCTGATACCGGTAATATGGAAGTTTTAGTTCGATATGGAACAGATGAACAAAAAGAAAAGTACTTAAAGCCATTATTAGAAGGTGAGATACGCTCTGCTTTTGCCATGACAGAGCCTGCAGTCGCTTCATCAGACGCAACAAATATTGAAAGTGAAATAAAAAAAGAAGGAAATCAATATGTCCTTAATGGAACAAAATGGTGGACTTCTGGTGCAATGGATCCAAGGTGCCAATTTTTTATCTTCATGGGAAAAACAGACCCAGATAATCCTGACAGACATAAGCAACAATCCATGATACTGGTTGATAAGGACACACCGGGTATCAAAATAAAGAGACATTTGCCTGTTTTTGGTTTTGACGACGCCCCTCATGGACATGCTGAGGTTGAATTTAAAGACGTCAAAGTTCCTCCAGAAAATATGCTTTTAGGCGAAGGCAGAGGATTTGAAATTGCACAGGGTAGGTTGGGACCTGGACGAATTCACCATTGTATGAGAACTATTGGTCTTGCTGAAGTTGCACTTGAAGCAATGTGTAAAAGACTAATGAGCAGAAAGGCTTTTGGCAAAGAAGTGGTAAGGCACTCTGTTTGGCAAGAGAGAATTGCTGATGCTAGAATTAATATTGAGATGACTAGACTACTAACATTAAAAGCCGCAACTATGATGGATGAAGTAGGAAACAAAGTTGCAAAAAATGAAATAGCCATGATTAAAGTAGCTGCACCAAATATGGCATTAAAAATTATTGATGATGCAATTCAAGCGTTTGGAGGAGCTGGAGTAACAACAGACCCACACCTAGCACAAGCTTACGCAGGAATGAGAACTCTGCGATTAGCGGATGGGCCAGACGAAGTGCATAGACTTTCTATTGCAAGAAATGAATTAAAAAAATACTTATAATTTTGATAAAAAAGAAGAAAACCTACCAGAAAGATAATTACGGAAGATACGTTAAGTCACACGAATTTGATCGCTATTGGGATGAGTACCACAATCTGGAAGATATTTCGATGAAAGAGTCAATAAGACAGCGGAAAGAGCGAGAAAAAAATATAAAAAACTCTAAATAGTTTTATCCAAAAATCCTATTAATTTTCTTACCTCTTCTATGCTATTGTAATGAACCATAGAGACTCTAACTACCCCATCATTTGGCTCAATGCCCAAACCCTGCAAACATCTCCAGGCATAAAATTCACCATTTCTAATGCCAATATTATTTCTTCCAGCCTCCTGGGCTACATGCAATGAGCTTTTATCTTTAACAGTGAATGATACAGTTGGCATACGATCACATCTAGCATGTGTTTGTTTGCCAATCATTCTTATATTTTTTTTTGTTTTGAGGAATTCAATCAGTTCTTTCATTAATACCTCTTCATGTTTGGATACCAATTCAAAAACTTTTTTACCTTTGCGATGAAGATCTAAATTATTTTCGCCAAAATGATGATCATATAAAGTTTCGTAGTAGTCAGTTATACCTGATAAACATCCAAGTTCCTCATGATTAGGACCACCTGGATTAAGAGTATATGGAACACTTCCTTCCAAGAATTCATGATTAAGATTTTTTGTTTCAAGTAATAAATCTCTCTTACCATATAATAGTGCTAAATGTGGTCCATAAGTTTTGTATAGGCTAAAACCATAGAAATCTATATCGAGATCTTTTAAATCCGCAATATCATGTGCCATGTAAGCTACACCGTCTCCAACAACTTTGATATTATTCTGATGCGCCAATGTAATGATATCTTTTAGATTATTAATTGATGCAACAACATTAGATGTGTGACAGACACAGATAAATTTTGTTTTTTCTGTTATGAGATTTTTTAATTCATCCAATTCTAGTTCAGCAGAGTCAGGGTTAAACTTCCATTCATTTATTTTGATACCGTGTTCTGATAATTTTCTCCATGCACCAATATTTGCTTCATGATCTTGATTTGTGACTATGATTTCATCCCCATCGTTAAGCCACGATCTCACAGCATTAGATAGTAAAAACATATTCATAGTTGTAGATGGTCCAATCATAAATTCATCATTATTGATATTTAGGAGTTCAGCAATTTTGCTTATGCTATTATCCATTTCATTACCTGCTTCAATCGACGGACCAAAGTCGCCATACGGCTGTACTTTTTTAGTCGTCATAAAATCATTTAACTTTTCAATAACCTGTTTTGGCACGTATGTGCCACCAGCATTCTCAAAAAATGCAAAGTTTGAAGTTTTAGGGTTTTGAAAAACAGGGAATTGTTCTCTTACAAAATTTATATCCAGCTCTGTCATATTAATTATTTTGCTGCCTCTTCCACAATATTCCAGCCTAATTTTCCTAATATTGGAACAAAGCTCTCATAGTTTTTAGCCTCCGAACTTGAGGCTGTCCCATCTCTAACTCTACCAACAATTCCTTGCGCAATTCCAGCCAAGCGGAAAATATTATATGCCATATAAAAATCCCAGTTTTCAATTTTACTTCTGCCTGTTTTTTTGTAATACATTTCAGCGTACTCATGTTCAGAGGGAATATTAAGCTCTTCTAAGTTTGATCCCATCATTCCAAGACCCTTCGCTGCAGCAGGCAGTCGCCATGACATCATGTGATAAGTAAAATCTGCTATAGGATTGCCGAGTGTAGATAGCTCCCAATCCAGTATAGCCATAACTTTATTATTTTGTTTATCAAATATCATATTATCAAGACGAAAGTCTCCATGTACAATTGTAGTTTCATTATCTTCAGGAATATTTATTGGCAACCATTCTATTAAATTATCCATTTCATTGATTTTTTGTGTTTCAGAGTCTTTATACTGTTTGGTCCAACGATGAATTTGTCTTGCCATGTAATTTTCGTGTTTTCCATAATCACTTAGCCCAATTTTTTGAAAATCAACGTTATGAAGTTTTGCAATCGTATCATTCATAGATAAGTAAATTTCACGGCGTTGATTGATATCTGAGTCTGGCAATAAAAGTTCCCAGTATATGTTTCCATCAACATGATCCATTAAAAAAAATTGTGTTCCAATGACGTTTTCATCTTCACAAAAACAATAAGTTTCAGGAACTGGCACATCAGTCTTGCCAAGTGCAGTAATGACTTTATATTCTCTATCTACCGCATGTGCAGATTTTAGTAATTTACCAGGAGGTTTACGCCTTAACACATAGTTTTTTGTTTTATCCTCAATCAAATAAGTAGGATTGGATTGCCCCCCTTTAAATTGCTTTATACTTACAATATCAAACTCACTTCCAATTACTTTTTTTAAGTAATCATTGAGATTACCACTATTAAAAACTAACTTTTCATCAACCTCCTTAGTACCAGAAAATATTTCATCACGAGTAGTCATTTAATCGCCTTTTTTCCTATATCTCTTCTGTAATAACCATCCGGCCAATCCAGCTGACTGATATAAGCATAAATCATATTAAGAGCATCTCTTAGATTTTTATTTTTTGCTGTTACGGAAAGAACTCTACCTCCGTTAGCTAGAAGGTTATTTCCATCATGTTTTGTTCCTGCGTGGAATACTTGAAATAGATCATTACTCTCAAAATTTTCATAGCCAATAATTTTTGTATTTTTTTTATAGTCACCTGGATAACCTTTTGCTGCCACAACCACTGTAGCACTATTATCATCTTCCCATTCCAATTTAGTTTTACTTAGACTGCCTTCCAAGCAATCAAGAATTAATTTAATTAAATCATTTTTCATTCTAAGCATTAATACCTGACACTCTGGATCACCAAATCTAATATTATATTCAACCAATCGGGCATAACCATCTTTAATCATTAATCCAGCATAGAGAATACCTTTATAAGGATGTCCATTTTTTTTAAGGGCCTTTAGAGTGGGTGTAATAATTTCTCTGTCTACTTGTTCTTTTATTTTAGGTGTAAAAATTGGTGCAGGTGAATATGCCCCCATTCCTCCAGTGTTAGGCCCTGTATCATTTTCACCAATTCTTTTATGATCTTGGGCACTTTCTAATGAAACAAAATCTTCACCATCACAACAAACAAAATAACTCGCTTCTTCACCATCCATAAATTCTTCAATAACTACATCCATATTTGCCCCAAACTTCTCATCAAAAATGTCATTTATTGCTTGTTCTGCCATTTTCTTTGTGTCCGCAACAGTAACGCCTTTCCCGGCCGCTAGACCATCAGCTTTAATTACAATAGGTAAAGACTGTGCATTTAAATAGTTTATAGCTTCTTCTTTATTATCAAATCGAGCATAATCAGCTGTTGGTATCCTATTTTGTTTGCAAAGATCTTTCATAAAGCCTTTGGATCCTTCTAACTGCGATGCATACTTATCAGGTCCAAAGATTTTTATTTCTTTCTCTCTAAAAAAATCAACAATCCCTGCAACCAATGGCACTTCAGGGCCGACAATGACTAATTCTATCATTTTACTTTTACAGAAGTCGTATATTTTCTCAAAATCTGTTTGATCAATTTGTTCACATTCAGCAAGTTGACTTATTCCGTAGTTTCCAGGTATTGCATAAATAGATGAAACCAGAGAGCTCTTAGATATCAAGTAACATAACGCATGCTCACGAGCCCCACTGCCAATCACTAAAATTTTCATAAAGTATATTTTTGATTTTCTTGTTATATTAGCACATTAATATTTAAATTAAATGGTAAGAGAGAACATCAAAGAATATACAGTAACTGAAATTTCAACCTCAATTAAAGAGACCCTTGAGGATAACTTTGGCTATGTGAAAGTTCGTGGAGAAGTATCTGGTTTAAGCAAGCCAGCATCAGGCCATGTATATCTTAACCTTAAAGATGAAAATGCAATTATAAAAGCGATTGCATGGAGAAGCACTGTTGCAAAACTAAGCTTTATGCCAGATGAAGGCCTTGAAGTAATTTGCTCTGGGAGACTTACAACTGGGTATTCTGATAGATACCCTGGAAGATCGGATTATTCTATTATTATAGACTCAATTGTACCAGCGGGAGAGGGTGCACTAATGGCATTGCTTGAACAAAGAAAGAAAAAATTAATGTCAGAAGGTATTTTTGATCAAGATCACAAAAAGCCTCTTCCATTGTATCCTGAAACAATTGGTATTATTACTTCACCAACTGGAGCAGTTATAAAAGATATTATTCATAGACTTGAAGATAGATTTCCGTGTGATGTTATTCTTTGGCCAGTTCCTGTACAAGGAGATGATGCTGCACATTTAATAGCAGATGCTTTAAATGGATTTAACAATTCTCTAAAAGATAGCGAAATTAAAGTTCCAGACTTAATTATTGTAGCCCGAGGTGGAGGGAGCATTGAAGATCTCTGGGCATTTAATGAGGAAATTGTTGTAAGAGCTGTATTCGCTAGTGAAATACCTGTTTTGTCAGCTGTTGGACATGAAACAGATACGACACTTATTGATTTTGTGTCCGATCTCAGAGCGCCAACTCCTACAGCAGCAGCGGAGTTGTGTACACCTAATAAAGATGAGCTTTTACTCAATTTAAAAGACCTTCAAAAAGACCTTCGTGACTCAATTAATAGTAATTTAGAAAATAAATTAAGTTCATTTAAAAATCTAAGTGATAAGTTGCCAATCTCTTTGAAATTATTTATAAAAAGTCTGTTATCAGAATTTAAAGAAATTACTCAGTCACTTAACTATCGTATTTTAGAGGAACAAGTAAATAATTTTCAACAAAAACTGATTTCAAAATTTGATAAATTAAATAGCTCTACAAACTTATTTTTAGAAAATATGCGCAATCAAATTAATTATAATGAAAAGTTATTAGAAAGTATGAGCTATAAGTCAGTTATAAATCGTGGGTACTCTGTTACAAAAAACTTAAAAAATAAAGTTATAAAGTCAAAAAAAGATATAGAACACGATACAGATATAATTATTGAAACAAGCTTTGCAAAAATTTCTGCTGAAGTGAAGGAAATTAAAGATGAATAATTTTGAGACAAAAGCTGAAATTGTTCTTAATCATGGTCATTTTCAAGTTAAGACACCTGGTGATTTTGTGGAATGTTCAATAACGGGAGAAAAAATTACACTCGAAAATCTTAAATATTGGAATGTTGAACTTCAAGAAGTCTATGCATCACCTGAAGTGGCACTAAACAGATATAAAGAGCTTAATGGTCTTAGTAAATAGGGTTTTTCTTCTTTTATTTTATTTTAACGTATGCGCGTTTTCATCTGAACTTTCTAAAAGTTTTCCACAAGGAAGTCTTGTTATAGGTCAAAACAATGAAGCAAATGAAATCTTTGTTGATGGAGAACCGATTAAAATAAGTCATGATGGATACTATGTTTTCCCAATATCTCGAGAGCAGATAGAACCAATAAATGTTACATACAGTAACAGTGATGGTATTTTCTTAATCCACCAAATATCTATCGAAGAACAAGATTATGATATTCAAAGAATTGACGGTCTACCTGAACAGATGGTTACACCTCTTGATGATGAAATCATAAAGCGAATTATTGCTGAAAATGAAGTAATAAAAGAAGCGAAGAAATTAGACATGGATTTGACTTATTTTAAGGATGAATTTATTCAACCAACAACTGGAATTATAAGTGGAGTTTTTGGCAGCCAAAGAATTCTTAATGGTAAAGCAAAAAGCCCTCATAGAGGTATTGATATTGCTGCTGATGAAGGAACACCTGTATTGTCTTGTAATGAAGGAATAGTCATTCATGCTGAGAGCGATTTATATTATACCGGAGGCACAATAATCATTGATCATGGTCATGGAGTAAAATCTATCTATGCCCACTTGTCTTCTGTAAATGTTGCAGTGAATCAAAAAGTTAGCAAAAAAGANNNCAAAAAAGATATAATAGGCAAAGTAGGATCAACAGGCAGGTCAACTGGACCACATCTACATTGGGGTGTGATGGTTTTTAATACTTATGTTGATCCACTATTTTTATTAGAAAATTAAATAAAATCAGTCCAGTTTCCACCTATTATGAAACCAAAAATATTGTTCCGGGTATTTCTTTATCATACTTTCATAATAATCAATAATTATCTCCGATATTTTCTCTACGTTATCTGAAGTATCTTTATAATCGCTGGCATGTATTGATTGATGAATTTCAAATTCAAATTTTCCATCATTTTTTCTTATAGGCCATCCTAAAAATATTTTACACCCAGATTTTAGGGCAAGTTGCGCAGGTAAAGATGAAAATTTCATTCTCTTTCCAAAGAAATTAAGGTTAATACCTGACGACAACTGAAGATCAGCTAACAGAGCAATTGACTCACCATTTTTAAAATTATTAAGTAATTGTTTTGTACCTATTCTGTTTTTGCTCAAACACCTAAGACTATATTTGTCTCTAAGATTCTTTAAAACAAAATTAATTAGAGGATTGTTAGGTTCTCTAACAATCGCAGATGTTCGATGCATCGTTTTTCTTATGGACATTCCTGGTATTTCCCAATTTGAATTATGAGCAGATATGATGATTGATCTTTCGCTACCCGAGAAGGCTTCTCTGTAAAGATCATTTTCAATTACATTAATTTTATCTTTTAATATTTTTTTGAGATGTGAATATTCAGCTATTGTATACCCTAAATTTTCCCATACTTTTTTTGCTTTAGTATTAATCCATTTTTCATCTTTTTCCTGAAAAGCAATTCTTAAATTTTTTTTTACTAATTTATTAATTGAAAATAAGGGGCCTAAGCTTGTTGTTATGCTTACCCCTAGTTTTCTAGCAATAGAGAGAGGTAGTAATTTAAATAGTAGATAGAGAAAAACAAATAGAATAAATTCGGAAGGATATCGAATATATCTTTTTAGAAAAATCTTCATAAGAGTTAGTTAACCAGTTTATGCATAAATTTGTCCATGTTGTGTAATTTTATCTTCACTTTTAAACATTCAATTCCATCCCTTTTTTCTTTTGGAATTCTAACAAAATCTTTTTCAGTCGTAATAAGTGAAAGATTATTATCTGACGCTGTTTTTTTAAGTTTGTTAAGATCATTTTCTGAAAAAAAATGATGATCCGGAAATTCAACTGTTTTAGGTACAGTGCAATTATTATCGATAAGTGTATCAAAGAAGCTTTGATTGTTTCCAATACCGCTAAAAGCTAAGTATTTTTTATTTTTGTCGACATATAATGGTTTTATCGAAGCTGTAAGGGTATCAATATTTATATTTTTATACATACTTTTTATTTTTGTTTTATCATCACCAACAATAATTAAAAATTGGGCTTTTTTTAACGCAGGCTTAATTAGTTCTCTTAATGGTCCAGCTGGCAAACACAATCCGTTTCCGAAACCACGTTCCCCATTTACCATCAAAATGTTTTTATCTTTAAAAAGAGACTTATCTTGGAAACCATCATCAAGTAAAATAAAATCAGGATTAACATCATCTAAAATTTTTTTCACAGCTAACCTCCGGTTCGTTGAAATATAAGTAGGTACATGATTTGAATAGAGAATTGCCTCATCACCCACTTGGACCGCTGACTCGTCTGGTGATACTTTTTTAAAAATAGTTTTTTTACCACCATATCCTTTTAACAATACACAAATATTTTTGTTATTAATTTTGAAATGATTAATAATTTCTAAAAGTGTTGAGGTCTTTCCTGTACCACCTAAGTTTATATTACCTATACATATGATTGGAATATCAATTTTGTATTCAGTTTTGAATATTCTGATTAAGTAAAAAATTAATAAATATAGTAAAGATATTGGAAAAAGTATGTAGGAAACCAATCTATAAAAAATTTTGTTGGAATACCATATATTCAATATTATTTTTTCCATGCGCAACTATAAATATTGGTAAATAACTTCCAGTACTTTACTTACTGTATCATCACCCTCTTTTTTTAGTCTATTTATATTAATATCCTTATTTATAGACTTTGGGTTAGCTAATGCTTCTTTAACGTAATGCTCTAGCTGGCGTTCATTTTCTACTTGTTGAGTAAATTTTAATTGATTAAGAACGTCGTAAACATCAATGAAATTCTGAATATTTTTGCCATGATATATTTTTTTACCTAAATAAGCAGCTTCTATGGGATTTTGTCCACCATGTGGCACTAAACTGCCACCAATAAAAACTATATTTGCTAAACTATAAAATATGTTCAATTCTCCTATTGTATCAGCAAGATATAAATATGTTCGATCATTGATCTTTTGTTTCTTTGATCTGATAGATAAGCCAAGTCCTTTAGATGATGAAAAAAATGATTTTCTAGTTACGTGTCTGGGTACAATAATTGTTAGAAGGTCTTTTACGGTTTTTTTTAAATTAAGTGTAATATTTTTAATTATTTCTTCCTCTCCAGGATGTGTGCTGGCTGCAAGAAATATTTTACGTTTCTTTGTAAGGGATCTCAGTTTTTTTAGTTCATCTGAAATAATTTCATCAGGTTTATAAGCAAATTTAAGATTTCCTGTATTAATAGTATTTTTAATACCTAACTTCTCATAAAAAAAAGCACTATCACTGTTTTGAGTACAGCATGCAGTAATTTTAGAAAATAGATTTTTTGATGATCCACTGAGCATTGACCATCTCTTAAAACTTTTAATTGTCATTCTTCCATTAACAATTAGAGAACATACATTTCTTTTTTTAAGCTCAGTTAGAAAGTTAGGCCAAATTTCAGACTCGACAAATACAGCCAAAGAGGGGTTCCAGTGATTTAGAAACTTATGTATATAAGATGGAACATCAAATGGAATAAATTGATGAATAATTTTTTTTGATAACTTATCTTTGAGTATATTTGCAGAAGTAAGTGTCCCGGTAGTAAGAATTATTTGATCAATGGATTTATCAGAGTTTAATTTTTTTAGTAAAGGTAATATTGATAAACTTTCTCCAATACTAGCGGCATGAAACCAAATGACTTTGCCGTCTTTTCTCTTAATATCACTTGTTCCATATCTTTCTGTTACCCTTAATCTATCTTCTTTGCCCTTTAAAATTCTAATAAGAATATAAAAAACAATAAATGGTCTTATGAGTGTCGTAATTAACCTATAACTATAATAAGGTAGCATTATTAATTATTTTTATTTGCTCTTTTAGTTAAATTTTCCATTTTACTTTCTAGTTTATTCTTAGTCTGATTAATACTTTTTTCATCTTTTATGGCTGGAATTGCTTCACCCCAGATTATCGTGATTTGATTAAATGGTTTTGGTATAATAAATTTATCCCAAGTATTCAGTACCCATTTTTTTTTAAAACCTATTCCTACAGGAAGTATTGATGAATTACTCAGACGGGAGATGCTCAGGATGCCGTCGCTGACCTTGTGGCGTGGTCCTTTAGGACCGTCAGGCGAGATTCCAATTGAAATACCGTTTTTAAGAGATTTTATCATTTGGCGCGCTGATGTCAGCCCACCTTTATTCTTAGTTTTGCCAGATTTATGGGTAGATCCTCTAATAGCCTTAAATCCAAGTTTTGATATTAATCTAGCGATTATATCGCCGTCTCTGTGTTTAGAGATTAATACTTTTATTTCAAATTCACTTTGCCATGTAAGAGGGCAAATTAATAGTTGATCATGCCAAAATGCATAAATGAAAGATTCTTTTTTTTTAAATAACCTATCAATATTTTTTCTATTCTTTAAATCAATCGTAGATGTCTTATAAACAAATAATACGTACAGTGATCCAAGCAAGGATATTAATAATTGGGTTAATTTAAATCCAGCAATGTATTTTACCATCAGCTTTTAAAATTCACGCTCATATAATTTTTTATAAACGCCATCTTTATTTAATAATTCTTCATGAGTACCAGTTTCTACAACCTTACCTGAGTCTAAAACAATTATTTGATCTGAATTTATAATCGTACTAAGTCTATGAGCGATTACGAGAGTAGTTCTATCCTTCATGAGAATACTTATCGCTTTTTGTACAAGATGTTCAGACTCTGTATCAAGACTTGAAGTAGCCTCATCAAGTAAAAGTATTGGTGCGTCTTTAAGAAAGGCTCTTGTTTTATATTTATCTGGAAGCTCATTAATAAATTCGTCTGCCGCAGCTGCTTTTGCAGCTTTTATGACTTCATTATCGGGAGAGTCTGGTTTACCATATAGAATATTATCGTGAATAGACATATCGAATAAAATTGGCTCTTGACTAACTAATGCGATTGAAGATCTTACCGATGCAATTGATAATTCTTTTATATCTTGGTTATCAATTTTAACACTTCCTGTATCAGGGTCATAAAACCTTGGTATAAGATTTAGAATTGATGATTTGCCTGATCCGCTTGGGCCAACTAAAGCGGTTGTTTTACCGTGCGGGACCTTTAAGCTAATTTCTTTCAAAGCTGAGTTTTTTTGCCCTTCATAGGATAAAGTTACATTTTCAAAAGATATATCTGATTTACTGAGAGATAGATTAGATGCGCTGGGCTTCTCATTAATATAGCTTTTTTGGTCAAGTAATCCAAACACTCTAATTGCTGCTGCAAATCCCTCTTGTAAAGTTGCATTTATTTGAGCTAAGCGTCTCAGAGGTTGAAAAGCGAGCATCATTGCTCCCAAAAATGATACAAATTCGTTTAAAGCCAATTCACCTTGTAGTCCTCTTAAACCTGCATAGTAGAGTGCGCCAGCGATACCGAAACCTGCTAGAAATTCTGCAAATGGGGATGCAGCACCTCTTGCATTAATACCTTTCAAAATTTTTTGCATTCTTCGAAATACGGATTTACTAAGCTTTTCTATTTCCTGCGTTTCCTGTTGATATGCTTTTACAATTCTTGTTCCATCTAGATTTTCAGACAATATAGAAGCAAGAACACCAGTTTCCTCTTGTGTTTCTGTTGAGGCTTTTTTTATTCTTTTTCCTAAACGTCTAGTGAGTACCCCGACCAACGGAAAAGCAATTATTGAGATTGTTGCTAGCTGCCAATCTTGATAATACATTACACCAACCAGACAAATCAATGTGAGTATATCTTTTACTCCATTTGCTAAACTACTACTTACAGAATCTTGTAACAATGTAACATCGTATAAGAAATTTGATATTATTTTGGCTGAATGAATTTTATGTAACCAGGCAAGATCTGCATTAATAATTTTCTTAAAAAGTTTTATTTGTGTATCAGCAATAATATTCTGAGCAACTCCATTCAATAATATTATTTGTATGTAAGTTGCTACACTCTTAATAAATAGTGTTAATATTATTGCAATCGGAATTAATAAGAGCATTGACTCATCTTTATCCAGAAAAATTTTATCAATTGCAGGATCCAAAAGCCAAGCAGTCGCTCCAGTTGCAAGCGCGATGATGACCATAAAAAATAGAGAACTAAAAAGTCTAACTGTATAGGGTTTAATACTATCCTTAAACAGCCTGATTAGTATTTGCGATCCTGTCATGAAGAGGTATTCATAATACTATTATCAAAAATTTAAATCTAAATATTGATAAATGGCTAAAACTCTTATTTTCCAGCTAAAGTCATGCTCTCGATGAGCACTGTTGGGGCATTGGTACGGTATTTGAATTCTAAATCATTTGCTGCTGATAAATTCATAAATATTTCTTTTAGATTTGAAGCAATCGTTACTTCGCTTACTGCATGCGTTATTTCGCCTTTTTCAATAAGCATACCGCTCGCCCCCATGCTGTAATCGCCAGTGACTAAATTAACTCCCATACCAATTAATTCAGTCGCATAAAAACCATAACTTATAGAGGATAAAATATCATCGTAACTTTTTAATCCGTTTGTCATGTATAAATTAGAGGTAGATACACCTGGTGGAGAACTAACTGATCTTGATGCGTTTCCAGTAGTTTTTAATCCTAATTTTTTTGCAGTTGATGTATTTAAGATCCAAGTATTGAGTTTGCCGTTTGTAACTAACTCTCTTTTCTTAACTTTAATACCCTCACCATCAAATGGTTTTGATCCAAGTCCTCTATTAATCGCTGGATCATCTATAATTGTTACGTCTTTATTAAATATTTGTTTTCCTAAACTATCTTTTAGAAAACTTGTACCTCTAGCTATTGAAGTGCCCGATATTGAACTTGCTAGATAGCCCAATAAGTCATTACTTATTCGTTTATCAAAAACAACAGGCAATTTTGTTGAACTAATTTTTTTGGCATTAAGCCTTTTTAGGGTTTTTTTTGCAGCAGATAATCCAATTCCCTTTGCACTTGGCAAATCAGTTGAGTGTCTTTTCACAGCATATTCGTAATCTCTTTCCATGTCCTGACCCTGTCCAGCGAGAACCGAACAAGATATCGAACTGCTTGAAGATTGATATCCACCTTGAAAGCCATTACTTGTAGCAAGATAAAACTCTCCCTTGGAAGTAGAAGCCCCAGCTCCCTCTGAATTTGTAATACCTTTTACCGACAAAGCTGCATCTTCACATTCTTTTACAGCATCAATAAGTTTTTCAGTATCTACTTCGTCTTTCTCAAATAAATCTAAATCAATTGCATCGTGTTCAAACATCGAGCTGTCTCCAAGTACAGCAGTGTCATCAATTGGAGCCAATTTTGCCATTTCAACACATTTTGAAACAAGTTTATCAATATTGTCAGATTCAATATCTGACGATGAAACAAATGCTTGGCGTTGATCAACTAATGCTCTAATGCCTATTGTTTTTTCATTAGACTCATCTAAGTCTTCTATCTTTTGAAATCTACAACTTATTGACTTACCATAGGATTTAGCAAGAACAACATCACAATCTGATGCACCTGCTTTGAGAGTTAAATCTATTATATTTTGAGCAGTTTCTTCAAAGTTCATTATTATAAAATACCTATAAATAAAGTCAGGGCAACCATCAAACCTAAGTATTGGTTACTTTTAAAAATACTTAAACATTTGTCTTTATTTTCTATATCTAGTCTTTTTATCTGGGAAAACAAATGGGCACTAATGAATATCAATAAAATAAAATAGTAAATATTTTGATCATGCAATAAACCAAATAATATCAAGCATAATACCATCAAGCTATAGAAAATAATGATCCATTGTTTCGTATTATTGCCAAATAAAATTGCAGTCGATTTTATTCCAATATTTAAGTCATCCTCACGATCCTGATGAGCATATATTGTGTCATAACCTAAAGTCCAAAAAATACCAGAGAGATATAATATTATAATTTGAAAATTTAATTGATTTTCAATTGCAGCATATCCTATCAAACAGCCAATATTAAAAGTTATACCTAAAAAAAGTTGAGGCCAATAAGTTATTCTTTTCATTAAAGGATAAAAAATAAATAACACAAAAGAAATTAATCCAATAATAATGGCGAGCAAATTTAGAGATAGTAATATAGCCAGACCAATCAAATTAAGTATTGAAAAAATTATGAAGGCTTCAAAAGAAGAAATTGCACCACTAGCAAGTGGTCTTTGAGATGTTCTTGATACATGTTTGTCTAGATCTTTATCAAAAAAATCATTTATGATACATCCAGCCGATCTCATGACAATTGATCCGATTGCAAAAATAAGAAATAAGTAACTATTGCTCCATAAGTGTTGGTAGGAATTTGAGGCAGCGAGCACACCCCAAAAACACGGCAACATTAGCAGAAAAAAACCAACGGGCTGCTCTAGACGCAATAATTGTGAATATTTTTTCAACTTATCTTTATAAAATAAATAATGTTATAACCAATATATATATGAAAAAAATTAAAAACAGAATTTTTGTAGATAAAAAAATAAATTCAAACGATCAAAAAAGTGAAGATCATAATATAACTCTATTTTTTTCTCCTATAAAACGTACACCTCTAGAAATCATGATACAAAAGTGCTCAGAAATTGGAATTTCAATTTTTCAACCAGTAATTATGGAAAGAACTAATATGAAGAATGTGAATTTTGAAAGACTGAGACTTATTGCTGTTGAAGCGTGTGAGCAGTCTAATCGAAATAAGATACCGGAAATTAATAAACCTATATCATTTGCAACAATGATTAATGATAACTCTTTAGCAGGTTATTTATATTGCTCGTTAGATAATAATGAAGAAAAAATAAAGAATAGAAAACTGACCAAAAATGAAGCAATTGGTATAATCATAGGACCTGAAGGAGATTTTTCAGCTAAAGAGTATGAAAGTTTAAAATCAAAGAAAAAATCTATAGGTGTTACACTTGGGCCAAATATTTTAAAATCAGAAACTGCTGCAATTACTGCGACTTCAATTATTATGGACAAAATTTATAATGCTTAAAAAAAGTGATCTAATAAAATATTTTGAAAACGGTATTAAGAATACATCTGAAATTAAAATAGGTACCGAACATGAGAAATTTATTTATCACAAAAGTGATCTTAGTTTAGTTCCCTATAGCGGCGATGTAAGTATTAACTCAATTTTTGACGACTTTATAAATGATGGCTGGACACCAATAAAAGAGAATGAAAATATTATTGCGCTCAATAAAGATAGGGCAAGTATAACACTTGAACCTGGCGGTCAATTTGAATTATCTGGAGCACCTCTTAAAACGATTCACGAAACTTGTAAGGAAATAAATAATCACCTCGAATTTACAAAAAAATTAGAAGAAAAGTATAATATTGGCTTTTTAGGACTCGGCTTCTTTCCAATTGGTGAGCTAAAAGATGTACCAATGGTTCCAAAGAAAAGATACTCAGAGATTATGACTCCTTATATGAAATCGCTTTCTGGTTTAGGTCTAGAAATGATGTATCAGTCAGCAACAGTTCAAGCAAATTTCGACTATATTTCAGAAAGTGATATGCAAAGAAAAATTAATGTATCAGCATTCATTCAGCCAATAGTGACAGGTTTATTTTCAAACTCCCCATTTAAAAATTCAAAGCTTTCGGGCTATGAAACTTATAGAGGTTATGTTTGGACAAAAACTGATACAGAGAGAACTGGTATTCCGAAGTTTTTGACTGAAAAAACTTTGAGTTTTGAGGAATACATTGATTATGCCTTACAAGTTCCCGTATACGCAATTATCAGAGATAATAATTATCATAATTGTACTAAATATACATTCCAAGACCTGTTAGATGGAAAAAATAATCAATTTGCACCTGATGATATTTTAATTGAAGATTGGATAAATCATATCTCGACCATCTTTACTGAGGTGAGGTTAAAAACTTTTATTGAAATGAGAGGTGCTGATGCAGGAAGTTACGACACACTCTGCGCTTTACCAGCTTTTTGGTCGGGCATTTTATATCAAGAAGAAGCATTAGAAGAAACTATCAAATTGATTAGTGAATTTGAATATGATGATTTAATTAAATTTAGAAGTGATGTCCTATCAAACGGACTTAATTCTTTGTACAAAAATAAAACGGGGTGGCAATTAGCAGAGAAACTTATAAACATCTCATTTGAGGGACTCAAAAAACGTAGTAAGAAAAATTTATACGGAGATGATGAAACCGTACACTTAGATTATTTGTTTGAAGTGATCGACAAAAAAGAAACTGCATCAGAAAAAGCTAAAAAACTGTATTTTCAAAATAATGAATTGAATATCCAGAAACTCTTTGAGGGCGAGTCTTTTTAATTTTTTTCGATATAAATTGATTGAGAAGGAAAAGCAAAGCCAGCGCCATTTTTCTCGACAATTTCTTTTATTTCTAAAGCTAATTTTTCTTTGATCTCTAACCACTCACCCCAATTTGTAGTTGTTGCAAAACAGTAAATTAACAAATCAATTGAGCTATCTGAAAATTTTTCAATTCTTACAAACAATGGCTGTTCGGAAGATTTAACAAAATTACCATCGCTTGTGATGTAGTCATCTATCTCGTCTCTAATTTTTCTTAACTGGTCACGTGTAGTCCTATATTCTAAGCCAATATTCCAATATATACGCCTACTTTTCATATTGCTAAAATTTGTGACAGCATTTTCTGCAAAATTAAAATTTGGAACCATAACAGGTGAAGAATCAAATCTTCTAACTAATGTTGATCGAAAACCTATTTTTTCTACTACCCCTTCAACAATGTTTTCAACTTTAATCCAATCTCCATTTTGAAATCGTTTCTCTAATAAAATTAAAATTCCTGATATCAGATTTTTAAATAAATCTTGGGCACCCAAAGCCACAGCCACACTGAGAAGTCCCAGTCCAGCTAGAATTGGTCCAACCTTGATTCCCCATATTTCTAAAACCGCAGCTGCCCCAATAACAAATATGAAGAATTTTAAAATTCTTACTCCCCAATCTATAAGATCATTTGTTAGCAATTCTCCCAATTTGTGAACAAATGATGAAATCGGATCAATAATTTTGTATAAAAACCAAAATATTTGAATTGTTATGAGTGAACGATTTAAATTTGCAGCAAACAGTTCAAGAGTTGTATTTAAATTTAAATACTGAGTGCTAATGTAAACACCGATCACTACAGGAAAAAATCTGAGAGGGCCATCAAAAGCCTCAAGCATCGCATCATCTATCTTAGTCTTAGATTTTTTTACAAGAACTTTTAATCTACCAATCACAATTTTTGAAAAAACTGATCTTAAAATTATAAAAATTAAGAGTATTACTATTGCAACTAAAATATTGTTCAGATCAATACCAAAAACCCCTTGGTTCCATACGGATGATACTAAACTTGCAAAATTTTCCATTTGCTAAACATACCTTATTTGTTTTGTTAAGAACAGTTTTAGTTAGGTAAGAAAATTATTAATTTCACTTGCAACATCCTCAGTTTTTTCAAGTGGAAGCATATGTGATGTTTCATCAATAAAACAAATCTCAGTTTGAGGATTTAATTTTTTAATTCTATTTTGACTTGTCTCGTTACAGACAACACTGTTAGGTGTGAGTATAATCTTAATTGGAATATTAATTTTCTTTAAATCAAACCAAACCTCGTGCGAGGTAAGCT
>LULE01000038.1_pt2 | contig 20338 bp, 23 predicted proteins | sample 728231 | NCBI WGS metagenome assembly LULE01 (sample SAMN03860297, study PRJNA289734) | marine metagenome | biome: seawater column; feature: ocean; material: water; isolation source: Red Sea water column Station 192 - depth 10m | place: Saudi Arabia: Red Sea | collected 2011-10-15 | depth 10 m | reverse complement strand
GATCTGTGGCCGCGCGGTGATCTGCCGTGCGGAACATTTCATGAACAAATGGCGTGCCGACTTCCGGGCGGGCCGCGTCACGCCGATCGGCGACCGCCGCGTCGGCAGCCGCGCCAACAAGAGCCGCCGCGCATGATCCGCTGGTCGCCCACCGCCCCCGCGCGCCCCGCCTGCCCGCACCGCCGCATCGCGCGCCTGCTGACACGCCTGCTGCCGCCGGGATCGCAGCTTGGCGCATCGACGATGCGCCCCTGGGCCAGCGCCAATTTCGTCGGCGCGCGCCACCTGTTTCCGCTGACGCTCCCCGCCGGAGCCGTCCTCACCGATCTTTCGGCGCAGCTCGCCGCCTTCGACTGGCGGCTGGCCGGCCACATCGTCGCCGATGTCGCGGTCGAGCCGCAGCCAGGCGGCCTACGGGTCGAAATATTGAGCGTGGAGGATTAGGCGCGAGCGGCTGGGTTTAATGGCCGAGGCGCATCGCCACCGACGCGAGCCACGCTTCCTGCGCGGCCGCGGGCATCGGCCCGCGCGGCGCGCGCACCGCGTCGTTCATCGCGTCGAGATACGTCAGGACGGCGGCGCGATAGCCGCCCCCGGCCACCGCCGATTCGAGTTGGCTCGCCAGCGTTTCGACGATCGCGAAGCCATGATCGCGCGCAAGGCAACGAATGTCGTCGACCCCCTGCACGATCTGGGTAAGCGCACAATGCGGCAACGCTTCGGCAAGCGCGCCGATCTGCCCGGAAATCCGGTTTTCGATATCGGTGAAAAAATCGGCCTGGGTACGCATCATCCACCCCCTGTCCATAAAGGGAGGATGCGCGCCTTTGGTTAACGCCGGGTTAGCGGTGGGTGCGGGCGACTTCGCGCTGTTTGCAGCGATACATGTCACGGTCGGCGGCGGCGAGCACGTCCGATTCGCTCATCCCGGTCTGCAGCATCGCGACGCCGAAGCAGGCCGACAGGCGAACCTCCTGCCCGTCATAGTTGGCGGGCTCGGCGCTCAGCACCTCGGCCAGCCGTTCGATCTGCGCGCGAGCGCCCTTTTCGCTCGACTGATCGAGGATCAGCCCGAATTCGTCACCGCCGATCCGCGCCGCAACATCGGTCGACCGGATCGACGCCGACAGGCGGCCCGCGATCTGCATCAGCGCGAAGTCGCCGGCGGCGTGCCCCAGCGTGTCGTTGATCTGCTTGAGCTGATTGACGTCGATGAACACGACCGCCGCGCTTTCGGCGTGGCGCTCGAAACGCGCCAGGCGCTGGTGAATCGCGGTCAGGAAGTAGCGGCGATTGAACAGCGGGGTCAGCGTATCGCGTTCGGACACGCGTTCGAGCTCCGCGACCGCGATCTTCAGGATGCGGTTCTCACGGCGCAACGCATCGCGCTCACGGCGCATTTCGCGCAACTGGTCCTCGATGGAGTCGACGGATACGAAACCGGCCCTTTCGACCGCGATCCGCGCCCCCCCTACGCTATCCATTCCCTATCCCCGATGCGCATCCGGTGGGTCGCCGGCAGGACGCCGGCAGGATGGGCATGGCAGGCAGGTTAGCCACGACTTGATACCAAGACGTAAACGCGGTGCCATTTTGGTGACATTGCCCGCGCGCGGTCGAGTCGCTAGGGGGATGGCAGCGGCGATTCATCGCCCGGGCAGGAGGGACGGAATGGGCGACGGCGCAGCCAGCGCGAAAGCCAGCATCGGCGTAATCATGGGCAGCCAGTCGGACTGGCCGACGATGGCGCATGCGGTCCAGATCCTCGAAGAATTCGGCATCGCGCACGAGGTGCATATCGTCTCGGCGCACCGCACCCCCGACCGGCTCGTCGCCTATGCGAAGGGCGCCGCCGACCGCGGGCTTCAGGCAATCATCGCGGGCGCGGGCGGCGCCGCGCATCTGCCCGGCATGGTCGCGGCGATGACGCGCATTCCCGTCCTTGGCGTGCCGGTCCAGTCGGCGGCGCTCAGCGGCGTCGACAGCCTCTATTCGATCGTCCAGATGCCCGGCGGCGTCCCCGTCGCGACCTTTGCGATCGGCAAGGCGGGCGCGACCAACGCGGGGCTGTTCGCCGCCGCGCTGCTCGCCAACACCGATGCGGACCTCGCCGCGCGGCTCGACGCGTGGCGCGCGAAACAGACCGACAGCGTCGCGCCGACGCCCGTGCGCGAAGGCTGACCCGCTTTGCTTTCCCCCGGATCGACGATCGGCATCCTGGGCGGCGGCCAGCTTGGCCGGATGCTCGCGGTCGCCGCCGCGCAGCTCGGCTACAAGGTTCATGTCTATGCCCCCGACGCCGAAAGCGTCGCGGCCGAAGTCACCGCACACCACACCCAGGCGGCGTGGGACGATGAACCGCGCCTCGCGGGCTTCGCGGCCGCGTGCGACATCGTGACCTTCGAATTCGAAAATGTCCCGGTCGACACGGTGCGTTTCCTGTCGGGCCATGTCGCGGTCCATCCGGGCGGCAAGCCGCTCGAAATCGCGCAGGACCGGCTGGCTGAAAAATCCTTCGTCGCCGATCTCGGCGGCCGCACCGCGCCTTTTGCGGCGGTGCCGACACGCGCGGCGCTCGATAGCGCGCTCGCCGCCATCGGCACCCCCGCGATCCTCAAGACCGTGCGCATGGGCTATGACGGCAAGGGACAGGCGCGGATCGCCGCGCCCACCGATGCCGATGCGGCGTGGGAGGCGATCGGCGGGCAGCCCGCGATCCTCGAAGGTTTCGTCGCCTTCGACCATGAATTTTCGGTGATCATGGTGCGCGGCATCGACGGCGAAACGCGCTTCTGGGACAGTTCGGCGAATGTCCACGAAGGCGGCATTCTCGCCGTCTCCAGCCTGCCGCCGCCGTCCATCGTCCTCGATCAGCAACCCGCGGCGCGCGCGATGATGGCGGCGATCGGCGATGCGCTCGACTATGTCGGCGTGCTCACCGGCGAATTTTTCGCCACCGACGCGGGGCCGGTGTTCAACGAGATGGCGCCGCGCGTCCACAACAGCGGCCACTGGACGATCGAGGGCGCGGTGACGAGCCAGTTCGAAAACCATATCCGCGCCGTCGCGGGCCTGCCGCTCGGCGATACGGCGGTGCCGCTGGTGCCGGTGACGATGCACAATCTGATCGGGGCGCAGATCGAAAAGATTCCGGCGCTGCTTGCCGACGGCGCCGCGCACGTGCATCACTACGGCAAGACCGAGGTGCGCGACGGGCGCAAGCTCGGCCATGTCACTTGGGTTGGAGCCTCTCCCCGATGAACCGCCCGGATATCACGCTGGTCCTCGCACGCGCCGCCAATGGCGTGATCGGTGCGGGGGGCAAGATTCCCTGGCACCTGCCCGCCGACCTGCGCCGCTTCAAACAGCTCACCATGGGCCGCCCGATGATCATGGGGCGCAAGACCTTCGACAGCCTGCCCACAGTGCTGGAGGGGCGGCGCCACATCGTCCTCACCCGCGACGCGGGCTGGCAGGAGGAAGGCGCCGAACCCGTCGCCAGCGTCGAGGAGGCGCTGCGCCTCGCCAATGCGCCGCAGGCGATGGTGATCGGCGGCGCCGAAATCTACGATCTGTTCCTGCCGCTCGCGACGCGGATCGAATTGACCGAGGTTGCGATCGAACCCGCGGGCGATGCAACCATCGCCTACCCCGATCCCGCCGACTGGCAGGTCGTGGCGCGCGAGGATCATCCGGCCGACGACGCGGGGCGCCCGGCCTACAGCTTCGTCACGTTCACGCGCAAAGCGGGATGATGGCACGCGCAAAGCGGGACAATGGGGGAGAATTGACATGCGCCGCTGGCTGATCGGCATCGTAGCACTGCTCGTCGTGGGGGCGGCCGCCTTCTTCCTCCTCGCCCCCGGCATGATCGAGCGCGGGCTCAACAAGGTCGACGGCAAGCCGCTGCCGACGGTCAGCGCGCGCGCCGCCGCGCTGCACAAGACGCTGACGATCGTCGATCTGCACAGCGACAGCCTGCTGTGGGGACGCAATTTCCTGAACCGCGCGACCCGCGGCCATATGGACCTGCCGCGGCTCGAAGAAGGCAATGTCGCGCTCCAGATCCTTTCCAGCACCACCAAGTCGCCGAAGGGGCAGAATTACGACGCCAATGGCGACGACAGCGACAATATCACCCCGCTGGTGATCGCGCAGCTGCAGCCGGTGCGAACGTGGAACTCGCTACTCGAACGCTCGCTCTGGCACGCGACGAAGCTGCACCGCGCTGCCGCGGCGTCGGACGGCAAGCTGATGGCGGTCGCGAGCCCCGCCGAACTCGACACGCTGCTCGCCGCGCGGCGCACCAAAACCCCGCCGCCCGTCGGCGCGATGCTCAGCGTCGAGGGGCTCCACGATCTCGACGGCAATATCGACAATCTGGACAAGCTCTACGGCGCCGGCGTCCGCATGGCGGGGATCACCCACTTCTTCGACAATATCTTCGCCGGATCGATGCACGGCATGAAAAAGGGCGGCCTCACCCCGCTCGGCCGCGACCTGATCGGCCGGATGGAAGCGAAGGGGATGATCGTCGACATCGCGCATTGCAGCCACGCCTGCGTCGCCGACATCCTCAAGATGGCGCGCCGTCCTGTCGTCTCCAGCCACGGCGGGGTGCAGGCGACGTGCAAGGTCAACCGCAACCTCACCGACGACGAAATCCGCCGGGTCGCTGCGACCGGCGGCGTCATCGGCATCGGCTATTGGGACGCGGCGGTGTGCGACACCTCGCCCGCCAGCGTCGCCAGGGCGATGAAGCATGTCCGCGACCTCGTCGGCATCCAATATGTCGCGCTCGGCAGCGATTATGACGGCGCGACCACGGTCCGCTTCGACACATCGAAGCTGGTTCAGGTGACGCAGGCGCTGCTCGACGCGGGTTTCAGCGACGACGACATCCGCGCCGCGATGGGCGGCAACGCGCTCCGCGTCATCCGCGCGGGGATTGTGCCGATGGGCATGGGCACGAAATAGGTGGCAGGCCCGATCTTCCCGTTTCCCCAAGCGAAGACGAGGGGCTTGTTCGAGCGCAGCGAGAACCGCTGCCTCGACGTCGCTCGGCACAGCCCCTCGTCTTCGCTCGGGGATGCGGCGTGGGGGGGAGTGCGCCGGCGATGATCCGCCTCGACGGCCACGAACGCATCGAGGGTGCGCTGCGCGGCGGCGTCATCGCGCTCGGCAATTTCGACGGCTTTCACGCCGGGCACCAGGCGGTGGTCGGCCGCGCGGTGCATCATGCCAAGGACGACGGGCGCCCGGCGATCGTCGCGACCTTCGACCCGCATCCGGTGCGCTTCTTCAAACCCGACGTGCCGCCCTTCCGCCTGACCACGCTCGACCAGCGGCAGCAATTGTTCGGCGCGGCGGGCGCCGACGCGATGCTCGTCCTCCCGTTCGACGCCGCGCTCGCCGCGACGACGGCGGAGGATTTCATCACCGAACTGCTGCTCGAACGCTATGGCGCGGCGGGGGTCGTCACCGGCGCCGATTTCGTCTTCGGCAAGGGCCGTGGCGGCGATGTCGTGACCCTCGCGGATCATGCCCGCCGCCTCGGCTTCTTTACCGAGATGGTCGCGCCGGTCGACGACAGCGCCGAGGTAATCTCGTCGAGTCGCATCCGCGACGCGCTGCGCGCGGGCGACTGCGCGACCGCGGCGCGCCTGCTCACGCGCCCCTTCACGGTGCGCGGAACCGTCCAGCATGGCGACAAGAATGGCCGCCTGCTCGGCTTTCCGACCGCGAACATCGACATGGACACCTATTTGCGGCCGCGCTACGGCATCTATGCCGTCACCGGCCGCCTGCTAAGCGAGGGGCCGGGGGGCCGCATCCTGAAAGGCGCCGCGAACCTCGGCATCCGGCCGAGCTTCGATCCGCCCAAGGAATTGCTCGAACCGCATTTCTTCGATTTCGACGGCGACCTCTACGGGCAGGAAATCGACGTCGAATTCCGCGCCTTCATCCGGCCCGAGGCGAAATATGACGGGATGGACGCCCTGATGGCGCAGATTGCGGCGGATTGTGACGAGGCGAAGCGGCTGCTCGCCGACGTCTGATAAGCCCGCCATGAACCCCGGCGAAAGCCGGGGCCCATTGGGCGCACCAGCATCGCATGGGCCCCGGCTTTCGCCGGGGTTCACACGCTGATCGGGGGGCCGTTTCGGCATAATGAGGGGGACAGTGATGACCGACAGCGACGACTGGGCAGCCGGCCTCTCCGGCCCGCCCAAAAAGCCGATGAAGCGCGGCACCAAAATCTTCCTCTGGCTCTTCGCCGCGCTCGTCGCCTGGCTCACCCTGTCGAACGCGACCTGGCTCGCGCCCGATCCCGTCGGCAAGCGCGTCCTGATCGCGCACCGCGGCGTTTCGCAGCTTTTCGACCATCGCGGCGTCACCGACGACAGCTGCACCGCGACGCGCATCTATCCGCCCGAACATGCCTATATCGAAAACAGCCTGCCCTCGATGAAGGTCGCAATCGGCCGCGACGCCGGGGCGGTGAAGTTCGACGTCGCGGCGACGAAGGACGGCCGGCTGGCGGTGTTCCACGACTGGACGCTCGACTGCCGCACCGACGGCAAGGGCAATATCCGCGACCGCACGATGGCCGAACTCAAGCGGCTCGACATCGGCTATGGCTATACCGCCGACGGCGGAAAGACCTTCCCCCTGCGCGGCAAGGGGGTGGGATTGATGCCCAGCCTCGACGATGTGCTGCGCGACCTCGGCCACGCGTCGCTGATCGTCAACTTCAAGTCGCGCGACCCGCGCGAGGGCGCGCTGGCGCTCGCCGCCTTTGCCCGCGCCGGGATCGATCCGAACCAGCCGCGGTTCGGCTTTTTCGGCAATGCGCGCGTGCTCCGGCCGATCCGCGCCCGCGCGCCGCGCGCCTGGACGCTCGATCCCGATGGCGCCAAGCGCTGCACCGGCGATTATATCAAGTTCGGGTGGTCGGGCTGGTATCCGCCGAGCTGCGTCGGCGGCACGATCATGGTGCCGCTCGATTATCAATGGGCCTATTGGGGCTGGCCCGACCGCCTGCAGGCGCGCGCGGCGGCGCACGGCACCCGCGTCCTGATGACCGGCGCCCGCGGCGACAAACAGGGCGGCATGGGCCTGTGGCGCGTCGACCAGCTCACACGGATCCCGGCCAGCTTTACCGGCTATGTGTGGATCGACGACATCTACAATCTCGGCCCGGCGCTCCGCCCGCGCCAGAAATAGATGTCCAACCGTCGCCCATCGTCATCCCAGATCGAGTGGCGATATCCCCTGTTGCACTCATAGCCTCAAGGAAGATCTGGGGATGCGAGGGAATCCCGGATCAGGTCCGGGGTGATGAAGCTGCTATTGCCCGCGCCCAATTTCTTTGCGCCGCCGCGAATCTGCGCTAAGCGCCGCGACCATGACCGACAGCACCTCCGCCCCCCATCAGCGCGATTACCGCGACACCGTCTTCCTGCCCAAGACCGACTTTCCGATGAAGGCCGGCCTGCCGCAGAAGGAGCCGCTGATTCTGGCGAAATGGCTCGAGAGCAATCTGGAGGCGCAGATTCGCGAAGCCCGCAAGGGCCGCGACCAGTTCATCCTTCACGACGGCCCGCCCTACGCCAATGGCGACATGCATATCGGCCATGCGCTCAACCATATCCTGAAGGACATGGTCGTCCGCACGCAAACCCTAAAGGGCAAGGACGCGCCCTATGTGCCCGGCTGGGACTGCCACGGCCTGCCGATCGAGTGGAAGGTCGAGGAGCAGTATCGCAAGAAAAAGCTCAACAAGGACGAGGTTCCGGTCGAGGAATTCCGCGCCGAATGCCGCGCCTATGCGCAGCATTGGGTCGACACCCAGCGCGAGCAATTGAAGCGCCTCGGTATCGGCGGCGACTGGGACCATCCCTACCTCACGATGGATTATGAGGCCGAGGCCACCATCGTCCGCGAACTGCTCAAATTCGCCGCGAACGACATGCTCTATCGCGGCGCGAAGCCGGTGATGTGGTCGCCGGTCGAAAAGACCGCGCTCGCCGAGGCCGAGGTCGAATATGAGGATATCGTCTCGACCCAGATCGACGTGGCATTCGAGATCGTCGAGAGCCCGATCAAGGAACTGGTCGGCGCGCATGCGGTGATCTGGACGACGACGCCGTGGACGATTCCGGTCAACCAGGCTTTGGCCTATGGGCCGGATGTTGAATATTGGCAGGTTATCGCTGACGTTTACGACGAAGGCGCAGATCCGGAAATTCCCTTCGCAATGCCTGACTGGGCGGGAAAATACTTTCTCGTTGCTCGTGCCCTGCTCCCTCAGTTTCGCCAAAGGCTGCAATCGGAACTGAATCGGCTTGAGGGCAGCAAAGGCCGAATCGTCGCGGTCGAACTCGCCAAAATGAACCCGGCGGATCAAGTTGATGGCATAGAAGTTATCGATGACCGCACGGTCAACGGTGACTTTCTGCCTCGCGAATTTGGTCCCGACCGCAAGACAACGATCTATTCTGGCTCCGACCTCGCCGGCACCGTCGCCCGCCACCCGATGCACGCGCTCGGCGGCTTCTTTGCGCGTCCGCGGCCCTTCCTCGCGGGCGATTTCGTCACCACCGACAGCGGCACCGGGCTCGTCCATATGGCGCCCGACCATGGCGAGGATGATTTCGACCTGTGCAAGGCGAACGGGCTCGATCCCGTCTTCGCGGTCGAGGGCGACGGCAAGTACCGCGCGGACTGGGCGTGGCTCGGCGGTCAGGGATCGGTGATCAACCCCAAGTTCAACGCGCCCGACGGCCCGATCTGTACCGACCTTCGCGACGCCGGCGCGCTGCTCGCCGCCAGCGCCGACTACAAGCACAGCTATCCGCATAGCTGGCGCTCGAAGGCCAAGATCATCTTCCGCTGCACCCCGCGTGCGACGCCCCGACCTTGCGGCAGGCGGCAATGCAGGCGATCGACGACACCCGCTTCGTCCCAGCCAAGGGCCGCAACCGCATCGGGTCGATGGTCGAAGGACGCCCCGACTGGGTGCTGAGCCGCCAGCGCGCCTGGGGCGTGCCGATCACGCTGTTCGTCGACCGCAAGACCGGGCAATATCTCAACGACCCGCTCGTCAACGACCGCATCGTCGCAGCCGTTCGCGAGGGCGGCGTCGACGCATGGAGTGACGAGCGCGCGCAGGAATATCTCGGCACCGAATATAACGCCGCCGATTACGAGCGCATCACCGACATTCTCGACGTCTGGTTCGATTCGGGCTGCACCCACGCCTTCGTCCTCGAAAGCGGTCGTTGGCCCGCGCTCGTCCGCCACGACGGCGGCACCCACAGCGCCGACCTGTATCTCGAAGGCAGCGACCAGCATCGCGGCTGGTTCCAGTCGTCGCTGCTCGAAAGCTGCGGCACGCGCGGGCAGGCGCCGTACAAGGCTGTCCTCACGCACGGCTTCACGATGGACGCCAAGGGCTTCAAAATGTCGAAGTCGCTGGGCAACACGATCAGCCCGATCGACCTGATGCGCGACTATGGTGCCGACATCCTCCGCCTGTGGGCGCTCAGCGTCGACTTCACCGAGGATCACCGCATCGGCAAGGAAATCCTCGCCGGGGTCGCCGACCAGTATCGCAAACTTCGCAATACCTTCCGCTACCTGCTCGGCGCGCTCGACGGGTTCAGCGACGAAGAACGCATCACCGACGTCGCGGCGATGCCCGAACTCGAACGCTATATGCTCTCGCTGCTCGCCGATCTCGACGCGAAGCTGCGCCAAGCGGTCGATGATTTCGACTATAACGCCTACACGCGCCTGCTCGCCGATTTCTGCAACGAGGATCTGTCGGCCTTCTATTTCGACATCCGCAAGGACGTCCTTTACTGCGACCTCGGCCCCGCCGCGCCGCTCGGCACCGAAACCCGCCGCGCCTATCGCAGCGTCCTCGACGTGCTGTTCCACGCCCTCGTCCGCTACGCCGCGCCGGTGCTGGTGTTCACCAGCGAGGAAGTGTGGGGCACGCGCTATCCCGAAGCGGGCAGCGTGCATTTGCTGGAGTGGCCGGATCTCGATCAACTCGTGTGTCCCCGCGAAGGCGGGGATCCAGAGATGGCATCGGCCGACTCCGCACTGGGTTCCCGCCTTCGCGGGAACACACAACTGGTCGAAAAATGGGCGGAAATCCGCAGCACCCGCGCGCTCGTCACCGAACGTATCGAACCGTTGCGCCGCGAAAAGACCATCCGCTCCAGCCTTGAAGCCGAAGTATGGCTCCCGAACGAAGCCGGCGACGTCGATTATGAGGAAATCTTCATCACCTCGACCGTTCATCAAGGCGACTGGGACGTGAAGCGCACCGAAAACCACAAATGCGGCCGTTGCTGGCGTCACCTTCCCGAAGTGACCGCCGACGGCGCCTTGTGCAATCGGTGCGAGACGGTATTGGACGCGCAATGAGCACGCGTTCTCCCCACCTGCGCTTCGGCCTGATCGTCGCTGCGGTCGCCTTCTGTCTCGATCAGCTCGTCAAATGGGTGGTGGTCGTGCCGCTGTCGCTCGAAACCCAGCCCTATGGGCAGATCGAACTGCTGCCGGTCTTCAACCTGACCTGGGCGGAAAACTGTGGCATTTCGCTGTCGATGTTCGCCAAGTGCAACGATACGACGCGCTGGACGCTCGTCGCGGTGACCGCCATCGTCGCGGCGGCGGTCGCGCTGTGGATGACGCGCGAAAAGGCGCGGGGCGACGTCATCGCGCTCGCGATGATCCTCGGCGGCGCGCTCGGCAATATCATCGATCGCGTGCGTTTCGGCTATGTCGTCGATTTCGCCGATCTGCATTTCGGGGCCTTCCGCCCCTTCATGATCTTCAACGTCGCCGACGCCTGCATCACGCTCGGCGTGCTTTTGCTGGCGATGAGCAGCGCCAAGCCCCAGAGGGGACTGTCACCAGGCTTGAGCTGCATCAGAATTCCGCTCGTCGTGCCGCCCGATTTCTCGCTGACCCCGCCCGCCCCCGGCGCGGCGCGCCCCGGCAACGAAACCACCGCCGAACAGACGCTGCGCGCGCTCTTCGGCGGCGAATCGCCGCGCAGCCCGGCCGAAGACGCGATCATCGGCAGCGCCGACAGCGCGCGCGCCGACCCCGGTATCCGCAGCCAGGTCGGCAGCCCCGATACGCAGGTCGTCGACAAGGGCCTCGTCACCCGCGACATCATCGCCGCGCCGCAAGGCGACGGCCGCGAAGCCAGCGCGTCGATCCCCGGCGCCTGATCCTGCGCGCAGGCAATTGATCGAAACGGCCCGGCACCCCCGGGCCGTTTTCATGTCCCCACGAAAATCAGCGAAATCGCGACAAAGGCGATCAGCGCCTCGACCATTGCGCGCGAGGCATGGAGCGCGGCGCGCAGCCGGCCGATCCGCAGATGCTGCGCAAACCACAATATCTGCAAGCTGCCGAACCACAGCAGCGCGGCGATGAGCAGCGCCAAGCCCCAGAGGGGACTGTCACCAGGCTTGAGCTGCATCAGAATTCCGCTCGTCGACACCATCAGCGCAAAAGGCGCGGTCACATAGCATTGGCTGTAGAAGGGCGCCTTAAGCGGCACCCGGTCGAGCTTGACGTTGCGCGCGCGTACCAGCCGCGCCGCCATGATCAGCGGAAAGAGGCTGAAAAAAGCGACGCGCAGCAGGATGTAGGTCGAATCGTCATTGACCAGTCCGCCCAATCCGGTCCGGCGCAAGATCACCGCATTCTGCCCTACGATAGACAGTTCGATCGCGTGACAGAGTACCAGCGTCAGCAGCAGGAACAGCGGCGGCGACAGCGTATCGGTATATTGCCGCTCGGCCGGATCGCCCAGTTCGGCCTCCGAATAATCCATCATCTTGAGCGGCTGTGCGAGCGCCCGCCACAGCGTGACCGGATAGAAAATCAACCACGACATGACCTCGTAGAGCAGTTCGTCGAGCGACTGGATCAGTTTCAGGAAATCCATGCCGCCCCCGCTTTTTTTCCTTAAGTCAGGCCCGTGCGCCCGCTTCCTCGACCCCCGCGCTGTTGTGACGTAGCGCTTTCAGCACCGTGTCGACGATCTGCGGCGCGTTCAGCCCCGCGGCGTCATATTGCGCCTGCGGCGAATCCTGATCCTGGAACATGTCGGGCAGCCGCATCGTGCGCAGCTTCAACCCCGCGTCGATCAGCCCCGCGTCGCTCGCCAGCGTCAGCACATGCGCGCCCAGCCCGCCGATCGCGCCCTCCTCGATCGTCACGCACACCTCGTGGCTCGCCAGCGTCTTGCGGATCAGTTCCTCGTCGAGCGGCTTGGCGAAGCGCAGGTCGATCACGCTCGTCGACAGGCCGCGCGCTTCCAACGTGTCGGCGGCCTTCAGCGCCTCGGCGAGCCGCGTGCCGAGCGAGAAGATCGCGACCGTCTTGCCGGCGCGCACGACGCGGCCCTTGCCGATCTCCAGCTTCTCGGGCTTGTCGGGCAGCGGCACGCCGGTGCCATTGCCGCGCGGATAGCGAAAGGCGATCGGGCCGTCGTCATATTCGGCCGCGGTATAGGTCATGTGGACCAGCTCGGCTTCGTCGGCGGCCGCCATCACCACCATATTGGGCAATGTTGCGAGATAGGTGACGTCGAACGATCCCGCATGGGTCGATCCGTCGGCGCCGACCAGCCCGGCACGGTCGATCGCAAAGCGCACTGGCAGATTCTGGATCGCGACGTCGTGGACGACCTGATCATAGGCGCGCTGGAGGAAGGTCGAGTAAATCGCCGCGAACGGCCGCATCCCCTGCGCCGCGAGTCCCGCCGCGAACGTCACCGCATGCTGCTCGGCGATGCCGACGTCGAAGCTCCGGTCGGGATGCGCCTTGGCGAATTTGTCGACCCCGGTGCCCGACGGCATCGCCGCGGTGATCGCGACGATGCGCGGATCGCTGTCGGCGAGCTTGGCCAGCGTTTCGCCGAACACATTCTGATACGCGGGCGGCCCCGGCGGCGCCTTCGCCTGCTCGCCGGTGATGACATCGAATTTCTGGACGCCATGATATTTGTCGGCGGCCGCCTCGGCGGGGGCATAGCCCTTGCCCTTCATCGTCACCGCATGGATCAGCACCGGGCCATGGTCGCTGTCGCGCACATTCTCCAGCACCGGGATCAGATGGTCGAGATTATGGCCGTCGATCGGCCCGACATAATAAAAGCCGAGTTCCTCGAACAGCGTTCCGCCCATCGCCATGCCGCGCGCGAACTCGTCGGTCTTCCTCGCCGCCTTGTGCAGCGGCTGCGGCAGCTTGCGGGCGAAGCGCCGCGCGATCTCGCGCAGCTCGACGAAGGGCCGCGACGACACCAGCCGCGCCAGATAGGCCGACAGGCCCCCGACCGGCGGTGCGATCGACATGTCATTGTCGTTCAGGATGACGATCAGCCGGTTGCCCGCCTGCTTGGCATTGTTCATCGCCTCATAGGCCATGCCCGCCGACATCGACCCGTCGCCGATCACCGCGATCGCGCGGCCGGGTTCGTTCTTCAGCTTGTTCGCGACGGCAAAGCCCAGCGCGGCGCTGATCGAGGTCGACGAATGGGCGGCGCCGAACGGGTCATATTCGCTCTCGCTGCGTTTGGTGAAGCCCGACAACCCGCCACCCTGGCGCAGCGTGCGAATGCGGTCGCGGCGGCCGGTGATGATCTTGTGCGGATAGCATTGGTGGCCGACGTCCCACACGATCTTGTCGCGCGGCGTGTCGAAGACATAATGCAGCGCGGTGGTCAGTTCGACGACGCCCAGCCCCGATCCCAGATGGCCGCCCGTGGTTCCCACGGCGGAAATGGTTTCGGCGCGCAGTTCGTCGGCGAACTGGCGAAGCTGTTCGGGCTTGAGCTTGCGGAGGTCGGCGGGGACATCCACCGTGTCGAGCAGCGGCGTATGCGGACGGTCGGTCATCGGCCCGTCATAATGGTAAGCGCCGATAGTGTCGAACGAAAAGGCGCTATTCGCCCTCGTCCTCGGCTCGCTTGGCCGCACCGATCTGCGCATAAAGCCCGCGCACCATCAGGTCTGTGAACACCAGCATCACGCCGATCATCCCGATCAGCAGCGCCACCGCCGCGACCGGAAACGGCCCCAGGCTCTCGATCAGCCCGCGCCGCATCGCAAGCGCCAGCAGCACCGCCGCCGCCATCAGCGCATAGCCGGCAAGGCGCGGGGCGCGGCTCATCGGCGCGCGGTCGGACAGGGGCGATCGGTCATCACCATGCCCTAGCGGAGCGCCGCGCCCGCGTCACCCCAGCCCCGCCGCGCGCATCCGGCGCCGCATCGCCTCTATCAGCAAGCGGACCGCGGGCAGGCCGGCGCGCGACTGTTCGAAAACCAGATGGACGGGTAAGGGCGGCGGCTGTTCGGCGTTGAGCAGCGCGATCAGGCGTCCGGCATCGACGCCGTCCATCACCTGATAGCTCAGCAGATTCGCGATACCGATCCCCGCTTCGGCGGCCGCCATCGCCGCATCGACGGTGTTCACCACCAGCCGCGGGCGCGGCTCGACCCGCCAGCGACGCTCGGCAAAATTCCACTCGCCCGCCGCGCGCGGTCCGGTCGAGATGATCAGATCATGATCGGCGAGCGCGTCGATCGTCGCGGGCGCGCCCCGCCGCGCCAGATAGCCGGGGCTCGCGACCAGCATCTGCCGCACCGTGCCGATGCGGACCGCCTTCAGGCTCGAATCGGCGAGCGGCCCGATGCGCAGCGCGATGTCGATACCCTCCTCGACGATGCGGACATTGCGGTCGATCAGCATCATCCGCACCGCCAGCGCATCGTGCCGGGCGAGCAGGTCGCCGACCGCGGGCAGGACATGCAGCCGCCCGAACATCACCGGCGCGGTCAGGTAGAGTTGGCCGCGCGGTTCCGCCTCGCCGCCGCGCAGCGCCCGCTCGGCCCCCGCAAGATCGGCCAGGATACGCCGTGCCTGCCCCAGAAAGACCGCGCCCTCGTCGGTCAGCGCGACCGCGCGGGTCGAGCGGTGGAAGAGGCTCGTGCCGAGCCGCGCCTCGAGCGCGGCAATGCCCCGCGTCACCGCGGGCGGCGAACTGCCGATCTTGCGCGCGGCGGCAGCGAATCCGCCTTCGCTCGCCACCGCCACGAACATCTCGAGAGTCAGCAGCCGATCCATCGATTATTCCACATTTTGAAATAGAGATGTCCATCAATCGCTGATTATCGCGTCTGCGGCAACACGATAGATGGGGTTTGCGAGCGAGGGAGGCCCCCAACCCCCGATCCCGGCGCCCCGCTCGCGCCCTCTTGTCCGAAGGTCACCTGCATGGCGCAACATTATCTCCGCACTCTGTTCACCGACGCGGCGCGGCGCCTGCAGGCCCAGCACGGATCGCGTGCCAGCTACGCACGGATGGAGGCCGACAGTGACGGCAGCGACATGCTGACCGCCCGCGAACTCGATTTCATCGCCGACCGCGACAGCTTCTATCTGGGCAGCATCACCGCAGAGGGCTGGCCCTATATCCAGCACCGCGGCGGCCCGCCCGGCTTTCTGCGCCCGCTCGGCGGCAATCGCCTCGGCTTCGCTGATTTTACCGGCAACCGCCAATATATCAGCACCGCCAATCTCGCCGAAAATCCGCGCGTGTCGCTGTTCCTGATGGACTATCCCAATCGCCGCCGGCTCAAGCTGATCGGCGAGGGGCGGATCGTCGAGATCGCCGAAGATCCGGCGCTTGTCACCTCGCTGATGCCCGACGGCTACCGCGCAACCCCCGAGCGCGGCTTCGTGATCGATGTGGCCGGTTTCGACTGGAATTGCCCCCAGCACATAACGCCGCGCTTCACCGAAGCCGAAATATCCGCCGCCGTCCGACCGATGGCCGCCGAGCTCAACCAGCTGCGCGCCGAGCTTGCCGCCCTGCGCGCGGCCCAATCCAGGAAGGAAGACCAATGACCAACAAATCGACGACCGGCGCGCACCATATCGGCCTCGCCGTTCCCGACCTCGAGGCCGCCCGCGATTTCTTCACCGAAGCGCTTGGCTTCGCGGTCGTCGGCGAACGCCCCTCCTACCCCGCGATCTTCGTGTCCGACGGCACCACGCTGCTGACGATGTGGCGGGTCGAGGATCCCGCCACCGCGACGCATTTCGACCGGCGCAAGAATATCGGCCTGCATCATCTGGCACTGGGCGTCGCCGATCACGCAGCGCTGGGGCAAGTGTTCTCCCGCGTGGAGGCGCATCCGGGCGTCCGTATCGAATTTCCGCCGCAGCCGATCGCCGAGGGCGCCCAGCCGCATCATTTCGTTTGCTTCATGCCCGGCGGCCTCCGTATCGAATTCGCCACCCCCTTCTGATCCCACCGACGGAGCCGCCGATGCCCCATGTCCATATCCGCATCACGCGCGAAGGCGCGTCCGCCGAGGCGAAGCGCGAGCTGATCGCCGGCGTCACCGACCTGCTCCAGCGCGTGCTGGGCAAAAATCCCGCGACGACCGTTGTGACGATCGACGAGGTCGATATGGACAATTGGGGTATCGGCGGGCTTCCCGTCGGCGAATTTCGCGCCGCGCAGGCGCAACAGGAGACACAGCGATGACCAGCGGCAACGCCCCGACCTTTGCCTCGATCATGTTCCTCACCGGCGTCGGCATCCCGATCCTCGCCGCGCTCAACGGCGGGCTCGGCGGACGGCTCGGCAGCCCGATGGCGGCATCGGTGATTCTGTTCGGGCTGGCGCTGCTCGTCGCGCTGACCGGCGCGGTTGCGACCGGCGCGCTCGGCGACATCCGCTTTTCCGCCGACATTCCCTTTCATTTCTATTTTGGCGGACTGTTCGTCGCTTTCTACGTGATCTCCGTGACCTTCATCGCGCCGCGCTTCGGGGTCGGCAATGCGATCTTCTTCGTGCTGGTGGGACAGCTGACCAGCGCCGCGATCATCGATCATTTCGGCCTGTTCGGCGCCCAGCGCTTTCCGGTCGACACCGCGCGGCTCGCCGGGATCGCGCTGATGGTCGCGGGGGTCTGGCTGGCGCGCCGCACCGGCTGACCGCGCGTCGGCACGGCGCTTTTGATCCACATCAAAGCGGACTGGCGCGACTCATGCTCGATAGTATAGGGTAATCACCCTAACTAGAGAAAATGGGAGCGGACAAGCCATGACGACCACGACGGCGCCCGCCGCGGCGCGCGAAGCCACCACTGCCAAGGATGCCAACCATGTCGACGTGCTGATCGTCGGCGCGGGGATTTCGGGCATCGGTTCGGCCTATCATCTCCAGCATCAATGCCCAGGCAAAAGCTATGCGATCCTCGAGATGAAGGACACGTTCGGCGGCACCTGGGAAACGCACAAATATCCTGGCGTCCGCTCCGATTCGGATCTCTACACCTTCGGCTACCGCTTCAAACCCTGGGTCGGCGCGCCGATCGCCAGCGCCGAAGAAATCCTGAAATATATGGGCGAGGTGATCGAGGAAAACGGCATCGGCGACCATATCCATTACGGCCACCGCATCACCGCCTGCCGCTGGTCGAGCGAGACGAACCGCTGGACGGTCGAGGCGGTGCGCAAGGCCGATGGCGCCGCCGTCGTCTTCACCGCCAATTTCCTGTGGATGTGCCAGGGCTATTACGACCATGAAAAGCCCTATATCCCCGATTGGCCGGGCCTTTCGGACTACAAGGGCCAGTTCGTCCACGCCCAGCTCTGGGATCCCGCGACCGACTATGCGGGCAAGCGTATCCTCGTCATCGGATCGGGCGCGACCGCCGCGACGATCGTCCCCGCCTTCGCCGAAAAGGCGGCGCATGTGACGATGCTTCAGCGCTCGCCGACCTATTTCTTCTGCTCGGAGAACAAGAACGAACTTGCCGACCGGCTGCGCGAGGTCGGGATCGACGAGCCCACCGTCCACCGCGTCGTGCGCGCGCAAATCATGCACGATCAGGATCTGATGACGCGCCGCTGCCAGACCGAACCCGATCAGGTGTTCGAAGAGCTGAAAGAGCTGATCCGCGCCTTTTCGGGCGATCCCAACTTTGCGTTTGAGCCGCATTTCACCCCGAAATACCGCCCGTGGCAGCAGCGGCTCGCCTTTTGCCCCGAAGGCGACATCTTCCGCGCCGCGACGGCGGGCAAGCTGACCGTCGTGACCGACACGATCGACCGCTTCACCGAAACGGGCGTCCGCACCGCCGACGGAACCGAGATCGAGGCCGATATCATCGTCGCCGCAACGGGCTTCAACCTCTCGGTCATGGGCGGCATCCCGTTCGAGGTTGACGGCAAGCCCGTCGACTGGGCCGACACCGTCACCTACCGCGGCATGATGATGACCGGCGTTCCCAACATGGCGTGGGTTATGGGCTATTTCCGCGCGAGCTGGACGCTGCGCGTCGACATGATGGGCGATTTCGTCTGCAATCTGCTCAACCACATGGACGACATCGGCGCAAAGAAGGTCGAGGTCGTGCTGCGCCCGCAGGACGAGGGGATGGCGATCCTGCCGTGGATCGAAGCGGACAATTTCAATCCCGGCTATCTGATGCGCGGGCTCGACGCGATGCCACGGCGCGGCGACAAGCCCGAATGGCGGCACAATCAGGATTACTGGGCCGAAAAGGACGCGTTCCCGCTCATCGACCTGCGCAGCGACGAATTCCGCTACGCCTGATTGCGATCCGGCGGATGGCTATTCGGCCATCCGCCGCTTGTGGTGGCGGGTGCGCCGCACGATCACGACGACGAACAGCGTCCAGCTGAGCAGCAGCGCCGCCCAGCCCCAATATTGCGTCGGCAGCGGGCCCATCATCCACGGACCGCCCATCCGCGGTCCCATCAACAGCGCGAGCGCCAGCAAGCTTGCGGCAAAGCCGACGCGCCGCATCCCGCGCCCGACGCCGAGCAGTTCGCGGCGATAGGCAGCACGTGCCTCGGGATCGTCCAGATCGGGTCGCATCGGCATCCTCCTACATCCCGCGATCGGCAAGATAGCGATTGATCTCTGCCCGTGAGGTCGCGGCGCTGCAACCGCCCGGCCGTTCGTACACACATTGACTGCCATCGGCAGAACAGGTCGTCGCGCGAAAATCGGGGGTCAGGGCGTCCGCATGTCCTTTCCAGACCAGCGCGGCGTTGAACTGGGCGGGGTCGACGCGCGGATCGCCCGGCGCCTGAACGAAGATCGGCACCCGCCGCTGCAGCCGCGCGTAGCCATAGACGCGGAAAACGCGATTGCCGACCACCGCCATGCCGCACAGTCCCGGCTTTGCGCGCAGCCGGTCGGAGGCCGCGGCGCTGAAAGGGGTCACGACCCGCCCCCCCAAATGATACAGCGCGGGCGCGACATAGGTCGCGGCGGCAAGCCAGCCCGCGCCCAGCACCAGCGTCACCCGCCACCCCTGTCGCCCCCGCTGCGCGCGCAGCGCAGCGATCGCATCGCCGGTACCGATACCCGCGAGCAATATGATCGCCGTCACCGACAGGATGATAAACCGATATTCCTTGTGGCCGATCGCCGAGTGGATCAGGATATTGGCGATCGCGACCACCGCGAGCAGCGGATAGCGCCGCGCGCCGAGCGTCGCCAGCACGAGGATGGGAGCGGTCCACAGGCCCCACAGCGCCAGAAGATCGACCGCATATTGGAATGGTCCCGACACGCCGTAACGCGCCGACACATTATCGACGATGTTGCGATCGACATTGTGCACCAGCCATTCGAACGGCCAATGCCCCCCCGCAACATCGCTGACCGCGCCTATCGCCAGCCCGACCAAGCCCCCGGCGACAAGCGGCCAGAGACTGCGCGGCCCGGCCCGCCAGACGTGCACGAGTAGACCCAGCGCCAGCGCGGGCGCGACATGCGGCCGAAACACGACCGCCAGGCCCACGGCAGCGCCGATGACCGTCAGCTGTCGTGCGCTGCGCCCCGGAAGCCCGAGCAGCGCGATCGCTGGTGCCGCGAGCAAGGCCGCCATCTGTTCGGTCAGCGGATGCGGCGCAAAGGCGACGAGGTCGGGCCAGCATGCGGCGATCAGTCCGGCGGCCCAGAAATGCAGCCGCGACACCCGCGCCCCGATCACCCCCGCCGCGGCAACGATCGACAGCGACAATATCGCCATCATCGTTCGCGGCAACCAGATGGTCAGGCTGCCGTCGGGCGCGATCCATTCGCCGAGCCGCATCGGCAGCGCGAGCAAGGCGGGATACAGGTCGCCGCGCATCCCGTCGCGATACTCCCAGGTCACGACCGAATAGCCGTGGAGCAGGCGGAAGGCGCCTTCGAGATATTGGAAGACCTCGTCGGGGTGCAGCACGCTTTCCTGCCACGCCGCGACCA